>ERZ1022756.387-NODE-387-length-13337-cov-12.707348_pt1 | contig 13337 bp, 15 predicted proteins | sample MGYA00520902_ERZ1022756 | MGnify/ENA primary metagenome ERZ1022756 (study PRJEB33162, sample SAMN09537601) | freshwater metagenome | isolation source: freshwater | place: Canada:Alberta | collected 2017-07 | study: EMG produced TPA metagenomics assembly of the... | reverse complement strand
TCGACCTCGTCGGGTGGTTCGACCTCGTCGTCCAGCTCGACCTCATCTTCCAGCTCTTCTTCGGGCGGCAGCTCGGGTGGCAGCTCGGGCGGTGCTACCCCTGTTTCCGAGCCGGGAATTGTCGGCCTGTTCGGTCTGGGCCTTGCTGGCCTGGCGCTCGCTCGCCGCAATCGCCGCCGCAAGCAGCAGTCCGCCTGACACTCAGGTCAGACGCCAGAAAAGAAACAAGCAAGCGGGCGGGGGCAACCCCGCCCGCTTTGCATATGCGGGGTTATCAGCGCTGCGCCGGAGGCGGCGTTCCCACCGCCAATGCGGTCGCGAGAGCACGGGCCGGGGCCGGAACGACATCCGCTTCGTCAAAAAAGCGCATCACTGCCTTTGCCTCTTCGGCCTGACCGTCATGCCACAGAGCATTGGCGAGCAGATAGTTGAGGTACGGCTCGCCCGATGCAATGGCGTGAGCCCGGCGCGCCTTGGACACGGCAAGGCTGGGATAGCCGGTCTGCAGCGCGACATCGGCACCCAGCACCAGAGCGTCGAGATCATTGTCGAGCCGTGATCCGGCGCTGCCAAGGATCCGCCGCGCTTCATTCAGATCACCGCCATGCGCCGCCAGCCGCGCCTTCAGATAAGCGAGCCTCGGATGGGCCGGTGCAACCTCAGCCGCACGGCCGATTGCATCCTCGACATCGTCGAACCGGCCAAGCTTGCCCAGCGCATCGGCGCGCCCGAGCAAGCCGGCAACATTGGCCGACTGGATGGCAAGGACCGCATCATAGGCAGCAAGCGATGCCGCCGCATCCTCATTACGATCGGCAATGATTGCTGTCAGCAACGGCCCGCCGACCCTGCGCGGAGCAAGGGCAGTCGCAAGACGTGCCTGCTCGCTTGCACCGGCAACGTCGCCGGAAATCAGCAGCGCGTGGCCGAGATCAATCCGGAGGCGGGCATCATCAGCGGCAGCCAGCCCTTCACGGAACAGCGCGATCGCGCCGGGTACATCGTCACGCAACATGGCAATGCCGCCTGCAATGCGTGCGCGATCTGCCACTGCGTTGGCAGGGATCGTTGACAGCATCGATTCGGCCGCCGCGACATCACCGCGCATGATGGCCGCATCGGCGCGCAGCACAGCGACCCGCCCGGCAGAGGCGCCAAGGCGCGCGGCTTCGTTCGCCGCAGCATCGCCGCCCAAGGCATCACCCAGCTCAAGCAGTGTTTCGGCCATGGCGAGGCGCACCGCGGCATCGCCGGGTCGTTCGCGCGCGGCATTGAGCAGCTCGACACGTGCGGCGGCATGATCACCGCGCGCCATCGCTTCCTGGGCTCGCTCGAAACTACGGCCATCGCTTTCGCGCCCACACGCCGCCAGCAACAACGTAGCTGCGGTCAGACATAAGGCGCGTGTCTTTGCAGAAGTGGTCATCTTCAGTTCCCGTCAGTTCCCTCAGCGTCCGCTTAACAGAAGGGTGCAAACAGGCTCTTAACCTGCGCGGGCAACCGATCCCGGCGGAGCCCGCCATCTGGGCGATCGAGCAACGCGCACTGCGGCAAAGCTGGCGGCATGAAGAGGACATGGCTAAGGGTCGGCGCATCATGCTTGCCGACCACGTCCTTCATATCGACAGCGAGGCGCTGGTGGTCGACAAACCCGCCGGCCTTCCTGTCGATCCGCCGCGCGATGGCGGCCTCAGCGTCGAGAATCATCTGCAAGCGCTGATGCTCGGTTATCGCGAATGGCCGCGCCCGGTGCACCGGCTCGACCGGGACACGTCCGGCTGCCTGATGCTCGCGCGCAGCGCAAAGGCACACAAGCGGCTCGGCCAAGCGTTCGAGGCCGGTTTGGTTGAGAAGCGCTATCTCGCCATCCTCGAGGGCATTCCCGACAGCGAAGGCGGCACGATCGATATGCCGATCACCAAGGTGTCGACCAAGGAACAGGGCTGGCGGATGATCCCGGCCGCGGAAGGCGCGAAGGACGCAAGAAGCGCACGTACCGATTGGGAGCTTCTGGCAACTGCGGGCGGACGCGCCCTGGTCGCTTTCCGTCCCGCCAGCGGCCGGACCCACCAGCTGCGCGTTCATGCCGCGAGCGGCATCGGCCATGCCATAGCGGGCGACCCCATCTATGGTTCGGCCTTGCCCGCCGGGATGATGCTGCACGCTGCCGATCTCCGCCTAGAACGGCCGGGCAAGACGCTGATCGCGGCACACGCCCCCTTTCCGCTGCGCTTCGCGGCGCTCGGCTTTCGCGATCCCGACGCGGATTAAGCGGCCATGCCGTGGCTTCCCGTCACCCGCAGCATCGGCATCGACAGCGAAGAGCTGGAAGAGAGCTTTGTCCGTTCCACCGGCGCAGGCGGTCAGCATGTCAACACGACCGACAGCGCGGTGCAGCTACGCTTCGATGTCGCGAACAGCCCCAATTTGCCCGATGCCGTCAAACATAGGCTCGCCGGTCTTGCCGGACGGCGGATGACCGCAGACGGCGTGCTGGTGCTGCGATCCGAAGGGTCGCGCTCGCAAGCGCTCAATCGGCAGGAAGTGCGCGAACGTCTGTTTGCCCTGATCCGCGCAGCGACCATCGTTCCCAAACCACGCAAGGCGACCAAGCCGAGCAAAGCCGCCAAGGCCAAGCGCGTCGATGCCAAAAAGGCCCGCAGCGGCATCAAGGCGGGTCGCGGGCGGGTGCAAATCGACTGAAGCCGCGCTAGGGGATTGCGCCATGTACAGCTTCGAATTTTCCGCCGCCGATCCCGCAACCCTGTGGGCAGAACTTGCCGACGCTGCTGACGCGATCAGTGCGGGCGAGCCGGACGGCATTGCCAATATGGCCAACATCGCTGCGCTGGTCTGGCAGGCGGTGCCCGATCTCAACTGGGCGGGCTTCTATCGTTTCGACGGGCGCGAGCTGGTGCTGGGCCCGTTCCAGGGCAAATCAGCCTGCATCCGCATCGCGCTCGACAAAGGCGTCTGTGGCGCGGCGGCGCGCAGCCGCACAACCCAGTTGGTCGAGGATGTCCACGCCTTCCCCGGGCATATCGCCTGCGATGCCGCTAGCCGTTCGGAACTGGTGGTCCCCATCATCGATGGAGACCGGCTGATTGGCGTGCTTGATCTCGACAGCCCGAGTCCGGCGCGCTTCACAACCACCGATGCCACAGGCGCCGAAGCATTGATCACCCGCATCGCCAGCCGGCTCGGCTAAGCGGCGCCAAGGTTAACCCCTGCCCCGATACGGGACACCTGCTCCCCTGCGGCTTCGCTCGCGGCATGAGGCGGAATTTGCTAACGCCGGATTCACCATAGCGGGTGCGAGTGCGCCGTCGTGAAAAGGGTGGGAATTATGCGGACGCTGTTGCTGGTAGGGGTTGCCGCCGTTGCGGCCTTCGCTTCTCAAGCGGCGGAAGCGAGCCACCGCACGTCCGGCGGCGAAACTGTCCGCACCGAACGCCGGGTGATTGTGGTCGATAGTGCGAGCGCCGGTGACACCAGCGTCTATCGCAGCAGCGCCGACCGTGAATTGGCCGAACGCGATTATCGCGGGCGCTGGGAAGGCGAGTGGCAGGGAACCTGGCATGCCGAAGACGGCCGCAGCTATGAAGGGCGCTATCGCGGCACCTATGATGGCGGACATGGCGCCGACTATGGTGCGCCGCCGCCCGAAATGCAGGATTATCGCGGTGATTATCGCGGCGAACGGAGCGAACGGGACTATCGCAGCGACCGGCGCGAGCGTGTGCAGCATCGCGAACGGTACGAGCGGATTGATCGGCGCGACTGGTCCGACGCGGATTGGGAACGTTTCTGCCGCCGTGACAATGGCGTCGGCGGTGCCGCGATCGGCGGTGTCGTTGGCGGCGTGGCGGGCAACCGCATCGCCGGTCGCGGCAACCGGACAGCGGGCACGTTGATCGGCGCTGGCGTCGGCGCAATTGCCGGTGCAGCTATCGACCGTGCCGAAGACCGCCGCGCCTGCGATAGCTGGTGGAGCCGTTCGTCACGGCGCGATTATCGTGGCCGTGGCGGCAGCTATTACGGCGGCGGCTACGCCTATGACGGCGGCTATTACAGCGGTGGCGGCTATGAATATGCCGGCATGCAGACGATCGTCATCCCCGGTGCTCCGATCATCATCGAAGAAACCGAGACGACTTACGAGACAGTCCATGTCGCGCCGGCCCGCGCCCGGGTGGCACCGCGTCGTCCGGTGCATCGCCGCCCGGCACCCCGCCCGCGCCCACGCTGCGTCTGCTGATCACGCTCAAGCCAGGCTTCGGCCTGCCCAGCGCACCCTGCCGAGGATCAGCAGCGATTCCAGCCGCACATCTTCCCGTGGCCATGCAGGATTGTCGCTGACAATGCCGACCACGCCCTGCCGCATCGCCGCGCAATCGAGCCGTTTGACCAGCAGGGCACCGTCACGGCGCAGCACATAGATGCCGTTGCGCAACCGCGTTGCCGCGTCAGCTGAATCGACCAAAATCTCGTCGCCATGGCCGAGCGTGGGCGCCATCGAGTCGCCCTCAACCCTGAGAATCGCGGCCTTGAGCGGGGCAATGCCCAACCCCCTTAGCCATGCGCGGTCGAAGGCCATCGCCGCAACCGGGCGATCCGTGCCGGCAAGCACCCCGGCCCCCGCCGCGACACCCACATCGAGTCGTGGCACAGTCGCTAGGGCATCGGCCTGTGGATCCGCGCGCACCGGCCCGCCGAGCAGGCTTTCATCGACCCCGAGATAGGTTGCGATAACCGCCCGGTCGCGTTCGCCGAGCTGGCGCGGCGAACCACGCTGGACGAACTGCTGGATGTAGGCGGCGTTGCGGCCGATCAGCCGCGAGAGGCGCGCATAATCCACCCCCTGTTCGCGCGCGATCCGCGCCAACGCTTGTTGCGGCGATTCTGGACGGGGCGGGGCGCTGTTCACTACGGGACAGTAGCGATAGGAATTTTCCTAGACAAGTAGGAAACAGACGAGCACGAAACGGGAACAGGGCGACTCGGCGCCCATCCAGGCACCGGCAAAACAGGAGCTTCCCATGCCACCCGATCGCCCTCTGCTCTATGATATCGAGCGTTTCCTGCGCGAACAGGCGATGCCGCCGACCCGCTTTGGCCGGCTCGCCGTCAGCGACCCCCGCTTCGTCCTCGACCTGAGGCGCGGCCGCGAACCGGGGCATCGGGTGCGATGCCGTGTAGAACATTTCATGAACATATGGCGCGCACAGATCGCCGGAAAGGTTGCGGCATGATGGCACGCAAAGACATTGCGGCGCGGCTGGTGCGCACGGTCCTCGCCGGGCTCGGCGCGGATGCAACGCTGTTGAGAGCCGACGAGCGCGAGTGGGCTAGCGCGACCTTCTCGGGCGCACGCCACGGGATCGACCTCTCCATCCGGCTGGCGTGTGCCGATGCGTCGCCGCCCGCCTTTCTGGCGCAGCTGCCCGAATGGGAGTTTGACCTGCCCGGCGAGATTGTCGCCGACTGCATGGTCGCGCTGGGTCAGCGAGAACGGGGCGCAGGTGGCGGCTGGCAGATGCCCTGCCGGATCGAATTGCTTACCATCGCCGCCGAATGACCGCGCCGGTCAGCCGGTCCGATTAAGCTTGCGCAGAGTGGCAAGCGCTGCAGCCAGCGCGGGATCGTGCGGAAAAGCAGGATCGTCGGTCCGCGCCTCCATCGGCACCATATCCGCCGATTCCGGCTGGGCCAGATTTCCACCTGTTTCCGGTGAGCCTGCAACTGGGGCCGCAACCTTGCTTGCAAAGCCGGTTTCGAGACGCGCGATCAGCTCGTCGAGACGCGCGACCGAAAGGTCCAGCGGCTGCGGTCGGGGCGCGGCAGCGCGCGGAGCCGTGACGGGCGGCGATTGGGGAACGGGAGCCTCGACAACCGGATCAGCGGCTGGCTCGGGTGCAGGCTCGGGTTCGGGTGCAGGCTCGGGCGCGGGCGGCATCGTCACGGGCTGAGCGGCCTGTTCCCAATCCTCGGGCGACGGCGCCGGCAGATCGAACGGCACCTCAGCTTCGGCCGGCGGACTGTCCTCGTCCGCCTGCTCTTCCGCTGCCCATCCGGTGGCATCATGACTGTGAGTCAACGGCACCGCTTCATCGGCCGGAAGAGATGGCTCTGCCGGCCCGGCGAACTGACTATCGAGCAAAAGCTCGTCCTCATCATCGCGGGTCTGGCTCACAAAGTGCTGTGGCTGCGCCATCACTGCCGGAGCGGCAGCATCGTCGGCCGAAGCCGGTTCGGGAATATCACGCAGCGGCGAGAAAGGCCGACGCGCCGGCGCATCGGGATGGCGATCGGCACTCCGCAGCACGGGTGCGTCTGCCTCATCCTGACGGTCCAACCCACGCAGCCGCGTGAGCAGCACATCAACCAGATCGCTCGGCACAACTTTGAACAGTCGCGCCAGCACATATCCCGCCGCGCCGCCCAGGGAGGCCAGGGCGATGGCAAACAGGATACGGGCCGTCAAACCAAGCGGCGGTGCAGCGGCGCTGATGATGGTATCGAGATAAAGATGGTAGGATAAGGTCTCGATCCAGCCGATCGGCACCAGCAATCCCGCAAGGCCCAGCAGCGCCGCGCCCGTACCCGCGACACCGGCCACGCCGAACGGGATCGGCAGTCCCTCCGCATCGCGCCTGATGGTGTAACTTGCGCTCATTCTGGTCCCATCTGGACTCTTGTCCGTCTGCTGCACATGTGGCTCGTCAGGCCTGTCCCAGCAAGCGCTGGTAAATTGGTTCGTAACGCCGAATGTTTGACGACCAGTTACGCTCGGCTTCAACAAAAGCTCTGGCTTTGGCTCTCCGGTCTTCCCAGCCTGCACGATTGGCAAGCAATCCGGCCACGGCGTCGGCCAGTGCTTCGGGATCATCTGCCGCGAACAAGGTGCCTGTTTCACCGTCGCGGATCAGTTCGCGATGTCCGCCAATATCCGATGCTGCCACCAGCCGCCCCTGCGCCATCGCTTCAAGCGGTTTCAGCGGCGTAACCAACTCTGTCAGGCGCATGGCCTTGCGCGGATAAACCTGGATGTCGGTTAGCGCATAGTAGCGCTCAACCTCATCATGCGGCACCCGGCCGACGAAATGGATGCGATCGGCCACTGGCGAGACTGCGGCTTGCGCCCTCAAGGCTGCGTCCATCGGCCCGCCACCGACCAGCAGCAGCGCCAGTTGCGGGCGCAAAGCGACCAGCCGCGGCATGGCGGCGATCAGCGTGTCGAGCCCCTCATAATCATAAAAGCTGCCGATGAAGCCGATCACTTCCGCGTCTTTAAGGCCCATTTTGGCCACCATTGCCTGATCGCGCGGTACCGGCGCCCCAAACAGGGAAAGATCAACACCATTGGGTGAAACCATGATCTTGGCAGGGTCAATGCCGCGCGCGACCAGATCAGCACGCAGCCCTTCGCAAATCACGGCCACAGCATCAGCACGCCGCACCGCATGCGTTTCCATCATCCGGGTCAGGCGATAGCGCGGACTGCCTTCGCGGCCGGTACCGTTGCCGACCGCCGCATCCTCCCAGAATGCGCGAATCTCGTAAATGAAAGGAATGGCGCGCGCGCGCGCAACCGGCCCCGCAGCCAGCGCGGTCAGCACCGGCGAATGGGCGTGGATGATGTCAGGCGCAAAGGCGCTGATTCGGTCCGCAACGCGCCGCGAGAGCGCGCGCACTTCCCGCCATTCGCGCATGCCCGGCCAGCCACCCGGCGCGGGCGCGGTGCGATGAAAGACGATTCCATCCACCTCTTCATGCTCTGGCCCCGGCAGGGGGTGCCGGACCGATGTCAACGCCTCCACCTCCCAGCCCAGCGCCTGCTGGGCCTTCAGGATCGCACGCGTGCGGAAAGTATAGCCACTTTGCGCCGGCAAACTGTGATCGAGGATATGGAGAACCCGCGTCATATTTGGCGCATTGGCAGGGAATGCTTAATCTCGCGTCAACCCGGCCGGGTTAGGGCGGTGCCCGCATGATCGACGCCCTCGCCATCCTTACCACGCACATGCTGATGCTGGTCGCCTTCTGGCGGCTGCGCGAACGCGACGATCTCGATGACGAAGCGGCAGCGGACGCACGCCATGCACCCCCCGGCTTTCTGCCCCCCCGGCCGCGTGGCTGACCGGCGATGCGCGACGTTTTTTTCCTTCTCTTCCTGCTCGCGACCCTCTTCATGGCGGTCAAGCGGCCGTTCCTGTTCATCCTCGCCTACTGTTATGTGGACATTGTCGCGCCGCAGCGGCTGAGCTTTTTCCTGCTCAACACCATTCCTCTGTCACAGATCATCTTCTTCTTCGCGATCGGCAGCTGGCTGGTCGCGGACAAGAAAAAGGGCATGCAGATCGATCACCTGCAGGTCGTGCTGATCCTGCTGCTTGCCTATTGCGGGGTGAGCACTGTCTACGCCGAATTCCCTGTGGAGGGCGCCTCCAAATGGGATTGGGTGTGGAAAGCGCTGCTCTGGTCGATCTTCCTGCCGCTGGTGCTGACCACACGGCTGAGGCTGGAGGCGCTGGCCCTCACCATGGTGCTGAGCGCCGGCACGCTTGCCATCGCCGGGGGCATGAAAACCGCTATGGGCGGCAGCGGCTATGGCTCGCTGCAACTGCTGCTGGATGACAACAGCGGCCTCTTTGAAGGCTCGATCTTCTCCACCGTCGCGATAGCGATTATCCCGCTGATCCTGTGGCTCGCGCGCTATGGCACAGTGTTCCCGAAAAGCCGCCCGGTCTGGATCTTCGCAATTCTGCTGGTGTTCGCTTGCCTGCTCATCCCGGTGGGGACGCAGGCGCGCACCGGCCTCGTCTGCGCGGTGTTTCTGGTGGTGCTCGGTTTGCGCGACAGCAAAAGGCGCATGACCTATCTGGGCATCGTCACCGGGGCGGCGCTCATCGCGCTGCCGCTGGTGCCGGCGGCCTTTGCCTCACGCATGGACACCATCACCGATTTCCGTTCAGACCAGTCGGCATCGACCCGGGTCGCGGTCTGGCAATGGACCTGGAACTATGCGCTTGAACATCCGCTCGGCGGGGGGTTCGAAGTCTATCGCGCCAACGAACTGCGTGTGAACCGCGTCGAAACCGGCGAAGCGGGCGATGCCGTCAACCGGGAAATCATCCCCTATACGGACCGCGCGCGCGCCTTTCACAACAGCTATTTCGAAATGCTCGGGGAACAAGGTTTCCCCGGCCTCGCGATGTGGCTGTACATCCAGATCGTCTGTCTGTGGCGGATGGAAAAGCTGCGCCGCCGCTATCGGGAATCCCCGCCCGATGTCGCTTGGGTGCGACCGCTGGCCACGGCGCTACAAGGCGGGCATCTCGTCTATTTGATGGGCAGCATGTTCGTGGGCATCGCCTTCCAGCCGTTCGTATACATGTTGATCGCGCTGCAAATCGGTCTGTGGACCTACACAAACCGGCGCGAAACGGAGGCACGCTGGCGCCCGCTGACCGCACAGCTGGGCGTGAAACCACCGCCGATTGTTGGCACCGTGCCTGCAAACCAGAGTCGCTGGGGCGGTTGATTCGGGGTGGCAAGGGCGGTGGCGCCGGCCGCCCGGCTCGACTATCAGCAGAAAACCGATTGGCCCACCGGGCGCTATGACCGGATCTGCAGATGACTGTTCCCACCCCGTCTTCGCCAGCCACACCAACCATCGTGACCAGCCCCGATGCACTGACCCAGCTGCATGATGGTTGGGATTATGTCCTTGCCTGGCTGGCTGCGCACAGCGGGGATATCGCGCTCGCTACCGGAGCCGGCGCGCTCATCTACGCGGTGCTGCGCTTTGCCCGCCGAATGGTTCGCAAGGCAGCCGCCAAACAGAGCGATCATGACGGTTTCTGGGCGACGACGCTGCGCGTGTTAGCCCGCACGCGCCATTTCTTCCTCATCATGGTTTCGATCCGGCTGGTCGTCGGCTTTGCCAATCCGCCGGTCGTTCTCGCGGACATTGTGCGCTTCCTGTTCATTGTTGCAGCCGCCTTCCAGGTGGCCATCTGGGCACGCGAAGTGATCATGAGCATGGTGCGGCAGCGCGCGGCGCAGGGCGCGTCAGACATGCTGGCCAACGCCTTGTCGCTGATCAATGTGCTGGTTTCCGTCGGCCTGTTCGCCATTGCTGCGATCGTTGTTCTCGACAATCTCGGGGTGAATGTGACCGCGCTGGTTGCGGGTCTCGGCATCGGGGGCATTGCCATCGGCCTGGCCGCAAAGGGCGTATTCGAAGACCTTTTCTCGGCGCTCGCCATCATCTTCGACCGCCCGTTCCGCAAGGGCGATGTGATCGGTTTCGACCAGTTCACCGCCACAGTCGAGCGCATCGGCCTCAAATCGACACGACTACGCTCCCTGTCGGGGGAGGAAGTGGTCGTCTCCAACATGAACCTTCTCAACAAGGAGGTGAAGAATTTCGCCTCCGTTCCCCGCCGCCGGCTCAATCTCGATTTCGGGGTGACCTATCAGACACCGGCTCCGACCGTCGAACGCATTCCGGATATGGCGCGGGACATTGTCGAAGGCGCGGGACACACGCTGATCCGCTGCGGACTGATGCGCTTCGGAACATCAAGTCTCGATTTCGAACTCCAGTTCGACGTGTTCGACGATGATTATAATCGTGTCTTCATGCACCGCCACGCCATTGGCGTGGCCCTGATGCAGCGCTTCAGGGCGGAGGGGATCAGCTTTGCCTATCCCACACAGGTCGCTTTCACGGCGGATCCGGATGGCACGCTGATCTCGCCCTGGCCTCCGGTCGACCGCGCCGGCCGACCGGCTGACTGACACCAAACCGGAATTTCGAAAGGAAGGCGGCGCGCACGCGATGGGGCGGCGTGCGGGCTTGACCGAATCCCCTTGTCGAGCCTTGCCCTGCGCGGCATAGGCTCTTGCAAACTCACGGGGACAGGAGACGCGATCATGGCTTCGATCACGCCACAGGAGATGGCCACAAAGGCCGGCGAAATACTCGGCACATCGGAATGGGTGCTCGTCGATCAGGACATGATCAACAAGTTCGCCGATGCCACCGGCGACCATCAGTTCATTCATGTGAATGAGGAAATGGCCAAGATGACGCCGTTCGGCGGCACTATCGCTCATGGCTTCCTCACGCTCTCGCTGTTCCCGATGCTGATGGCAAAGTCTGACTGCCCGCGCGTCGAAGGCGTGAAAATGGGCGTCAACTATGGCGGCAACAAAGTCCGTTTTCTCGCGCCCGTGCGCTCAGGCAAGCGGGTCCGCGCCCATTTCAAGCTGCTCGAACTGGAGGAAAAGCGCCCCGGTCAGTGGCAGCAGACGCTGGAATTCAGCGTCGAAATCGAAGGCGAAAACAAGCCGGCACTGATCGCCGAGTGGATCAGCCAGTTCTTCGTCTGACACAGCCTCCTCCCGCCCGCGGGAGCATCTGAAGGAAAATTCCATGCGTGACGCAGTCATCGTCTCTACTGCCCGTACCCCGCTGACCAAGGCGGCGCGCGGCGCATTCAACAACACCCCCGGCGCGACGCTTGGGGCCTATTCGATCCGCGCGGCTGTCGAGCGCGCCGGCCTCGAAGGCGCCGAAGTCGATGACGTGATCATGGGCACTGCCGCGCAGCAGGGTTCGACCGGCACCAACGTCGCCCGTCTCGCCGGCCTGCGCGCCGGATTGCCCGTCACCGTACCGGGCATGACCATCGACCGTCAGTGCTCGTCGGGCCTGATGACCATTGCCACAGCGGCCAAGCAGGTGATCGTCGACAATATGGACATCATCGTCGCCGGCGGCGTTGAGAGCATTTCCAGAGTCTCCGGCAGCGGCAAGCTGTTCGTAGAGCCCGACCGCGAACTGCTCGAAATGCACCCGCACATCTACATGCCGATGATCGGCACTGCAGAGGTCGTGGCAAAGCGTTACAACATCAGCCGCGAATATCAGGACGAGTATTCGCTCCAGTCGCAGCAGCGCACCGCTGCCGCACAGGCCGCTGGCAAGTTCGAAGACGAAATCGTCGCCTGTCAGGCCACCATGGCGGTGGTGAACAAGGAAACGAAGGAAGTGACCTATCAGGAGGTCACCGCCACCAAGGATGATTGCAACCGTCCCGACACGACGCTCGAAGGCCTTGCCAGCCTCAAGCCGGTGATGGGCGAAGGCCATACGATCACTGCCGGCAACGCGAGCCAGCTCAGCGATGGTTCCTCGGCATGCGTCGTCATGGAGGCCAAGGTTGCCGAACGGCGCGGGCTCACCCCGCTTGGCCGCTATGTTGGCATGGCCGTCGCCGGCACCGAACCCGACGAAATGGGCATCGGCCCCGTCTACGCCATCCCGAAACTGCTCGACCGGTTCGGGCTGAAGATGGACGATATCGGCCTTTGGGAGCTTAATGAGGCGTTCGCGGTGCAGGTTCTCTACTGCCGTGACCGGCTCGGCATCCCCGACGATCGGCTCAACGTCAACGGCGGCTCGATCTCGATCGGTCACCCGTTCGGCATGACCGGTGCACGCTGCACCGGCCACGCGCTGATCGAAGGCAAGCGCCGCGGCGTCAAATATGCCGTCGTCACCATGTGCATCGGCGGTGGCCAGGGCGCAGCAGGCCTGTTCGAAGTTCTCTAATCCGACGATAGCGTCCGGAACCCGCCATACCCTTTGCCTGTCGTCCATTGGGCGCGGGCAAGGGGTGGTTCTCGCGCGGGCCGAGACCAAATTCAGGTCCGAATTCTGGTAAGCGCTTTGGCGCTACCGGAGGATGTGGCGCGCCCCTTGGACGGCCAGGTGGGCTAGGTTGGCCACGCCTTGCGAGGTGCGACTAAGCCCCTCCCTCGAACCGCCTCTCTTGGCGCCGCCGAATGATCAGCGCCGCTGCCTTGGACAAAGAAAAGGGGCGGCGCCTTGCGGCACCGCCCCCTTCTTCATCAACCCGAGAGTTGATTAACGTCCCGAACCCGGACCGTAGGTGATTTCCACGCGACGGTTCTGGTCGTTGCGGACGCCATCCGGCGTCGGCACGCGGTTCTGGGTTTCACCGAATGCGCGGGTCGTGACCGCCGTACCCGGGATACCCCGAGCCGACAGATAGGCCTGCACGTTGGTGGCGCGACGCTGCGACAGGCCAACGTTGTAGGTCGGCGAGCCCGAGCGGTCAGCGTGACCGGCAACCATCACGGCCGCGTTACCGCAGTTGCGATAAGCCGAAACCGCGTTGTCGAGGGTCTGGGCAGCATCAGCGGTGATGTTGTCCTTATCCCAATCGAAGAACACGATGTACGGACCGCTATTGCACACCGGCGCCGGAGGCGGCGGTGTGCAATAGCGGTCCGTACATCGT
>ERZ1022756.386-NODE-386-length-13341-cov-3.528150_pt1 | contig 13341 bp, 10 predicted proteins | sample MGYA00520902_ERZ1022756 | MGnify/ENA primary metagenome ERZ1022756 (study PRJEB33162, sample SAMN09537601) | freshwater metagenome | isolation source: freshwater | place: Canada:Alberta | collected 2017-07 | study: EMG produced TPA metagenomics assembly of the... | reverse complement strand
CCCGTGGTGACCAAGACTTGGTCATCTTCCAGCACCATGTTCCGATGCATTCGAAGATATTGAGCGATGGCGCGTTTGAGCGGCATGAAGCCGCCTGTGTCGTTGTAATCCAGCATGTCCGCATACGACAGGCGCCAGTGTTTATTCTGTAATTTTTGCCACAAAGAAAGAGGGAAAGGCGAAAAATCGGGCATCCCTTGAGTGAATGGCTGGACCTCCACCTCATCTGCAACCGCCTGTCTGAGCAAGAGACCACCACGACCCGAAATTGCTTGAGGCACCTCACCTACACATACCGTCTTGAGAGATGGACGGTTGCCTATGGAGTGCCCAGAAATTTTGTACCGCACATAGGTACCACTTCCTTGGCGGGTTTCCAAGTACCCCTCAGCCTCCAACTGTGACAAGGCACTCATCACCGTGTTTCGCGCCAGGCCTAAATCCATGGCCATGGCCCGACTGGAAGGCAGTCGTTCCCCAGTGCGCACGATCAAATTCTGAATGGCCTTTTTAAGCGCCAGATACAACTGTCGGCTGAGCTTGACCTCCTGCTGACCTGCGTGCACTTCGCACTGCTGCATTTGCTGACCGATGAAATCCGTGAGCATAAATCACCCTGTTGTTGCCCTTCATCTGACCACCGAATCATTGACATGACCAAGTGGCACCTTACCCAAACATCAACTGGATCCTAACTCTATTGTATGAACGGCACACAATAGAATTATTACAAATTGGGGACAAAATAATGAGCGCTTGGGTTTGGATCACTCACGATCACCGACAACTTGGTCAAGCACCAGAGTTGTCGGGATTTACTGTCTTGGGTGACAAATATGCAATGGCTGTCAAGCACTGCGCCTTGGCCGAGCCCTTTACTTTGCCCGCAGCCAAAGCCAGCGACATCCCTGATTTACTGTCTCAATGCGATGGTGTGCTCTTCACGGGATCTCCCTCCAACGTAGATCCGTCGCACTTCAATCAGCCCTTGCAGCAAGCACATTTGCCGCTGGATCCTCAAAGAGACGCAATCACACTCCCTTTGGTTCGAGCCTGTATTGCGCACAAGGTGCCCATCTTGGGCATTTGCCGCGGCTTTCAAGAAATCAATGTGGCACTGGGCGGTTCATTGCACCAAGAAGTGCATGCAGTGCCCAGCATGATGGACCATCGTGAACGGCCCTCCGTGCCGTATGCAGAGCAATATGCGTTCAGCCACACCGTCAGCGTTGTACCTGACAGCCCTTTGGCCCATTGGGCCGCAGGAGCCAAAGAAATCATGGTCAATTCTTTGCACGGCCAAGGTATTGACCGATTGGCCGATGAGCTTGAACCCCTTGCTTTTGCACCCGATGGCCTGATCGAAGCCGTTCGTGTGCGCTCAGCGTCTCACTTCGCCTTTGCCATGCAATGGCACCCTGAATGGCGCTGCCAAGACAACCCATTTTATTTCAATATTTTCAAAGCCTTTGGAAACGCTTGCCTTGAGCGACACAAGCAACGCAAAGGACAAGCACCCTCAAAAAACACAGCCGGCTGAATAAAGCCACAGCTCACTCATCACATTTTTGGAATCCCTATGTCATCACTCACACCCAGTAACTTCAGCGAGCTTGAAAATTGGCTCAACGAAAAACGTGTCACCGAAATCGAATGTCTAGCGCCAGACCTCACCGGCGTAGCGCGTGGAAAAATTTTGCCGCGTGCCAAATTCACCGAAGACCGTGGGATGCGATTGCCAGAGGCCGTGGTCGCCATTGGGGTCACAGGAGAGTATCCAAAAACCGGCCCCTATTACGACGTGATCAATCCAAATGATCGAGATATGCACTTGGTGCCAGACCCATCCACTGTGCGAATCGTGCCGTGGGCCACAGACCCCACTGCACAAGTCATTCACGACTGTTTCGACAGAGAGGGCAAGTTGATTCCATTCGCACCTCGCAGCGTACTGCGGCGTGTCTGTGACATGTATGCAGATTTAGGGCTTGAGCCTGTTGTTGCGCCCGAACTTGAATTTTTTCTCGTCGCCCGAAACACCGACCCCAACACCTTGTTGACCCCTCCCATTGGACGCAGTGGGCGTGCTGAAACATCTCGTCAAGCCTACAGCATTGATGCGGTGAACGAGTTTGATCCGCTGTTTGAAGAGATCTACGATTTTTGCGAAAAAATGGGCCTGAATGTGGACACCTTGATCCACGAAGCGGGTGCCGGTCAGATGGAAATCAACTTTTTCCACGACCATCCTTTGGGTCTTGCGGACGAAGTTTTCTTTTTCAAACGCACCGTTCGAGAAGCAGCCATGCGGCACAACATGTATGCGACTTTCATGGCCAAGCCCATTGCAGGGGAACCTGGAAGCGCAATGCACATCCATCAAAGCATTCTCAATAAAGAAACAGGCTTGAACATCTTCAGCAACAGTGATGGTTCACCCTCGGAATCTTTTTACCACTACATCGGTGGTTTGCAAAAACACATCCCAACGGCCATGGCTTTGGTAGCACCCTATGTCAATAGCTATCGACGTTTAGCCCGCCACACAGCCGCTCCCATCAATATCGAATGGGGCTATGACAACCGCACTGTGGGCATCCGCTCACCCATTTCATCGCCTGAAGCCCGTCGAATCGAAAACCGTGTGATCGGTTCCGATGCAAATCCGTATGTGGCCATGGCCATGACGCTGGCTTGCGGCTATCTGGGCTTGAAGAACAAACTGAAGGCCAAGCCTGAGATGAAGGGTGATGGTTACTTATCGCCTTACGCCTTACCCCGCAGCCTGGGTGAGGCCCTTGATTGGTTGCGCCGAGATGACGATTTGCGCGAAATATTGGGCGAAGAATTCATCACGGTTTACACCGAGATCAAAGAAATTGAATTTGAAGAATTCATGGAAGTGATCTCGCCATGGGAACGAGAGCACTTGTTACTGCACGTCTGATCCATCAGAACCCATTTTCAATACGCACCCCACATGAATCCCTCATTCAACCCACCCGTGGCAGAACGTCGCCAAATTGATACACGCAGCATTCAAGCGCTGGACAGTGCGCATTACATGCACCCTTTCACCGACACACGAGAACTTGGTTTGCGCGGTGCACGTGTGATTGTTCGAGGCGAAGGTATTTATGTCTGGGATTCAGAGGGCAAGAAGATACTGGATGCGATGAGTGGGCTGTGGTGCGTCAACATTGGCTACGGAAGATCTGAGCTGGCACAAGCGGCCTACATGCAAATGATGGAGCTGCCTTACTACAACAGCTTCTTCAACACCACCAATGTGCCAGCAGTCAAACTAGCAGCCAAGCTGTGTGAACTCGCTCCTCGTGTTGGCGATCGAAGTTTCACACATGTTTTCTTCTCCAGCTCCGGATCAGAGAGCAATGACACCAACATCCGCATGGTGCGTCACTACTGGGCCAGTCTTGGACAGTCCGAGCGAAAAATCATCATTTCACGCAAGAACGGATACCACGGCTCCACCATAGGCGGCGCTTCCCTTGGTGGCATGCAAGCCATGCATGAACAGGGCGATTTACCGATTCCAGGCATCGTGCACATCGACCAGCCCTATTTTTCAAACAATGCCCTAGCCGATGAAAGCGAACATGATTTCGGTCTCCGCATGGCCAGGCAACTCGAAGAAAAAATACTGGAACTGGGTGCGCACAGAGTTGCGGCATTCATAGGTGAGCCGATTCAAGGTGCTGGCGGTGTGATCATTCCCCCTGCAAGCTATTGGCCAGAAATTCAGCGCATTGTGGACAAGTACGGCATCTTGTTGATCAGTGATGAGGTCATTTGTGCATTTGGCAGGTTGGGCAGTTGGTTTGCCTATGAGCAACTGGGCTACAAACCTGATTTGGTGACCTTTGCCAAAGGTGTGACCAGTGGCTATGCCCCATTGGGTGGGGTCATGGTGGGTGACCGTGTTGCCAAAGTATTGATTGAAAAAGGTGGCGAATTCAATCACGGCTACACCTACAGTGGGCACCCCGTGGCTTGCCAAGTGGCCTTGGCCAACTTGGAATGGATGGAGCGCGAGCACGTGGTCGAGCGGATCAAAGATGACACCGGCCCTTACCTTTCTGAATGCTTTGCTGCATTGAATGAGCACCCACTGGTCGGCGATGCACGCAGTTATGGCTTTATGGCCGGATTGCTGCTGATGAAAAACAAAGCCACGGGTGAGCGTTTTTCACCGGAATCAGGCGTGGGCATGGCCTGTCGCGCTCACTGCTTTGGCAATGGCTTGGTCATGCGCGCTGTCGGCGACAGGATGATCATTGCGCCGCCACTGGTGATGACGCGAACAGACATCGACGACATGATGAAACTGATTATTCAGTGCCTTGATTTGACACTGTCTGAGGCCAAGAACAAGGGCTGGTGCTGACCCTTCTAACCACGTCAATCCACCTCATTCAATGGCTTTTTCAGCCATCGGTTTATTCGATCCAACCCTCACTCACTTTTCTTCTTTACACCGGGAGATTTCATGACCAATCAGACATTTATTGTTCGCGGCAATCGTTCAAAGGGCGTGGCTTCTTGGCTCACCACCTTCTTGTTAGGACTCGCCCTGAGCTCTACGGCGCAAGCACAAGGACAGTTGAATATGTACAACTGGTCCGACTACATTGGTGAAAAAACACTGGCCAATTTTGAAAAAGAATTCGGCATCAAAATGCGCTACGACAATTTCGACTCCAATGAACTTGTCCATGCCAAATTGGTCGCCGGAAGAACAGGTTACGACATCATTGTTCCATCGTCCAATTGGGGAGCGCTTCAGGCACGTGGTGGCCTTCTCAACAAAATTGACAAAAGCAAAATTCCCAACTTTAAAAACCTTGACCCCATCGTCATGGAGCAGCTGAGCAAGCTTGACCCGGGCAATGAATACTTGATCCCTTGGTTCTGGGGTTACACCACGGTCAGTATCAATACAGAGAAAGTCAAAAAAGCATTGGGTGACTTGCGCATGCCCGACGATGCATGGGCTTTGATTTTCGATCCCAAATATGCCTCACGTCTGCGCTCATGTGGCATTTCATTTTTGGACTCTGGTGCTGACATCATGGAGTCGATGCTGGTGTATTTGGGCATCCCCGTCAACACAAACAACACCGCCGATTTTCAACGCGCCTGGAGTGAGTTGCAAAAAATACGCCCCAATGTGACCTTGTTCTCCTCATCGGGGTACATCAATAACTTGGCCAACGGATCGCTGTGCGTTGCACTTGGCTGGTCCAGCGACATGAACATTGCCCGTAACCGCGCACTTGAAGCCAAAAACGGCAACACCATCGAAGTGCTGGTCCCCAAAAAAGGGGCTGTTTTGTTCTACGACACCATGGTCATTCCTAAAGATGCGGCCAATTTGGACAACGCTTACAAATTCATCAACTACCGTTTGAGGCCCGAAGTGGCTGCTGGTGATTCCAACAAAGTCCAATATCCCAGCCCTGTGCTCGGTTCCGAGAAGTTCATCAAGCCGGAAATCGTCAATAACAAGACCATTTACCTGAGCAAAGAAGACATGGCGCGCATGCATGCGCCACGCACTTACAACAATGACCAACGTCGCGTTGTGACCCGCAGTTACACCACCTTCAAGACAGGCATGTAAGAAGCCACTTGCACCTTTGTGCCTTGGGGGACCCGTTCCCCTGGCACTGACTTGAACACATTCTGCGGAGCTTTGCATGACAGTCGCCATCGATACCGACGCTTTTTTACAGGTGGATCAGCTATCCAAACACTTTGATGATGTCAAAGCGGTAGACCGGGTCAGCTTGAACATCGCGCAGGGCGAAATTTTCGCTCTGCTGGGTGGATCAGGTTGTGGCAAGTCCACCTTGCTGCGCATGCTGGCAGGTTTTGAGGGCGCAACCAGCGGTCAAATCCGACTTGCTGGACAAGCCATTGATGGATTACCGGCCTATTTGCGCCCCATCAACATGATGTTCCAGTCCTATGCGCTGTTTCCCCACCTGACAGTCACGGAAAACATCGCTTTTGGTCTAGAGCGTGACGGACTGCCCAAAGCAGATATTCAATCGCGTGTGCAGGACATGTTGGCGCTTGTTCAGCTCAAGCCTTATGCCAAGCGCAAGCCGCACCAGCTGTCTGGGGGTCAACAACAGCGCGTCGCACTGGCCCGCAGTCTCGCCAAGCGGCCCAAGCTCTTATTGCTCGACGAACCTTTGGGGGCACTGGATAAGAAGTTGCGCGAGCAAACCCAAATCGAACTGGTCAGCATTCTCAAAAATGTCGGCGTGACCTGTGTCATGGTCACTCACGATCAAGAAGAGGCCATGGCCATGGCCGACCGCATTGCCATCATGCGCGATGGGCGCATCTTGCAAATGGGTGCACCCAAGGACATTTATGAGACGCCACAGAGTCGCTTTGTTGCCGAGTTCATCGGCAATGTCAACTTGTTTTCAGGTCATCTGGCCGTTGATGAACCCGATCATGTGGTCATTGACAGCCCCCAGTGTCGTCATTACGTCAGTCACGGAATTACCGGCAGCATCGGCATGCCTGTGAGTGTGGCTTTACGCCCCGAAAAAATTTGCCTGAGTCACCATGAACCACAGACTCAGGAACGCGAATTGCCCGAGGAAAGTGGCTTTAACCAAATGCGTGGACTCATCACCGGCATGGGTTACTTTGGGAGTTTCACCACCTACCACTTGCAATGCGAAGGGGGTATGACGCTGAAAGTCACCTTGTCCAACGCTGCGCGCCATGAAGCGCGTCGCATGGTGACAGGAGACACCGTCTGGGCTTGGTGGGATGGCAGTGATGTGGTTGTTTTGACCCACTGATTGCAGGGAGCACGACCATGTCAACCTTGCCATCCTCCAAACCGATGGGCGCGTCCAGCACCCGGCATTCAATAGATCGCCAATGGGGTGCACGCCTTTTGATTGCTGGCCCTTATGCCTTCTTGTTGCTGTTTTTCTTGCTCCCTTTTCTGATCGTTTTCAAGATCAGCATGTCAGAGCTTTCTGAAACGGGCATTGGTTTTATCAACATGCTCAGCCTTCAGGAGGGCGTCTTTCAGCTTCGGCTGAAATTTTCGAACTACATGTTTTTGCTGAGCGACTCGCTCTACCTCAAAACCTATCTGTCTTCCATTGGCTATGCATTGGTGACCACCTTGGTTTGCCTGTTTCTTGGTTATCCCTTTGCGTATTTTTTAGCACGAACACCCATTGCCTGGCGGCCTACTTTGATGATGCTGGTGATGCTGCCGTTTTGGACTTCATTTCTGGTGCGTATTTATGCCTGGAAAGGCTTGCTGGACAACAACGGTTTGATCAACCAATTCTTGATGGCACTGGGCTTGATCACTCAGCCCATTTTGATGATGAACACCGCTTTTTCACTCTAAGTTGGCATGGTGTACGTCTACTTGCCATTCATGGTGCTGCCTTTGTACGCCAACTTGGTCAAGATGGACCTGCGATTGCTTGAGGCAGCTGCCGATTTGGGCGCTAAGCCCTGGAGCGCTTTTTGGCGCATCACCGTCCCTCTTTCGCGCAACGGCATCTTGGCTGGATCCATGCTTGTGTTCATTCCCTGCGTGGGGGAGTATGTGATTCCCACTTTGCTCGGTGGCCCCAACACACTGAGTATTGGACGAGTTCTTTGGGACGAATTTTTCAATAACAACGATTGGGCCATGGCCTCTGCAGTCGCGGTGGTCATGATGGTGTTGATCCTGGGTCCCATGGCTTGGTTCAACCGCATCCAAGCCAAAGAACAAGGGGGTCCACGATGAATGCTACGCGCTGGGGTAAACGCCTGAGTCTTGGCTGGATGCTGGCCATTTATGCGTTCCTTTACCTTCCCATTGCCACGTTGATGGCCTACTCATTCAATGACTCGAAGATGGTGACCGTGTGGGGCGGATTCACCTTTCGATGGTATGCCGAATTGTTCAATGACAGAGACATCATCGAAGCCTTCAAGCTGTCGCTGCAAATCGCTTTGATCAGTGCCACCAGTGCCGTGGTACTGGGCACCCTGGCGGCATTGACGCTGGTGCGCTACCAAGCCTTTCGCGGTCGTACCCTTTTTTCTTCCATGGTCAATGCCCCTTTGGTCATGCCTGAAGTGATTGTGGGCTTATCGCTGCTGCTGATGCTGGTCGCAGTTCAGAAAGTGTTTGGCTTCCCAGATAGGGGCATGCTCACCATCAGCCTAGGCCACACCTTGCTCGGCATGGCCTATGCCACTGTGGTGATCCGTTCTCGATTGCTCGAAATGGACAAGTCACTGGAAGAAGCCGCTCTCGATCTGGGTGCCAGGCCCATACAGGTTTTTCGCCTGGTGACCTTGCCTTTGATTGTGCAAGCGCTGCTATCGGCTTGGCTATTGACGTTCACGATTTCACTGGACGATGTCGTGATCTCTGCTTTCTTGTCAGGCCCAGGCAGCAATACCTTGCCGATCGTCATCTTCTCTCGAGCCAAGCTGGGTTTGAACCCCACTGTCAACGTGGTGGCAACGCTCACTGTCGTGATTGTGGGCATCGTTTTGATCGCCAGCAGTCTGTGGATAGCCCGACGGGAGAAGCGCCGTGCACGCGAAATGGCGATGGCTTTGAAACAGGAAATTCCGACCGCCTCCATTTGAACTTTCAACCAACTCATCACCAAAGAATCTGATATGAAGCCTCATCTTTTGACACCCTTGGCCCTTGCGTTAACCACTTTGTTGGGTGCCCACAGCACCGCGCAAGCTCAAAGCAACAATGAACTTATTCTTGAGTTGCAGAATTTGAAATCTCGAATGCAAACGCTGGAAAACCAACTGCGCGTGCAATCGAATAAACCATCCAATGCGACTTCGGTGGTTGAGCCCGAAGAATTCAACCGCATCCGTGCCAAAGTTGAAGCGGCAGAAGACAACACCGAAACCTATGGGTTCAAAGGTCTCAAGATCAGCGGCATGATCGATCCAACGTTTATTTACAACCAACGCCAAAATTCATCCGGTTTTGTATTCCTCAACAACTTCGACGGACGGGGTAACTCCAATCTGGGCAATGCCAAAGATGGCTATGCCTATGACAACTCCTATTTCGGTATGGCTGTGCTGGATTTGCAAAAAGAAACTGAGAATGCGCAAAAATGGCGTTTGACCTTGGCCCCACACAAATCGGCCAGTTCAGGTTACAACTTGGGCTCTATCGTTCACGAGGCCTCGGTATCACTGCCCATCAATGGCCCCAACACACGCATCATTGCAGGACAGATTCCGGATTGGACCGGGTACGAGTCCTTCTTTTCCAACCAGCAACCTCTGATCAGCCACAACCTGCTGTTTGACTTCACCATCCCCAGCTTTTACAGCGGTGCAGGCATGGAGTTCACACGCGGCAAATGGAACAGTAAATTCATATTGGGCAACATCAACCAAGCCCGTCGCACCCCTTATGACAGCCAGAATTTAACGGGGTTCTCCAAATCACCCGGCATGTCCTTTCGAGCTGACTATGCCAAAAGCGAGTTCAATGGTTTCGGCATTGCTGGCAGCCACACCACGGGTCTGAACTCAAAGGTCACCCAGGGTGCAGTGGACGGCTTCTTCACCCGTGGCGATCTCACTTTGCAAGGGCAAATCGGTGTCGGTCAAGTGGATCGTCAAGGCAGTAATTTAGACAGTGATGGCAACGCGCTACGGGCCCAGTGGTCAGCCGTTTCGGGTTTGCTGGGCTACAAAGTTACCCCACGTTTGCAAATGGTGGCTCGTGGTGACTACATCTGGAACGGTCGCAACGGTGGTGGACTGTGGGGAGCTTATGGCAGCAATGAAGGGCCTGATGGGCGCAACGGTGTAGGTCTACCCATGGCCTTCAATGGCAGCTCATGGGTGACCAGTGGTGTCAATGGCGTCAATCGCTATGCCTTGTCACTGGGTCTCAATTACCAGATTTCATCGCGACACACGCCCAACAGCGGCGTTTGGAATACCGGCACATGGTTCAAAACTGAACTTCGCTATGACGGTGCCACAGGGCCTGTTTTCTTGGATGTACGCGACGGTAGTTACAAGAAGAACAACCTGATGTTGGCCACTTCGCTGGTCTTTGCTTTTTAAGTCTCTTTTCCTGCCAAGGCCCGAAGGCCCAGCTGACTTTTGTTCAAAGCACTGCCAAGTCATGAATGACTTGGCAGGCCATGTTTTAGCCCATGATGACCCACGAAACTTTTGTGAATTTGAAGCCCGACGGACGCGCATTCATTGATGGAGAGCGCCGCTGGGCAATGGACAGCGTCCGTTTTGACAACATCTCACCGGTCGATGGCCGATTGTTGTGCGAAGTGGCACGCTGCCAGGCCCGCGACATTGATTTGGCCGTAGATTCTGGGCGCCGGGCTTTCGAGGACAAACGTTGGCGCGGTTTGGCACCGGCAGAACGAAAACGTGTTCTGGTGCGTTTTTCCGAATTGATTGTGACCCATGGCGAGGAGTTGGCCTGCCTAGAAACTCTGGACATGGGCAAACCGATCCGCTACGCACGCAGTGTGGATGTCGCCAGTGCAGCCAATTGCATCCGATGGTACGGTGAGGCGATCGACAAGGTCTACGACGAAATAGCCCCTACCCCTGACCACGCCCTGGCCTTGATCAGGCGAGAGCCGATGGGGGTGATCGGTGTCATTGTTCCTTGGAACTACCCCATGATCATGGCAGCATGGAAAATTGCGCCGGCTTTGGCCTGCGGCAATTCGGTCGTGCTGAAGCCAAGTGAAAAATCACCGCTGACTGCCTTGCGACTGGCTGAATTGGCACTCCAGGCTGGTGTACCTGCAGGCGTTTTCAACGTGGTCCCCGGTTACGGTGCAGAAGCCGGTAGCCCTTTGGCCTTGCACATGGACGTGGATGGCATCGGTTTTACAGGCTCCACAAAAATCGGCAAGCAAATCCATGTGATGGCCGGACAAAGCAATCTCAAACGCGCTTGGACCGAGTTGGGTGGCAAATCTCCGTTCATTGTGATGGACGATTGTCCCGATATAGAACGTGCGGTCCAAGCGGCTGTGGGCAGCCTTTTCTTCAACCAAGGTGAGAGTTGTAACGCGCCCTCTCGCCTCTTGGTGCATCAGCGAATCAAAGATCAATTCATTGAACGCGCGCTGCAATTGGTGCCGCAATACCAGCCTGCCGATCCACTGCACCCCGACACGGTCATGGGCGCACTGGTCGACAAGACGCAGCTCGACACCGTGCTGGGCTATATCCAAAAAGGGCAACAAGAAGGCGCACAACTGCTGTGTGGTGGTCAGGCTGCCCTCGTCAAGCCAGGCGGGTTTTATGTGCAACCGACCATCTTCGATGGTGTCACAAGCAGCATGACGATTGCACGCGAAGAAATTTTCGGACCCGTGCTCAGCGTGATGGGATTCAGCGATGCGCATGAAGCTGTTCGCCTGGCCAATGACCATGTCTATGGACTCCAAGCATCTGTTTGGAGCAGCAACCTCAACACCGCCCATGGCATGGCTCGTGCCTTACGTGCTGGCACCGTGCATGTCAATCAATACGATGAGGACGACATCACCGTACCTTTTGGTGGCTACAAACAAAGTGGTGTGGGGCGAGATAAATCGCTGCATGCCTTTGACAAATACACAGAACTCAAGACCACCTGGATTCGCATCGACAGTCCGGTTTAAACCAACGAAAGAACAGCATGCTCAATACTATGAAAACGAATACCGATCTGATGGCGCGTCGCCGCGCAGCACTGCCCAGCGGACTGGGTCAGGGCTTCGAAATATTTGTGGATCGCGCACAAGGTGCGGAAGTTTGGGATGTCGAAGGTCGGCGCTATATCGACTTTGCAGGTGGCATTGCCGTGATGAACACTGGCCACAGCCATCCCGTGCTGCAAGCGGCCATGCAGCAGCAACTCCAGCGCTTTACACACACCTGCTTCCAAGTGTTGGCCTATGAGTCGTATGTGGAACTGGCAGAAAAGCTGATTCAAAAAGCGCCCGGTCATTTCGACAAAAAATGCTTTTTCATGTCTACCGGCGCTGAGGCTGTAGAAAATGCTGTCAAAGTGGCGCGCGCCTTTACCAAACGATCAGCGCTCATTGCTTTTGGCGGCGGCTTTCATGGCCGCACCTTGATGGGCATGGCACTGACTGGAAAAGTGGTGCCCTACAAAGTGGGTTTCGGGCCATTTCCCTCTGAGGTCTACCATGCACGTTATCCGAATGCATTGCATGGTGTCAGTGTGCAAGATGCGCTGGACTCTATTGAAGCCATTTTCAAAAATGATGTCGAACCATCGCGCGTGGCTGCGATCATTTTGGAGCCGGTTCAAGGTGAAGGAGGGTTTTATGTGGCACCCCCTGAATTTGCGCGTGCTCTGCGCGCATTGTGCGATGCGCACGGTATTGTCTTGATTGCCGATGAAGTTCAAACCGGCGCCGGCCGCACCGGCACTTGGTTGGCATGCGAGCAATGGGATGTTGTGCCTGACGTCATCACCATGGCCAAGTCCATGGCAGGCGGTATGCCTCTGTCAGCCATCATTGGGCGCGCCGAGATCATGGATGCCCCGTCAGTGGGCGGGCTTGGCGGAACCTATGCAGGCAACCCCGTCGCCGTGGCCAGTGCACTGGCCGTACTCGATGTATTTGAAAAAGAAAATCTGCTGTCGCGCTCGAACGCCATCGGTCAACGTTTGCGTGAGCGCTTGCTTCGTCTGCAACAGCAATTTCCAAAACATATCGCTGATGTGCGCGGTCCTGGGGCCATGGTCGCACTGGAGTTGTGTCAGAACGCAGACCCACACCAACCAGATGCGAATTTGACAAAACGTTTGGCCATCGAAGCACAAAAGTGTGGTTTGATCATTCTGACATGTGGGGTCTATGCCAATGTGGTGCGGATTCTGGTGCCTTTAGTGGCCAGCGATGCGCTGCTGGATGAAGGCTTGGACTTGCTTGCCCAATCGCTGCAAGCCGCCATTTCTGCCTGAACCTGCATCTTTCTTTAACGGCCATGGACATGAAGACATCCCCCCTCGCCCAGCTCAACGACCCCAGCCTGCTCAAAACCGACGCCCTGATCAACGGCCAATGGGTCAAGGGCAGTAGCCGTTTTGCCGTGACCGACCCCGCCACGGGCGCTCACCTGGCCGATGTGGCCAATCTGGGGCCCTCCGAGACCGAAGCCGCGATTGCCGCGGCCAACGCCGCATGGCCCGCCTGGAAGGCCAAAACCGCCAAGGAGCGCAGCACCATCTTGCGCAAGTGGTACGACCTGCTGATGGCCAACCAAGACGATTTGGGCCGC
>ERZ1022756.385-NODE-385-length-13344-cov-14.843254_pt1 | contig 13344 bp, 12 predicted proteins | sample MGYA00520902_ERZ1022756 | MGnify/ENA primary metagenome ERZ1022756 (study PRJEB33162, sample SAMN09537601) | freshwater metagenome | isolation source: freshwater | place: Canada:Alberta | collected 2017-07 | study: EMG produced TPA metagenomics assembly of the... | reverse complement strand
GTTGCCAGGACTTCTCGGGCAAACGTATACGCAGTAGGCGACTGCACTGACTTTTACCCGTTAGCTTCAGTTGCTTCCATGCAGGGAAGAACTGCAGTTTTCCACACCATGGGCGATGTTGCTGTTCCGACCCAAAAACGCAACATCGCATCGAATGTTTTCACTTCTCCTGAAATTGCATCTGTTGGCTGGTCGGAGACTGAAATTCAGGAGGGCCTGGTCAAAGGCGAGATTCAGAAAATCATTTTGACCACCAACCCAAGAGCAAAGATGCAAGGGATCCGGGATGGATTTATCAAGCTTTTTGCCAGTACCGGTTCCCGGACCGTTATTGGTGGGGTGGTAGTTGGTCCTAGTGCTTCAGAGTTGATCTATCCAATTGCTATAGCGGTTGAGAACCGTCTGACCGTGGATCAGCTAGCAGCAACCTATACGGTTTACCCTTCAATCACGGGAGCTATTGCCGATGCGGCAAGAGCGCTGCACGATACGAACTTGGATTAGTCCTCAAACTCAATTAGTGCCGTTCCCGAGGGAACAGTGTCGCCGACTGAAACTTTGATGGCCTTGATGACTCCATCCCTAGGGGATGTGATTGATTGCTCCATCTTCATGGCCTCGAGGACAAGAACCTGGTCTCCTTCGACCACTTTGTCTCCTGCTGCAACAGCAAGCTTGACAACGGTTGATTGCATCGGTGCTTTGATAACTGACTCGGAAGCGCCAGCCGAAGCGTGGTGAGCAGAAACTTTTCGCTTGGGCGCTCGCCCGGCCGTTGGTGATCCAGAACCGGTGTGTAGCAATCTTTCAGGGATGCTAACTTCTATGCGCTTACCTTCGACTTCAACAACAATCGAGTTTCTATTGCCAGATGAAAGATCTAGCGGGTCTGCCTGACCACCCCAAGGCTCTAGGTCGTTCACCCATTCGGTCTCAATCCAGCGGGTGTAAACACCAAATGTTCCATCAGATCCAATAAATGCTGGGTCATCAACAATCTTGCGGTGGAATGGAATAACTGTTGGAAGTCCAAGTACTTCTAACTCGGCCAGTGCTCTTCGGGATCTCTCCAGAGCTTGAGTGCGGTCCTTGCCGGTGACGATTAGCTTGGCAATCATTGAGTCAAAGTTTCCTGAGATGACATCACCGGATTCGACACCGCTGTCAACGCGGACACCTGGACCACTCGGTGCTTTGAAGACATGTACCGAACCAGGTGAGGGCATAAAGTTGCGACCAGGATCTTCACCGTTGATGCGGAACTCAAAGCTGTGACCTGAAACTTCGGGATCACCGTAATCCAAAATGCCACCTTCGGCAATTCTGAACTGCTCCCGAACTAAATCAAGGCCGGTGACTTCTTCAGATACAGGATGCTCAACCTGCAGGCGAGTGTTTACCTCGAGGAACGAAATGGTGCCATCTTGAGCTACTAGGAACTCGCAGGTTCCAGCACCCAGATATCCAACTTCTTTCAAGATGGCCTTAGAAGCTTCGTATAGTTTCTTGTTTTGATCAGGAGTTAAGAACGGCGCAGGGGCTTCTTCAACTAGTTTTTGATGCCGGCGTTGCAGCGAGCAGTCACGAGTTGAAACCACAACTACGTTTCCCCGTGAATCAGCTAGACACTGGGTCTCAACGTGCCTCGGTTTTTCTAAGTACTTTTCAACGAAGCATTCACCGCGTCCAAAGGCCGCGATTGCCTCGCGGGTTGCAGATTCGAATAGCTCTTCGACTTCGGATTCTTGGTAGGCAACTTTGATACCTCGACCACCTCCGCCGTAGGCGGCCTTGATTGCAACCGGCAGACCATGCTGGGCTACAAAATCTAGAACCTCTTTGGCGTTAGAGACTGGATCTAAAGTTCCAGGAGCTAGGGGAGCACCCACTTTTTCGGCTACGTGGCGAGCGGAAACTTTATCTCCGAGTTTTTCGATGGCCTCAGGTGATGGTCCAATCCAAGTTAGTCCCGCCTTCATAACCGCTCGAGCAAACTCGGCGTTCTCGGCTAAAAATCCATAGCCGGGGTGAACCGCATCGCAGTTACTGCGCTTGGCGATGGACAGCAGCTTTTCAATAACCAGGTAGGTTTCAGCTGAAGTGATGCCGTTTAGGGCATAGGCCTCGTCGGCCACTTTCACATGGAGGCTGTCCCGGTCTTGATCGGCATAAACCGCAACTGATGTCCGTCCGCTGTCTTTAGCGGCCCGTGCGATTCGGACAGCAATTTCGCCGCGGTTAGCGATCAAGACTTTGCGGATTGATTTGGCCATAAGACAAAAGCCTATTGGCATAAACCTGTGCGGGATTGGCGCTTAGCTACAAAAAGACTCGGATATCGTTGTGATTAGCGCCAAAAACTAGGGTAATGGACGCCAAAGCCTGCTGCTAGCTCACGAAGGACCTTTAGCGATAGCCCAACTACGGTATGAGAATCTCCCTCGATTCGATCAATGAATGCCCCGCCCAGGCCATCAATAGTAAAAGCCCCGGCAACTTTGAGCGGTTCACCGGTAGCCACATAATCGAGAATCTCTTTTTCTGAGACCTTTGAAAAATGCACCTTTGTCGAGCTGACACCCATTGAACCCTTTGGATCAGTTGGGTCCCGGTTGTCAATTAAATAGTGTCCGCTGTGTAAGACACCGGATTTTCCACTGAGTTTGCCCCAACGCTCGATAGCAATTTCAGGCTCATGAGGTTTGCCGAGAATCTCCCCCTCAAACTCCAAAGCCGAGTCTCCTCCAAGGATTATTGCCCCGTGGGTTGAAATATTCTGCAGGACTGATTCAGCCTTAGCTTTGGCCAATAGCCCAACCAGATCTTCTGCGCTCAGGTTTGGGTTTTCTAACCTCGCCGCAGCTGCAAGAGCTGGCTCGTCAGCTTCGGGCAGGACTATCTCAGGTTCAATACCGGCTGATCGCAGCAGGGCCAGCCTGGCTGGGGAGCTGGAAGCTAGAACTAATCGGGTCACCTGACAAGACTACTTTGTAGCTGTGAAACACTTGTGGGATGACCAAAACTGAAAACTGGCAAGGCACCGAAATTGAACTGGACATCGAGAAGGTGGCCCACGGTGGAATCTTCGTCGCCAGACACCAGTCGAGGGTGGTTTTCGTCTCCCACACCGCCCCCGGAGAAAAGGTTCGAGCCCGAGTATTCGAAGATAAGGGTGGCTCTTTTTGTCGTGCCGAGACAGTGGAAGTCCTAGATGCCTCTGGTTCGCGCGTTCCCCACATCTGGAAAGAAGCAGACAAGTTGGGAGCCGGCGGTGCAGAATTTGGGCACCTGAAGCTTGAGTATCAGCGCAAGCTCAAATCAGAAGTTCTAATTGAATCCCTTTCACGCATGGGTGGAATCGAGCGTGAAGTTTCCGTTGAACCAGTTCCAGGCGATGAACTCACTAACGGACTTGGATACCGAACTCGAATTCAACTTCACGTTTCAGAAGAAGGAGTAGCGGGGCCTTATAAGGAAAGAACTCACGAAGTTGTTCCAGTCAAATCTTTACCACTAGCCGTTGCGGAGATTAACGAACTAGGGATTCACTTAAAGAATTGGCAGGACGTCAAGCGCATTGAAATAGCAACTGCCTCAACAGGCGGTGTTCAGTGGTTTATTGACAAGAAGGTTAAGGGTGACAAAAAACTGGTCGAGCGAGCTCTTGGAAGATCATTCAGAATTTCCAGCGGCGGATTTTGGCAAGTGCATCGCGGTGCGGCAGAGCTACTTGCGCAAGAAGTGATTCAAATGGCTGATGGACTGGATCCAGCCGCAAACAACTTAGATCTCTACGGGGGAGTGGGTCTTTTTTCCGGTGCGCTCGCAACAAAATTTGGAAAATCACTGAACATCACAACAGTTGAATCTTCCAAAGTAGCAACGGCGGACGCTGGAGCGAACTTAGTTGATCTTGCAAAACACAAAGCGGTCTCGGCTCCAGTGGAAGGTTTCCTCAAGGCCCAGATAAAGCAGGGCCTAGTGCTTGTTGGTGCGACCGTTGTTTTGGATCCACCCCGTGCAGGCGCCGGCAAAGCCGTAATTGATCAGCTCCTGTTTATGCGTCCAGCAAAGATTGTTTATGTCGCCTGTGATCCTGTCTCTTTGGCTAGAGATCTAAAGAGTTTGGTTGCAGGAGGCTATCGCCTCGAGCAAATCAAGGCCTTTGACCTTTTTCCACACACCCACCACTTTGAAAGCATTGCTAGTTTGGTCTTGCAATGAAGAAGTTCATGGAGATCTCGCAGCTTGCCGAACTCGGCGAGCTCAAAGTAGTGATTGTCGACGATCACGAAGCAATTCGAATCGCGCTGGCCAGTGTTTGTGCGGAGAATCAGTTGGAACTTTTGGCCTCAGAGGCCACCGTTGATGCGGCTTTAGCCGCCGTTGAAGGAAACAAGCCAAATGTGGCTGTGTTGGATTTATCTCTGGCGGATGGATCCAGCGTTGAAGAAAATGTAGAAAAATTCATCAGCCGTGACATTCCTGTCTTGCTTTTTAGCATCGCTGATAAATCACAGCTGGTGCGCGCCGCACTAAAGGCTGGCGCAGCAGCGCTGGTTCCTAAATCTCACAGTATGACTGAGCTAATTGATGCAATTCGGATGGTTTCAGCTGGGATTTATGTCAACAATCTGCAAACGACAGCCGTCATTGATGCGGATGCTGATTTCAAAAGCGCCAAACTTTCCCCACGTGAACAAGAAGTACTATCTTTGTACGCCTCGGGCCTAGCCCTCAAGCAGGTGGCCTATGAACTCAAGATCACCGTTCACACTGCCAAAGAGCACATCGACCGGGTAAGGACAAAGTTTTCGAACGTGGGGAGGCCTGCTGTAAACAAAACTGAACTATTGATGAGGGCCATTGAAGATGGGCTAATTGACGAAGGGACCCTGTAGGTGCCTTTTTCTAGGCCGGCTCCGAAGAAAAGCTACTCAGTTTCTCGAGTTAACAGGATGCTTCAGCGGATTTACTCGATTGCCTTGAGTGCAATTGTGGCCGAGGCGATTGTGAATGGTTTTGGCCAGCTTGGTTTTCTCAACCAAATTGTTTTCTACGCTTCAGCCGGCACCCTCGTGGCAGCGGTTCTTGGCGTTTTAATAGCCGCCTGGCTTGCTCCTTCCATGTCAAGTTTTTGGCTGAGAACAGTTGCAATTATTACCCTGGTCCTATTCATCACCTGGCCACTTCACTTCGATGCGACCCAAGCAACCCCCGCTAACTTTCAGCCCTGGATATGGTGGCCGCTTGGAATTTCAGCGGTTGCGGCAGGAACGACTTTTAGGTTCGGTATCGGCGTCATCTACTTACTGTTCTTAACTATCAGCTGGCCGATATTTAAAGCATCCGGATACGTTGGTGAGGGAGATGTTTTACTTGGGCTGCAAGAAGCTCTTCATTTGTTTGTCTTTAGTGCGGTCTTGATTGCAATGGTGCTTGCGCTTCGTTGGGAGGCTGGTAAAACCGACTCAGCAAACCAGGAAGCAATTGCCTCAGCGGTTGAAAGTGCAAGAGTTGACGCTGCGGAGATTGAAAGATCAAGGCTTGACGCTTTGGTTCATGACAACGTTCTGACGACACTTCTTGTTGCAGCTAATGCCAAAACTGATCAACAGCGCCTGTTGGCTTCCAAGTCTGCGGTCGATGCCATATCACGACTGAAGGCTGCGCGCACTGAGGAGCCAAGTTCTACCCAAGTAACTCTCGCTAGCTTTTTTCAGGCTCTAGATCTGCGCATCCAGCAAGCCTCTCCACAATTCCAGGTGTCACTTTCTCGCATCAGCGATTTACCAATCTCCTCTATAGTTGCTGAGGCTTTGACAGAGGCAACTCTGCAAGCAGTAGATAATTCACTAAAGCACGCCCCTACTGCAACAGAACGTGTCGTGCGACTAAGAGGACAACAAACGGGTTTGAAGATTGTAGTCACCGACAACGGCAAGGGGTTCCGACCATCTCAAGTTCCTAAAGATCGAGTCGGCATATCTTCATCAATTGTGACCCGTGTAGTCAACGTTGGTGGAAAAGTTTTTATCAACTCGAGCCCGGGAGCCGGAACGAACGTTGTAATTGAGTGGGGTCAGAATGATTAGGCTGCCACGCGGGCTGATTCTTTCCATCGCTACACTTTTTGTTCTCAGCCCTGCCGTGATCGCAACCATGGAGCTGTTTCGAGTCGGCTACGCGTTTTCAACTGTAGCTGCCCTGTTTTTGTATTTGTCTGTTGGCTTGACAGCAGTGTTTTTTTATCGAGAACTCAAGATGCCAACTGCGCTGGCAATCCTCGTCACCGCAACATCCTTGATAATCCCGCTGCTTGTGAATCTTAGCCTTGAGCCATCCGCCCTTGGTTCACCCGCAACTTGGTACGTCACTGCGGTAGCTACCATTTTGGCGATCGCTGCTGTTCGGCAACAAAGGCTTTGGGCGTGGATAGGCCTTATAGCTTTAACCTTTGAACTTATGTCTTGGGGTGGTTCCGGGGCTTTGTTTATGTCTGGTCTTGCTGGTGCTTTTGGTCTGGTTGCTGCCGCTCATGCAATTTCAGTTGGGTTGGAAAGGGCTTCAAGGCAAACTGCTGAGTTCCTAGAAAAGGCAAAGGCCACTCAATCAGCTTCAGCTTCTGAATCTGTCATTCGGCAGGAGCGCTCTGAGAGAATTACTTCAACTCTTGAGGGAGCCCTTCCTATGCTTGAGAAAATTGCCGCCGGAAAACTCTCAGCGGAGGATCAACGTGAAGCCATAATCCTCGAGGCTGAACTTCGCGATGAAATTCGTGGGCGCATGCTCATCAATCCAAAACTCAGAGCGTCGGTTAGAGCAGCTCGGTCGCGAGGTGTCGAGGTAGTTGTCTTGGATGAAGGAGGCCTAAGTTCAGCCAACGAATCAGAGCGAGATTTCTTGCGAGATCAACTGGCAAATGAGTTAGACAAGATTGATTCAGGAAGAGTCACCATTCGCTCCCCACGGCTTACGGGATTCCGGGCAACATTCGTTGCCAGCCGAAAAGGAACAGCTAGACCGGATGTTTTCTTGAAGCTTTAAAGTCGAAGGCCCGGGCCTAAAAAGACCCGGGTCTATCCCCCATGAACCAGTCTTTGCTTTCCCCTGATAGCTATGGCGAATGGCTCCCTTCAAAATTAGCCACTTCACGCGCTTCACAGCGTGATAACTGAATAATTAGGCGTCCCCAATTCGGGGGACTGAGCGCTACCTAGATAGTGCTTTACGCAGCGAATCTAATCCAAGTCCGCCAAGGTTTAGGGCCTTTTTGTGGAAAGCCTTGATATCAAAGCTCGCACCTTGCTTGGCCTTAACTTCATCGCGAATTTCTTCCCAAATGCGCTGGCCAATCTTGTAGCTAGGGGCCTGTCCTGGCCAGCCAAAGTAACGGTTGACTTCAAAGACCACAAACTCTTTTGGCATGTTTACGTTCTTGAGCATGAAATCCAGTGCGTAGTCGTAATCCCAAACACCTTCACCGCTTAGTTTCGGCTTTGAAAGGTGCACACCAAGATCTAATACAACTCGGGCTGCTCTCATTCGCTGACCATCCAGCATCCCTAGGCGATCACCTGGATCATCCAGATAACCAAGATCAAGCATCAAGCGCTCAGCGTACAGAGCCCAGCCTTCACCGTGCCCTGAGCTCCAGCTGACATTTCTGCGCCAGTCATTTAAGTCATCTTTATTGAAAACCGCTTGAGCAACTTGAAGATGATGCCCTGGAACACCCTCGTGGTAAACGGTTGTTAGTTCGCGCCAGGTATTGAACTCAGTTACACCAGGCGGTACTGACCACCACATCCGACCCGGTCTTGAGAAATCATCAGTTGGAGGTGTGTAGTAGATACCTCCCGATTGGGTTGGTGCAATCATGCACTCTAGAGTTTTCATCTTCTCTGCAATTTCAAAATGGCTACCACTCAGGGATGCAATAGCCTCATCCGATTTGTTCTGCATCCATTTCTGCAGTGCGTCAGTGCCGTGAAGTTTTCTCGCAGGATCCTCATCTAGAAACTTCACTGCCTCTTCGATGCTGGCACCAGGCTTGATTTGGTTAGCAATTTCAGTTTGCTCAGCAACGACCCGGTCAAGTTCTTCAATACCCCATTGGTATGTAGCATCCAGATCAATTTTCGCACCAAGGAAAGCTCTACTGAAAAGTTCATAGCGTTCGCGACCGATAGCATCTACCTCGCTAGCATTAGGAAGCAGTTCTTCCTTTAGAAACTTTGCAAACTCACCATAGGCTGCGGTGGCGCTCTTGGCCGCTTTAGCAAGTTCGGTCTTTAGCGACTCCGGTAGTTCACCTGAGTCCGCTTTTGCGGATTCGGCAAATTTCACAAAAAAACCATCTGGGGCAGCAATCTCTAACGCTTGATCAATGGTTGCAACAACTTGGCGCTTGGCAGGGGTGTCCTTGGCGACAATACCTTCCTGCAAAGATCTTTGGTAGCCAGAAAGGGCAGGACCAACAGCATTCATTCGGGCAGCTAAGTTTTCCCAGTCCTTCTGGCTAGCTGTTGGGGACAGGTCGAAAACATCACGGATACCTTGAGCTGGAGAAGCGATGACGTTCAAATCCCGCCGATACAAACGAGCATCATACATTTCGAGAGTTAGAGACAAATCTGCCGTCATGGCATCAAGGGTCACCTGATCGGTATCGTCGCTCACGGTTGCGGCATTTAGCTGTTCGAGTACTTTTTTGGCTTCTTGGGCGTAGTTTGCTTGCGCTTCAGGGGAGAAGTCATCGAGTTTGTCGGCGCCGATTAATGACCCGACTCCGGTTGCAAAGCTTGGACTTAGTTTTGTGATGGTTTCGACCCAGCGGTTGGCAATTTGGTCTATTTGTGAATTGCGTGGCATAGCGTTTCTCCCTATTGGGCTTTGGGGTTACAAGCCTTGCTTGTACTGAGACCCCCATTGGCCGTTGCCTACAACTATGCCAGTTCTTAAGATGCTGTCGTTTCGCGCCCAGGTCGAGCGTTGAGGCTGCTTGCCATTCGACTGCTGCTTGCTAGCCTCCAACAGAACGGATACAACAGCTGCTAGCTCCTCGGGCGTTGGATTGCCCGAAACTACTTCGATGGAATCGATAAATTCTGAGTCGTGTGGCTTAGTCATTACAGCGGAATATTTCCATGCTTTTTAGGAGGCTGATTCGCACGCTTAGTGCGAAGAGCTCGAAGAGCCTTGATAACAGAAACTCGAGTAAGGGCTGGCTCGATGATTCCATCGAGCTCGCCGCGCTCAGCGGCCAAGAAAGGAGATGCCACGTTGTATGTGTACTCAGCAGCAAGCTGAGCTCTAACCTCTGCGATGTTTTTACCGGCCGCTTCTGCTTCTTTGATTTTGTCTCGGAACAAAATGTTGACAGCTCCTTGACCGCCCATAACGGCAATTTCAGCGGTGGGCCAAGCCAGGTTGATATCTGCCCCCAGCTGCTTTGAGCCCATAACGATGTATGCGCCTCCGTAAGCCTTGCGAGTAATCACGGTAACCAGTGGAACGGTGGCTTCAGCATATGCGTAGAGCAGCTTTGCTCCGCGTCGAATCACACCAGCCCATTCCTGGTCAGTGCCTGGTAAGTATCCTGGTACATCCACCAGGGTGAGAATTGGAATCGAGAATGCGTCACAGAATCTAACGAAGCGAGCAGCTTTTTCACCAGCATCGATGTTTAGCGTGCCAGCCATTTGGGATGGCTGGTTAGCGACTATGCCAACGCTTCGTCCGTCGATGCGAGCAAAGCCAATCAAGATATTTGGAGCGAACAGCGGTTGAACTTCCAAAAAGTGTGAATCATCAACGATGTGCCCAACAACGGTGTGCATGTCATAGGGCTGATTCGGAGAATCTGGCACCAAGGTGTTTAGCTTTCGATCTGCTTCAGTGACTTCTAGCTCGGAGCTTGAGTCGTAGACGATGCTTTCTGAAAGATTGTTTTCAGGCAAGAAGCTCAAGAGTGTTCTTGCGTAATCCAGAGCATCTTCTTCATCGCTTGCCAGGTAGTGAGCAACACCGGAAGTCTGGTTATGTGCTCTTGCGCCACCCAGCTCTTCCATGCCGACATCTTCACCGGTCACGGTCTTGATTACATCTGGACCGGTCACAAACATATTCGATGTCTTATCGACCATGATCACAAAATCAGTTAGAGCTGGGGAGTAAACAGCGCCTCCGGCAGCCGGGCCCATGATGATTGAAATTTGAGGGATGACACCTGAGGCCATTGTGTTGCGCTTGAAGATCTCACCATACTTACCAAGTGCAATCACACCTTCTTGTATGCGGGCTCCTCCTGAATCCAAGATCCCAACTAGGGGAACCCCTGTTGAAATGGCCAGATCCATAATCTTGATGATCTTGTTTCCGGCAGCCTCACCCAAGGAACCGCCAAAGATTGTGAAGTCTTGTGAGAACAGTGCAATTTGACGGCCGTGAATAGTTCCAAAACCTGTGACAACTGAGTCACCGTAAGGACGGTTAGCTTCCATGCCGAAGGCGGTTGAGCGGTGTCGAACAAACTCGTCTACTTCAACAAATGAGCCTGGGTCCAAAAGGAGCTCAATGCGCTCGCGGGCAGTTTTTTTGCCCTTGGCGTGCTGCTTCTGAATTGCTGCATCGCCACTGGCGTGAACCGCCTGGTAGTAGCGGTCGCGAAGGTCTTCGATCTTGCCAGCGGTAGTAGACAGGTCGGCTTTTGGCTTGTCAGTCAAGATCTCTCCATTTACTCTTTGGCGCTAAAGGACCAACTTTAGCGAAGGCCTAACCCGATGCTATTGCAGGTATCGACACAGCATCGAAGCTATTTGATGAGGATTCCTACAAAATAGCCCTGGCCTAGGCTTGAGGGATGGAATACCTCAAATCCTCCCAAGAGGCAGCTGGCTTTGAATACCTTGAGCAAACTGGCTCAACCAATAGCGAATTGCTTGCCAAGGCCGAGGGCTTGCCTGAGTTTTATGTAGTGGCCACCGATTTTCAAACTGCCGGCAAAGGACGCATGGAGCGCAGTTGGGAAGCAGGCCCAGGCACTTCTGTGATGGCATCGGTGTTGCTACGGCCAAGATTTACCGATAGTTCAGGCATTGGCTGGTTGTCACTTATGACTGCGCTCGCAATTAGCAAAGCCATTGGCAAACTTGGGCAAGAGTCGAAAATCAAGTGGCCGAACGATGTTTTGATTCAAGATAAGAAGGTAAGCGGCATACTTGCCGAGGCTGCAACAGATTTATCGTGCGTAGTTGTTGGCTTCGGCATCAACGTCAATCAAACAATCCAAGAACTGCCCGTTGATACAGCTACCTCTTTATTTGTCGAAATGGACAGTTCAACCGACCGCGATCAACTTTTAGCTGCCGTTATTCGAAACCTCAAGACACTTTATGGCGAGCTGACTGCCTCTGGAGGCGATGCTCAAGACTCTGGCCTACGGCAGGAAATCCTTGATTCGTCGGCAACGATTGGTCAACAAGTCTCAGTTGAGTTTCCAGACGGCAAAAAGGCCTTTGGCCTAGCCAAGGATATTGATTTAGCTGGCCGTCTTGTTTTGGAAACCGCGTCTGGGACACTAACTGTTTCGGCAGGCGATGTGCTTCATCTTCGCAAGGCTTAGCGGGAGGATTGTTCGGTGGCTACTTCAGAATTCTCGGTGCTTAGGCTTAAGCCCAAAGCTCGCAGGCTGTTTATTCCCACCCTCGTGCTGGCAACAGTTAGCTTTGCCTTGGCATTTGTTGCCGAGCAGATTTCAGCTTTGGATTACAACTACGCAGTGATTGCCGGAAGTGTAATGGTGCTGTTGTTCTGGTTTTTTCCATTGCTGAGTTATTTGGCAAGTTATCTGGAACTTACAAACATCCGGTTGGTTTATCGATTTGGTTTTTTTGGCCTCAGAAAAAGGCAGCTGTTGCTTTCAGAGCTTTCCTCGATAGAAATTCAGAAGGAAAGCGGGCTTGGCGGTCAGGTCATTTCAATACTCTCAGTCGATGGAAATGAATACCGAGTTGGCGGATACGCTAAGACCAAGCACTTGGCAGCTGAAATCGAGGCCCGGGCCAAGGTCGCTATCTAGGTGAGGGTAAGTAAGTAATTGAGTTATCGAGTTGGAGTAATCGGCGGCGGGCAGTTGGCTCGCATGATGACCGTGCCGGCAATCAATCTCGGTATAAATCTAAAGGTGCTTGCCGAAACGGAGAATTCGTCAGCCAGTCTTGCGACCACAGTTGTCGGCGATTACACGGATCTAGAAACCGTTCTGGATTTTGCCAAGAGCGTTGATGTGATTACTTTCGACCACGAACACGTTCCTTTACACATTCTCGAAGCTTTAGAGAATCAAGGTTTGTCGGTTCAGCCTCCCTCGAAGGCATTAGCTCATGCCCAAAACAAGCTCGTTATGCGAGAGGCGCTGGAAGCAATTGGAGCACCTAACCCACGTTGGTCGGCGGTTTCTAGTTCTGAAGAGCTCGATGTATTCATCGCGGGAAATGGACCAGAAGTTATTGTCAAAACTCCAATCGGCGGCTATGACGGTAAAGGTGTTCGGGTAGTTAGATCATCTGCCGATGTAAGTGATTGGTTCGAACCCTCTGCTTTAGCTTTACTTGGAGGAAAGCTTCTTGCCGAAGAGAAAGTAGCTTTCACAAGGGAGCTAGCGCAGTTGTCAGCTCGAAGTCCAAGCGGGGAGTTTAAGGCTTGGCCTGTTGTTGAAACTCGGCAAAAAAATGGCGTCTGTTCGGAAGTTCTGGCCCCGGCTCCAAACACCTCTAGTGATTTGGCTGAAAGAGCCAGGGAAATTTCTCAGCTGATTTCAAACTCCCTCGGCGTGACCGGAAATCTTGCGGTTGAAATGTTTGAGACAGCAGATGGCAAGCTTCTCGTGAATGAGTTGGCGATGCGTCCACACAACTCCGGTCACTTCAGCATTGAAGGATCAACAACTTCGCAGTTCGAGCAGCATCTTCGAGCTGTTCTGGATCTTCCGCTGGGAGATACTGAAGTTCCAAAGCCTGTTGTGATGGTAAATCTCCTGGGTTTGTCGGACGATGTTGATTTTGTTGAAAACTACGCAGAACTGATGCGCTCCTTTGCTTCGGCAAAGCTGCACTCATACGGAAAGAGTCCTCGAATTGGCAGAAAGCTCGGGCACATCACCGTCATCGGAGACACCCATGAATCCGCGCTAGCTACCGCCATACAGGCGCGGGCTGCAATTCTAGGTGTCCACTAAAGCCCAATCTTCACTAAAATTGGGCGAGCGAGCTTGATTCAATTCGACGGGAGTCCATAATGACCAATCCATTGGTCGGCGTTGTCATGGGCTCAGACTCAGAC
>ERZ1022756.384-NODE-384-length-13388-cov-8.969549_pt1 | contig 13388 bp, 12 predicted proteins | sample MGYA00520902_ERZ1022756 | MGnify/ENA primary metagenome ERZ1022756 (study PRJEB33162, sample SAMN09537601) | freshwater metagenome | isolation source: freshwater | place: Canada:Alberta | collected 2017-07 | study: EMG produced TPA metagenomics assembly of the... | reverse complement strand
TGAGCGCGCTCAACATTCCTGCCCAAAAGAATCACGCCATAGCCACTGCTGATAAATCCAGCAGCAATACCGACCGCCATCGTGCCTGTGCCTAAAACAACGACCTTTTTCATGCGTGTCTCCATATTTTTATGTCTTCCATCATACCTAAATCATTGCAGGGTTGTTGTTAGCTAAAAGGCTGACAGGGTCTGTTTTATTAGGGTTTTAACTGAGCCTTTCAGGCCAAAAACAGCTTTGTTTTATGGCTTATTCGGTCTAGGATATAGCTTGTACTCAAATTCTGGAAGCCTATATTTTTAATAAGATTTTTCCAAGTATTTGCAGTGCATTGATCACTAATTAATTATAAAAATAGAGAGACAGACATGCCCATCATTCATTCCATTGAAGTCGCAGCCGTTAGCGTACCGCTTGATCATGTGACATCCTTTTCCACCAGAACAGTTTCAGAAAGACATTACTGTTTGGTCAAAGTGCGCAGCAAAGATGGTCACGAAGGTATTGGCTTTTGCTACGTTGGTAGTGCTGCTGGAGAGTTGGTCAAATTAGCGGTTGAACAGCTCTTTGCACCAAAGCTCATCGGTCAAGACAGTCATCGCACCGAAGGTATTTGGCAAGAAATGTACACCGATTCAATCTTGCAAGGTCGATCAGGCAGCGTGATGCGCGCCATCTCTATTTTGGACATCGCTCTTTGGGATCTGAATGCCCATTCAGTTAATTTGCCATTGCATCGTTATTTAGGCTCCTTTGTGAATGATCGCGTTCCAGCCTACGCCAGCGGCGGCTATTACCTAGATGGCAAAACACCCGCCAAGCTTGGTAAAGAGATGGAAGGCTATGTGAAGTTGGGATTCAAAGCCGTCAAAATGAAAACAGGTCGCTTAAGCCCTAGAGAAGAAGAGGCTCGCTTGAAAGCTGTTCGATCAGCTGTTGGACCAGACATCATCGTGACCATGGATGCTAACAATGCTTGGCGTGATATCCCAACCGCCATGGAATACATGAAGCGCTTTGAGCAATACAACCCATACTGGATGGAAGAGCCTTTCTCACCGGATGCCATTGATCTTCATGCACGCTTAGCAAAACTCACGACCATCACGATTGCTACTGGTGAGATTGAAGTGGGACGTTGGCGTCATCGTGACTTGGTAGAGCAGGGTGGCGCGGAGATTTTGCAAACGGATGCTGCTGTTTGCGGTGGTATTTCAGAGTGGCGCAAAATCGCTGCATATGCAGACGTTAAAGGCATCACCTTGAGCCCGCACTGGTTCCATGATTTGCACGCCCCATTGGTGGCCGCAACCCCTAACGCACGTTTTGTTGAATTCTTCGTGGATGATCAGGTTTTGAATTTCAGACGTTTGATCAATAAGCAATTGAAATTCAAAGACGGTGACTTGATTTTGCACACCACGCCTGGTCTTGGTTTTGGCTTTGATGAGAAGGCTGTTAAAAAATACGCGATTGGGAAAAATACATGGACCACCATCAAATAAGTCCTGCCAGAGCCAAGCAATACGTAGAAGAGGTATTCGCCAAACTGGGTATGCCTCATGAGGACACGCTGATCGCTGCTGAATACATTGTCAGAGCAGATTTGGTGGGGGCCGATGGTCATGGATTATTCCGGATGCCTCAGTATGTTCAGCGCTTCCTACAAGGAGGCATGAACATCCACGCGAAGATCAAAACCATCAAAGACAGTGGCCCCATGGCCTTGCTTGATGGTGATAATGGTTTGGGTCACTTGGTCATGGTTCGATCAACCGAATTGGCCATCAAGAAAGCCAAAGAGTTTGGCATTGGCTGGGTGGGATCCAATAATGGCAATCACTCAGGTGCTGGCGCACATTATGTGAACAGAATTGCGGATGAAGGCTTGGTCGGTATCTATTTGGCAGTTGGTAGCGCTAATCACATGGCCCCAACAGGTGGTTCGAGCCGCTTGTTATCCACCAATCCAATCGCTTTTGGTGTGCCCGCAGGTCCTGGCAAACCGCATGTGATTTTGGACATGGCGACCACGGTCACTGCATTTGGAAAAATCAAAGTCAAAGCGCAAAAGAACGAAGCCATGCCAGTGGGTTGGATGATCGACCAACAAGGTCAACCCATCACCGATCCTAAAAAAGCGGCTGAAGGCACGCTCTTGCCGATTGGGGATCACAAAGGTTATGGACTGGCGTTGATGATTGGTATGTTGGCTGGATGTATGAATGGTGGCGCCATGGGCAGTAATGTGGTCGACTTCAACAAAGACAGCAGCACAGTGACCAACACCGGTCAAACCATGATTGCGATCAATCCAAACTTCTTCATGGGACAAGATTACTTCTTAAGTGAAGTTGGTCGCGTGGTCGATGAATTGCATGCATCGAAAACTTTACCTGGTATAGATCGTATTCGTGTACCTGGCGAGGGTGCTAAAGCCACAGAAGAAAAAAGGAGCCAAGAGGGAATTCCTCTGGCTCCTGAATTGCGCGCAGCATTGAATGAATGTGCGCAGAGTTTGGGTGTATCTACAATCTAAACTCCAAGATCTAAATCATGACCATCTAAAAAGAAGTATCAAGCTGTCTTGTTGATTATTTCTTTTTAGATTGTTCGTAGCGCGCCTTGTTTTCTTCATTTGGCGGATACAAACCAGGAAGCGCAGCACCTCCTCTGACTTGCTCCATGATCCAAGACTCAAGGTTCTCTTGCTCAGGCGCTGTTGCAACCATTTCATCGACAAGGTCAGCTGGTATCAAAACCGCGCCGTCATCATCAATCACGATCACATCGTTCGGGAAAATGGCCACGCCACCGCAAGCAATCGGTTCTTGCCAAGCCACGAAAGTCAAACTGGTGACTGAGGGAGGGGCTGCAACACCGCTGCACCATACGGGCAACTTTGTTTCTAAAACACCCGCCACATCACGAACCACGCCATCAGTGACCAAAGCAGCCACCTGACGTTGCTTCATGCGTTGACACAAAATATCACCAAAAATACCAGCATCAGTCACGCCCATCGCATCAACCACAGCAATGCAACCCGCTGGCATATCTTCAATCGCTGCTCTGGTTGAAATCGGAGAGGACCAAGATGCTGGTGTGGCCAAGTCTTCACGGGCTGGCACAAAGCGCAAAGTAAACGCACGACCAACAATTCTGCCTTGACCTGATTTGAGAGGCATGCTGCCGCGTAACCACACATTGCGCAAACCTTTTTTGATCAACATGGTGGTCAGCGTCGCCGTGGTCACCTTTGAAAGTACCTCGATCACTTTAGGATCTAATGCTTGAACCGGTGTTTTCATAAAAGACCCTTAGATATTCGGAATATTACCGCCATCCACGCGGATCACGGAGCCAGTGATGTAAGACGCTGACTGGCTGGCCAAAAAGGCTGCGGTATCACCGTACTCTTCAGGACGACCTAAACGCGCGATAGGGATTGATTTCAAGCTATCAGCTTCAATATCTTCAACAGATTTGCTTTCACGTTTGGCGCGTGATTCATCCAAAAAGCGAATGCGGTCCGTGGCAATTCTGCCCGGAACAATGATGTTCGCAGTGATGCCATGAGGAGCAAGTTCGCGAGCCAAAGTTTTAGACCAGGCGTGCAAAGAAGCTCTCAAGGTATTAGAGATCGCCAAATTTGGAATAGGTGTGATGGCACCTGATGATGTGCTGGTGATGATGCGACCCCAGCCACGTTGTTTCATACCAGGGATGGCACGATCAGTGATCGCAATCACAGAAAGAACCATCTCTTGAAACTTTTCAATCCAAAGTGCGGTTGATTGACCAGCAGCAGGTGTTGGAGGAGGTCCGCCCGTGTTGTTCACCAAAATATCAACAGGACCAAGATCTTTTTCTACTTGCGTGAACAAGCTATCAATGGTGTCCAACTTTGCCAAATCCCAAGCGATGCAATAGGCTTGACCACCTGCAGCTTTGATGATTTTTGCGGTCTCTTCTAAGTTAGCAACGTTTCTGCCCGCTAAAGCTACTTTGGCACCTTCTTTGCCCAATGACACGGCCATTGCACGACCTAAGCCACTGCCTGCACCAAACACCAAGGCTGTTTTATTTTTTATGCCTAAATCCATTATTCAATTTCCTTTAATTTTCTAGTTTGTCTCATTGTTAATCGTTCAATATCTTTTATATCTGCTGGTGATAGTTTCGGGCCTGGCTTACGAACTGCGGCTGATGCAATCACACCGCGCTCAGCCAAGATGTGCTTGCGCACAGCCAAACCAATATTGGCTTGCTGTTCATATTTGGCCAAAGGTAGATAAGCATCGTAAACATCGCATGCTTTTTCTACATCGCCTTTTGCAAATAACTCACAAACACGCACCATCATTTCTGGATAAGCAAAACCGGTCATTGCGCCATCGGCGCCACGAATCATCTCTTCTGTTAAGAAAAGACCGCCACCATTGCCCGTCAAAATAGAAACACGCTCAATCTCTTTTTTGGCAATCGAAGCAATGATTCCAGACAGTTTATTAAGCCCTGGAGAATCCTCATGCTTGAGCATCACACAGTTGGGTGAGTTTTTTAAGATTTTGAGAATCACCGGTGTTGACATCTGCACACCCGTTGAAACTGGATGATCTTGAAGACACCATGGCACAGCAGACCCCAAAGTCTCATTCACCATGTCAAAGTAAGCGGTGATTTGATCATCGGTGCGAAGAGTTGAAGGCGGTGCCACCATCACACCTGCTGCACCCATGTCCATCACGGACGTGGTCAATTCTTTCATTGGGGCAAAGCCTGGAGCAGAGGCGCCGACCACCACAGGCACACGACCGTTCACACGCTTTAAAACTCGCGCCACAAAAACTTTGGATTCTTCGGCGGTTAGCTTGGTAGCTTCACCCATGATCCCCAAAATTGTCAGGCCAGTGACGCCGCAATCCAAATAAAAATCCACCATCGAGTCAGTGCTCTCAAGATCAAGAGCACCATTCTCTTTAAATGGGGTCACGGTGATGAGATAAACCCCACGACTGTTGCGATTGAACCCACTCATGCTGCAGCCCCTGCAGATTTTTTATTTCTGATGAACTGCATCAACACCACCAATGTAAAGCCTGCAAAACCTGCAATATCAGAATAATTAGAAGGGTAGGCCAGACACACGCCAGACAAAATCAACACCCAGCGCTCGATCACATTTGTTTTAGCCAAGAACCATCCTTGTAAACCACCCGCCAAAGCAATCACGCCAGCAGCAGCCGTGAAGCTCACCCAAGCAATCTGCATCCAATCTGCATTGGCCAGGGCCTTGGTTGAGCCCATCAATAAGAGGGCGCTGCCTGATTTATCCAACACAAACATGAATGGCACCAAAATCGCTGGAGCAACGTACTTCCAACTCTGCAAGGTGGTTTTATATGGATTGCCTTTACAAATCGCAGCAGCAGCAAATGGTGACAACGCTGTTGGAGGGGATACCTCAGATAAAACGGCGTAATAGAAGATGAACATGTGGGCGGCAAAAGCAGGAACGCCCAAGTTAATCAAAGCAGGAGCAGTGATCACGGCACAAATGATGTAAGACGCAGTCACAGGAACCGCAAGACCCACAACCCAAACAATCATCGCTGTATAAATGGCGGTCAATAACAATGAGCCATCTGCCAACTGAATGATGATGGAGCTGAACTTAAGACCTAAGCCAGTCAAAGTCACTGTGCCCACAATCAAACCAGCACCGATACAAGTTGCGGCAATGCTGATCACACCAGAAGAGCCATTGGCCAAAGCTTTGATCAGATTGGATTCATAAAAGGACTTGAGGACTGATTGTTTACCGCTGAAAAGATCATAAGGCAGGATCGCTGTATCAGATCTCAACATGCTAGTCAGTGCAGAAAGCACCGTGGCCCAGAACACTGACATCACCGGTGAAAAGCCCATCATCATGAACACCACGATTGAAATCAAGGAGAAGAAGTGGAACCAATACTTCTTCGCTAAATTCCAAGCCGTGTCTACTTTGTCAATCTTGATGGCAGACATATTGTATTTTTTGACATCAATCTCAACCATGACAAATAAGCCAAGGTAAAAAAGGATGGTCGGAATACACGCCATCAACAGCACATCTAAGTAAGAAATCTTTAAAAAGTCAGCAATCAAGAAAGCCGCAGCACCTAATACCGGCGGAGAAATGATCGCACCTAAGCCACCGGCCGCCAAAAGACCGCCGGCTGCATTTTTATCGTAGCCCACCTTATCCAACATAGGCGCTGCAACCGAGCCAACGGTCACCGTTGTGGCAACGCCGGAACCCGATGGGCCGCCCATTAAAAATGAAGAGAGCACAATTGTTTTGCCCACGCCTGAGGATTTACCACCCATGGCGCTGAAAGCAAAGTCGATGAAAAATTTACCTGCATTGGTGAACTGTAAAAAAGAACCAAAGATTGTGAATAAAATAATCAAGGTCGCTGAAACATCCACCGCTGTGCCAAACACACCCTCTAGGGTCATGTACATGAAGCCCACCAAACGTGACACTTCATAACCCTTGTGCGTCCATGGCGCTGGCAAGTAATTGCCAAATAAGGCGTAAGCTAAAAATAACAAAGTGACTGAAAGCAAAATCAAACCGTTGGTGCGACGAATACCTTCTAAGATCAGCAAAATGAAAATGATGCCAAAGACAATATCTTGTTGGAGGGGAGCTGTATTTCTATCAGCTAAGTTATCACCGCCTTGCAAAATATAAAAAGCAGTTGCTACGGCCAGACCTGCTAACACGATGTCCCAGATCATCAGGCGGTTCTTGAACCTGGCTGCGATGGGGAATGACAAAAACAGAATGGCTAAAACAAAACCAACGTGCACCACGCGCAGTTGCAAGGTGGGGACGATTGAATAAGCTGCGTACAAATGAAATAGCGACATAGCCACTGCAGCCAGAGTTAAGAAGATGGCTAAAAAACCTTTGTACTGATGAGCGTCGCCTTCCTCTTGACGTATCAAGGAATCGACGGTCTCTTGGGTTTTTTCATCCAATGCAGGGGTTTGATCTTTGATCATGCTTGTCTCGCTCAATGGAAAACTACCCAAGGAGCGCTTGGGTAGTTTTTATTATTTTTGTTTTTGCTTGTATTTAGAACTTGGCGCCGCGTTCTTTCAAGTACTTAACTGCGCCTGGGTGGAAAGGTACTGAGCTGTTGGCCGGTCTCTGGCTGCCGATACTGATGTTGGAATATTCAGCATGTGTTGCAATCAACTCTTTTTGATGATCAAAAACAGCTTTCACAATCTTATAAGCTTGATCATCTGGCATTGACGCATTCACAACCAAAAGATTCGCTACAGCTGATACTTGATTGTCTTTGGCCATACCTGCATAAACACTCTTAGCGATTGTGTCAGCATAGTAAAGGTTGCCATACTTTTTATTCATGGCAGCTACTTCAGCAGCGTTATCAATCATCACAATCTTGGTGCCTGGTGTATTTGCCAAGTCAGTCACGGCTGCAGTTGGCAGACCACCTACCCAGAAGAATGCATCGATCTTGCGGTCTTTCATGGCATTCACAGACTCAGCGGCGCTTAAACGCTCACGCTTCACATCTTTGTCTTTATCTAAGCCAGATGCTTCGATCAAGCGGAAAGCCATCACTTCTGTTGCGCTACCAGGTGAACCTGTGCTGACGCGCTTACCTTTGAGGTCTTTCATTGACTTGATGCCAGTCGCTTCAGTAGTCACAACGTGCATGCGGTTAGGGTAGAGAACTAGCAATGTGCGAAGCTCAACTTTTTTGTTGACGAATTTGTCTTTACCTTCGATAGCATCCTTGGCAGCGTCCGCCATTGAGAAGCCAACATAAGGTTTGCCAGTACCAATCAAATTGATGTTATCAACTGAACCACCAGTCACTTCAGCGGTTGCCTGCATGCCAGATACATGCTTAGAAAGTACAGAAGCCAAGCCACCACCCATTGGGTAGTAAACACCGCCTGTGCCGCCAGTACCAATAGAAATATTTTGTGCGCTCGCAATGCTTGCCGAGCTAAATAATAGAACAGCTAATAGTTTTGCAATTTTCATTCTCTTGTCTCCGGTTTGTTTATCAAAAGTATTTAATACCGTTCTGAAAATTTAGCACTATTTTTTTCTTTTTGCTCCATTTTTTGGGTTTACCTAGGGTTATCACTAGTCAATTGCTTTTAAATAAGAAAATCCACTAAACAAGAGCCAAAACTCGCTCGAAAATAACCCTGAAATATGCATAAAACTAGTTTACATTTCAGGAGCAAAATTCATAAAGAGTCATATCAAGAAAACAAAAAAGAATTAAACACAAAAATACAGTTAAAAAGAATCAAATAAAAATCAATCGAGGCAAATATGACAGCAAGTAAAAAAGTAGTGGTCGTTGGTGGTGGCACCATGGGTGCAGACGTGGCTCTTGTTTTTTTAAGAGGCGGATATGCTGTGGAAATTATTGAGGCAGGGGTAGAGCGCCGAGCTTTTTTACCTCAATACCTTGAGTTTCAAATCAAAGAACTCGGGTATGCCAAACCAAATCAACCAGTCACAGTTCATGCAGATCTTAATGACGTGTCTTGGCCAAGTGTTGATTTGGTGGTGGAATGTATTCCAGAAAAGTTACCGCTCAAACAAGAACTGTTCAAACGGTTAGATCAATTGGCGCCAGCTCACACCATCTTGGCGAGCAACAGTTCGAGCTTTCCAATCAGCCAAATTGCAGAAGGCTTAAACACCACCAGTCGGATGATTGGTTTGCATTTCTTCATGCCAGCTCATTTGGTGCCTTGTGTAGAGGTCATCAAGGGTGAGAAGACCAGTCAAGCAGTGATGGACGATTTATTCCAAATCATGACGCGTTGCCTGATGGTGCCAGTCAGAGTGAACAAAGACTTGCCTGGCTTCCTGGCTAATCGTTTACAGCATGCCATGTCTCGCGAAGCTTTCTCGATGATTGATCAAGGCATTGCCACCCCAGAAGATATTGATAATGCTGTTCGGTTTGGATTTGGGTTCAGATACCTGGCGGCAGGTCCTGTGATGCAGCGCGATCATGCTGGAGTTGAGATTCACACAGCAGCAGGTGCCAGCATTTATCCATCTTTGTGCAACGACGCAACACCTGCCAAATGTTTGACAGATAAAGTCAAAAACAATCATTACGGTATGAAAACCTCGCAAGGTTTCTACTCTTGGACCCCAGAAACCATCAAGGTAGAGCGCAACCGTTATGACACGATTCTCAAAGCAGGGCTGAAGATCATTCAAAAGGACATTGAAGACATCTGCCGCTAAATAGCCCATAAAACAGTGTCACCCAAAAGAAAAAAGCTTGCTTCTTTTAACAAAGAAACAAGCTTTTTGATTTGGTGCCCCAGGAGAGACTCGAACTCTCACGCCTCTCGGCACCGGCTTCTAAGACCGGCGTGTCTACCATTCCACCACCAGGGCATGGCCTTGGCGCTTGAGAAAACTCCCATCGCACTTTAGCTAAGCCCATCATTCTACTTGAATTTTAAGCAAATTTAAAGTCCTTGGACCGATTTCCCTGAGGTCCGGATGAATGCAGTATTAGCTATAGGGCTAATGTGCTATTGACCGATATATTTCTATCATACGAATTTAGATAACTATCTGTTAATTCTGATATTTTTAGAAATATTGAATGTTTATTGATCGCGAAAGTTTTGTATGCCTAAGCCGCCAGCAACAATTAAAAATGCCTCACAAATTGCTCTATTTGGAGTGATATGTGCCATTTCTGGACAAGCTGTGGCTGCCGGCTTTGTCGACACCTTGGCAGATATCTTCTCTTGGGTAGCGATCATCATCATTCCAATCGTTCTTGGTATTGCCTACTGGCAGATTCATTATTTGCCTAGCAAGATTGCTGAAAAGCGTCAGCACCCACAAAAAGAAGCGATTCATGCGATGTGCATGGTCTCGCGTTTTTCAGGCGGCTTGTTTTGGCCAATCGCATTTGTCTGGGCTCACTTGAAGCCAACCATCGTGCCTTTATCAAAAGAGCAAGTGCAATCTCTTGCTGAAGCAGAAAAAAAATCTTCCTCCAACGGCGCTAAGGAATAGACATGTTAGAAATCATCATCGTCCTTTACGCCTTGATTGTTTGGTGGGTCTTTTTCAAGCGCAAACTTTATCCTTGGGACAAGCGCGCCAAAATCATTGTGTTTGTCACGCCCGTTGTATTTGTCTTGATCATGATCATGCTCATGAATATCTTTGCTCCAAGCAGCTCTGATGTGCGGGTCACGCGTCACGAAGTACCGATCATCCCCCAGGTGAAGGGGCGTGTGATCGAGGTCAATGTGACTGACAATCAACGCGTGAAGAAGGGCGATGTTCTATTCAAGATCGACCCTGAACCTTATCAAGCTTCTGTCAATGCTCTGAATGCCAAACTCAAGTTGGCCAAAAAACGTTTAGAAGAAAACCAAGCCTTGGTCAAAACAGGATCGGGTAATCGCTTTGATCTTGAAAAAGCAGAAGCTGATTACGATGAACTAAAAGAAAAGGCTGACAACTCTTATTGGGAGCTTGAGCAAACTATTGTGCGCGCACCCAACAACGGTACAGTCGTCAATGCTCAATTGCGCCCGGGTGTTTTCTTGGTACCAACCCCTTTGCGAGCTGCGATGAGCTTTCTTGAAGATGAGCCACAAGTCTTCATGTTGTTCCATCAAAATGAACTGCATCAAATCAAGCCAGGACATGAAGCAGAGTTTTATGTGCCAACCAACCCTGGCCGAATATACAAAGCCAAAGTTGATGGTGTGATTTGGGCTCAACGTCAGGGTCAAGTCAATGCCAGTGGTGATTTACCTCAAACAGGTGTCAGGCCAGCTGTGCCTAATCGCTTCCCCGTCAAGTTGATCCTTGAAGAAGGGGGCGGTCATACAGAATTGATTGCTGCTGGCGCGATTGGTCATGGTGCCATCTACACAGACAATATGAGCTTTCTACATTTTGTTAGAAAAGTGATGCTGCGCGTTTATAGCAAGCTCAACTACATTGTTCCGAAATTGCATTGATGAGATCACTTGATAAAGTCATGAGCAAGTATTTGTCTCGCAGTTTATCTTTGAGCCTCTTGTTAGCACTGAGTGCTTGTTCAATTGGTGAGCCGATCAAACGCTCGGAGCTATTGGATCGTGCATTGCCCGGACAAAATCTACCAGGGCAATACGGTGGAGCTAACAAGCAGGCCGCCAATCTCTCAGCAAGTAGTCAAGCATTCCAAAGCATTGCATGGGTAGATTCATTCAATGACCCTGAGTTAACAGAATTAGCAAAGCTTGCGATTCAATCAGCACCTGATTTTAGAATTTATGCCGCACGATTAGATCAAGCCGAAGCGATGATGAAAGCAGTGGGTGGATCTTTCTACCCCAATGTGGGCGTGCAAGCTAAAACAGGTTCTAAGATGGGCTTGGATGGAACTGGCACATCCGGTTATTACGTCGGTGCCAATTGGGAGATTGATCTGTGGGGTCGCGTTCGAGCAAGTTATGCCAATGCCGAACAAAATGCCAGAGCCATTGCTGCTGATCAAGAGTCCGCCAAGCTATCGTTTATGGCTAATCTAGCTAAAACATTGTGGTCTGCTCGCGTACTTCATCTACAGGCACAAGTAGCGCAAGAGTCAGCTCAGCATCAAGAAAAAATCCTGGAGCATGTGAGAAACCGCGAAAGAATTGGCGCATCTTCCAAGCAAGACATTCTCAGCGCAGAAATCAACCATGCTCAAGCCAAAGAGTTGGCCTTTAATCTCAAGAACGCCAGCCAACAAAATCTAAAAACTTTGGATGTCTTGGTGGGCCGTTATCCGGTTGGCACACCATTAAAAAATCAAAGCCTCCCGAAAAACCCATCTGCTATTAACACAGGCGTGCCTTCAGATCTATTGGAAAGACGCCCCGACGTTGTGGCTGCTGCTGCCAGAGTAGATGCAGCCAGATTCAATATCAAAGAGGCTGAAGCAACTCGTTTACCTAAAATCAGTTTGACCGCGGGCTTTGGTCGTATCAGCAGTGATGTCTTTGTGCTTAAAACAGACTCATCAAATCCAAGCGCTGGCATTGGCGTCACATTGCCGATATTCACAGGCGGAGCATTAGAAGCAAGAGTTGAATCTAGGCAAGCTGAGCTTGAACAAGCTTTTGCCGCCTATGCCAAAGTTGGCTTAAATGCCTTCAGAGAAGTCGAGGCTGCTTTATCAGGAGAAGAATCTTGGCGAGCACGTTATGCAGAGCTCAATCAGGTTTATCAATTGCAACAAAATATTCAAAAAAGCACAGATGCTGAGTTTGTCATTGGTCGCATTGATCAGCGCCAAGTTTTGCAACAAAAAATCAGAGCCAATACCGCCAGGTCCAATGAGCAACAGGGTCAGTTGGAGGTCTTGATGCAACGCATTAATTTATATTTATCTTTGGGTGGCCCAGCCATTTAAAAGCCACCGGCAATCATCAGAAGTCAGGAGTCAAACGTGAGCACATCATCAACAGAAACAATGTCCCGTTGGGAAAAAATCAAGCATGGCTTTCTTCATGAAACTAAAAAGTTTCTGATTGCCACAGGCTATTTCACAATTTGGTTTTACGCGATTGGCTTGTACAACCAATCGCAAATGTTGCACTTTGGTGTTGATGGGGCGGACAGCATGTTCTCGATCACAGTCGCTCTGATCAAGGCAGCGTTTGTGGGTAAATTCTTGATCACGGTTGAACTTCTTATGCCAATCAAGGTCAATAAAGGCAAGCCTATTTTCTGGCCTTTGATTGGTCACTCTTTGATCTATGTGGTCTTGGTCATGATTTTGCATGCCAATGCTTTGGGTATTGAAGGTTACTTGCTCCACGGCAAACCATTCTTAGAAGGTGTATTGGAGTTTGGTCACGCCAAACCTAAGAACTTGATCATGATTGCTTTTATCTACTGGCTGATCATCGTTCATTATTTAACCTACTTCACGGTTCAAAAAGCCGTGGGTGAAAAAGAGTTCAAGGACATCTTTTTGGGTAAGTAAGAAAGTAAGCTAAACAAAATAAGTAAAGCAAAATTAGTAAAAGCTTCATAAGAAAAAATGCCTCTGAATCTCAGAGGCATTTTTAATTCTGCGGTAAAAAGATCTTTAGCAAGATCCGATAAGCTTACTTCTTAGGCGCGCTCACCACCGCAGCAACTGCTTCGGCATAAGTCACATAGACCTGATCCTTGGTAGTGATACCTTTTAAGAGGGCTGGGTTCTCAACCTTCACATCCACCACATGGCCTTTAGGACCCTTGAGTGACACGATTTGTTTCTTTTGATCAATGGCCACAACGCTGGCAGTTGTCTTAACAATAT
>ERZ1022756.383-NODE-383-length-13429-cov-18.596680_pt1 | contig 13429 bp, 10 predicted proteins | sample MGYA00520902_ERZ1022756 | MGnify/ENA primary metagenome ERZ1022756 (study PRJEB33162, sample SAMN09537601) | freshwater metagenome | isolation source: freshwater | place: Canada:Alberta | collected 2017-07 | study: EMG produced TPA metagenomics assembly of the... | reverse complement strand
CAGCCCGAACAATGGCTGCGATAAACAACAAAAAGTCTCCCCAGTTTGGTTCTTGGATTCCGTTTCCGGTCACCAACAGCCCAACACCTACTATGGCGCCAACGGCGGCTAAGAAGAAGGATCTTGGGAGCCAACGCTTTTTCCATGCCGATTCCATGATCGGGGTAAAAATAATCGTCAAGCTAATCAATAGGCCAGCGTTGGTTGCCGAAGTTATCTTCAAACCAAAGGTTTCAACTGTCATAATCGCGGACTGCGTAAGACCAAATACGACTCCAAGAACAAGATCGGTTCTGGAGAACTTCTTCCGACGAATCAACCAAATTGCAATCATTGCCAGGGTGGCGATTCCAAATCGAACGGAAAGCATCGCAGGGACTGTTGCGAAAGGGGTAATGGCCTTCGCGGAGAGGTAACTGGCTCCCCAAACCATAGCAACGGCTAGTAATACAAGATCGACCTTGGAAGCCCGAAGCGCTCTAAGCAATTGCTTTCTTCCTAAACAAACTCAAAATGCTGCCCTGGGAGATAGCTGCGCCCAAGATAACAATTAGCCCGCCGACAGGTTCGTACCAGTGCAGCTCCTCACCCAAAAGCAGGACGCCAAGGATTACGGCAATGACCGGGGTGATGTATGTGACAGAGGATGCAATCGCGCTTCCAACAACTTCAAGAATCTTGTAATAAAGAAGATAGGCAACGCCGCTTCCTAAAGCCCCAAGGGTGACGATACTGGCAAGGGACTCAAAGTTCGGGGTGCTTGTGAACAATGGTCCAGACAGCAAGTAAAAAGGCAGCAGGGTAATAGCCGCGGTTCCAATCTGCCCAAACACCGAAACCTCAGTGGGCAGCTTTAGCGGTGTGATGTTCTTTCTGACATACGGAGTCCCAATTCCATACAGGGTTATGGCAACTAGCAAAGCGAGAATGGCAATTGGGTTGTTTGAGCCAAAACCCTGCCAAGCACCTAGAACAATCAGAACGCCAACTAAACCAACCACGATCCCTGTGATCACATGAGCCTTTAGCTTCTCTGTTCTAAAGGCAATCAGAATCACAATCACTGTGGTGATTGGAGTCACCGCATTGATAATTGCCGCTAGAGCACTAGTTACCTGAGTTTGGGCGTAGGCAAAAAGCACAAATGGAACTGAGCTCATCAAGATACCTGCGATAGTGAGCTTCTTCCAAGCGTCAAAAGTTGTTGGGAGCTTTGAGCGGAAGATCATCATGGCCACCAGCATCGCCAGCGCGCCAAATGCCGTTCTCCAGAAAGCAACACCAATTGGTGTCAAGAATGACAATGCAAGCTCGATGAACAAGAAGGATGCGCCCCAGATTAAGCCAGCCACCGAATACATGGCTACCCAAGGTTTTTTGGAGCTCATCAACTAATTGCGACCCATCCGGCGCTCAAGAACTACCAGGGTAAACACAATGGCTGAACCCACACCAAACATCAATAGCTCAAGACCAAAACTTGACTCGGGAGCAAGTAGTCCACCAGATTCAGACTGCCAAGGCCAAAGCGCTCTGAGCGAACCCACCATCAGTCCGGTCATTACAACCATTGTCATTTTCAACTTGTGCTCTAGTAACCACTGAAGCAAAGATACAAATGATGCCAAGCCAAGAATTGCGCCAAGTACAAAAGTTCCTAGGTAACCAAAGTCTCTGTCGTTTACAGCAGCCAATGTCGGGGCATACATACCAAGTGCTAGCAATAGGTATGAACCGGATATACCCGGCAGCACCAGTGCGCAAACAGCGAACGCTGCTGAGACAACGATCACTATGAAACTTGGGTCAGCATCTGACGCCCGAGGAATGGAAGTGAATGCGAATGCGGCCGTTGCCGAAACAAGTAAGACCACATAGTGAACTAGCTTCCAACCCATACCAGAAAGAGTTATTGGAACAAATAGGGATGCAGCTATCAATCCCGCGAATGCCGCTTTTGTGATTGTTGGGTATTGCTCCAACAAAGGCTCAACAATTCCAGCCCCAACAAAAATAGCCGTGACCATACCAATAAGCATCGGAATTAGAAGCGACCAAGACATTGCCTTGAAATGCGAAGTTGATTTCGCAAAATTGGTTTTTGAGAAACCAAATAGCAGAACAATTCCACGGACTGCTTCAGCAGCAGAGTCAATGACCCTGGTGTAGACACCAGTGATGAGGGCGATTGTTCCACCCGAGATTCCCGGAATCAATTCTGCGATTCCAATTAATGATCCTCGAATGAGATTCAATAATGTATCGACGATTCGGACAGGCTTTTTGTTATTTCCAGAAAGATTACTCACTCGTATAGTTTCCCAGATAAGCGTTCAATTGGCCTTTGCCCCACTGGTTGTTCTAGGACCAAGTAGTGCACCGCCAACAATCAGAGCAGTTGCAACAAGTAACTGCCAACTGAGTGAATTACCGCTAACCAAAACAAGCAAAACAGTTGAAAGAAGTGGAGTCAGAAAAGCCAGTAGGCCAATTCTTCTGGGATCACCAATCTTGAGAGCCGCGTCCCAGAGGTAGAAAGCGCCACCTAAGGGCCCAGCTCCAAGCAATATCAGCAAGGCCCAGTCAGACGAGCTGATTGTGGCAGCTGGTTCAAATAGGAAGTGTGCTCCAAGAGCTAGAAGCCCAGACACCAAAGCAAATAGGCCGATTGCTGGAGTGGGGAAACTTGGAACCTTGGTGGTTGCCAATGAATAGGTAGCCCAAATCACAGCGGCTGCGAGAGCAAACAGGTAACCAACCTCAATCGAAGAAGACGCTAGAGCTGAACTGTTGTAAGTAATGGCGATAACCGCTCCGGCGAACCCAGACAGGGCCGCTAGAACATATCTGACATTCAGCTTGAGTGACTTGGTAAACAAGGGACTCAACAAAACAATTAATAGCGGCCATAGGTAATTCACAAGATTCGCTTCAACTGCCGGTGCGGTTTGCAGCGCCAGGAAAAGCATGAAGTGATATCCAAATAGTCCGTAAACGCCTAGCAATAAAGTTCGAACTGGAATCTTCCATGGAGTAAACCCATGCCTCAGTGCAGGAAGGGAGACCGCGGCGCCAATTAGAAGACCAATGCCGGTCAAAAGAAATGGGGGAATGTCAGAAAGCAATGTGGCCAGTGATGCCAAAGTAGCCCAAAGTAAAACTGCGCCGAGGGTTAAAAGGTCCGCTTTCATCCCTAAAGTTTATGGGACAAAACTTCTACCAAAAGTTAATGAAAAAAGTCCTAAAAATTTATAAAAATCAAAAAATATTTCAAAAAACACCCCGTACACGCCAGTGTTGGCGTGGATTGGTGTTTATTTCATTCCTAGGAGAGAATTGAAGGACACGAAGGAGTGATAGAACGTGTCCAAAGTTCTAAACCTAAAACACGATCCTGCCGGAAGGCGCCGAGTACCAGAGAAATACACCCCGATTAGCAAGACGAGGGTGAAGAAGTTACTAGCCCAAGAATGGGCTACATTTCGTTCCCTAACTACAAACTCAGGCACGCACAACAAACGTGCGAGCAAGGTTCTGCCTCTAGGCGTAACCTCGAGTTTCCAGCACTGGGATCCACACCCAATATCAATAGTGTCCGCCAAGGGCGCTTACTTCAAAGACGTTGACGGTCGAAAACTACTCGACCTATCGATGGGCTTTGGTGCGATGTTGGTTGGCCACCTCAACAAGGATGTTGTGAGGGCAGTCAAGAAAGCCATGCGTTCTGTCGGAACGCTTTTTGTTACCCCGGGACCTCTTGCAACAGAGGCTGCGGAGCGTTTCCAAAAGCGATTCGACATTGACATGTTGCGCTTCACAAACTCAGGAACCGAATCAACGATGTATGCGATTCGTGCTGCCAGGGCTGCAACAGGCAAAAAGGCAATCATCAAAATTGAAGGTGGTTACCACGGTGGTTACGACCCGCTTCAGGTATCAGTTAAGGCACCAGTTGAGAAACTTGGCACCGTAACTGCACCGAAGCCTTACTACCCGCCTGAAGTTGAAGCCGGTGATGTGTTTGTTGTTTCATACAACGACACCGTTCGACTAGAAGCCATCATGAAAAAACACGGCAAAGAAATTGCCGCGTTCATGATTGAGCCGATTGTTGAAAATCTTTCAATCATCTTGCCGGACGAAGGATATCTTCAGGCAGTTAGAGAGTTGTGCGACAAGTACAAAATCGCACTTATCTTTGATGAAGTTAAGAGCGGTCTAACTGCTGGTGTTGCTGGAGCTGCCAAGAGAGTTGGAGTGAAGCCAGATCTAATTACTCTTGCAAAGAGTATTGGTGGAGGCTTACCTCTAGCCGCCTTTGGTGGCAAGAAGGAATTCATGCAGCCAGTAGTCGATGGTCGCATGGCACACTTCGGTACCTACAACGGAAACCCTCTTGTAGTTGCCGCAGCTATTGCCGTTGACAACATCGCTACTCCTGAAGCCCTTGCGAAGGCGGAGGCAATCAACAATGCAACCCTTGACGCAATCGACAAGATTATTGATGAGTTCGCTCTCCCAGCTCACACCGTTGGATTCGGAGTAAAGGGTGCTGTTATCTGGTCGCCAACTCCAGTTCGCAACTATCGCGATTTCAAAGCAACTGATTTTGAGGTCGCCGAGTTGAGCTGGCTATGGGGACTAAACCGTGGCATCATCACCCCTCCGGGACTTGATGAGCAGTGGCTAGTTTCCTTTGCGCATACCCAGAAAGACATGAACAAGCTAGTTCGTGCCTTCAGAGAGTTTGCCCAGGCAATAAGGGGCTAATAAAAGAATCAAAAAACCCATGCGAACCAGAAATTGGATCGCATGGGTTTTTTACTTTCCTGAGCAAATTGCCCAGTATGAAACTTGCTAGTTCTGAGGGAACCCTAAGTTGATTCCTCCGTGGCTTGGGTCAAGCCACCTTGATGTAATTACCTTGGTCTGGGTGAAGAAGCGGAAACCCTCTTCACCGTGCGCTCTGCTATCGCCAAAGAGTGAGTGCTTCCAACCACCGAAGCTAAAGTATGCAACTGGAACTGGGATTGGAACGTTGATGCCAATCATTCCCACCTCTACCTCATTTTGGAACTTACGAGCAGCCCCGCCATCGTTTGTGAAGATAGCTGTTCCGTTTCCAAATTCTCCGGAGTTGATTAGCTTCAGGCCCTCTTCGTAGCTTTTGACTCTGACTACCGATAGGACAGGACCGAATATCTCTTCGGTGTATACCTTCGAGCTGGTTGGGACGTTATCAATCAACGTCGGTCCTAGCCAGAACCCTCCGGCTGCGCCGTCAGGAACCACATCTCTTCCGTCTACGACAACCTTGGCTCCGTCTTTTTCGGCAACTTCTATATAGGAGGCAACTTTGTCTCGGTGAGCCTTGGTGACAAGAGGTCCCATGTCACAGCTTCTTCGACCGTCTCCTACCTTTATTTGGCCCATTCGCTCGGTGATCTTGGCGATTAGTTCATCGGCTACCGGCTCAACGGCTACTACAACTGAAATCGCCATACATCTTTCACCCGCAGAACCAAAGCCTGCGTTCACGGCAGAGTCTGCAACTAAGTCAAGATCCGCATCTGGCAACACCAACATGTGGTTCTTAGCTCCACCTAGCGCCTGGACCCGCTTGCCGTTTTTGGCTGCTGTCTCGTAGATGTATCTAGCAATAGGAGTAGAGCCAACAAAAGAAATGGATGCAACATCGGGGCTGTTTAGTAGCCCATCGACCGCTTCCTTGTCACCATGAAGAACATTGAACACACCGTCTGGCAAGCCAGCTTCTTTCCAAAGCTCTGCAATCCAGTTGGTTGCCGAAGGGTCTTTCTCGCTTGGCTTGATAACAACAGTGTTGCCAGCAGCGATTGCAACCGGGAAAAACCACATCGGCACCATGGCAGGGAAGTTGAATGGGCTGATGATGCCAACAACACCCAATGGCTGACGAATCGAATAGACATCAACGTTAGTTGAGGCATTCTCGGAATACTCGCCCTTTAGTAGATTTGCTAAACCGCAAGCGAATTCAACAACTTCCTGGCCGCGAGTGATTTCTCCAAGGGCGTCAGAAATAACTTTGCCGTGTTCGGAAGTGATGATGTCCGCCAGCTCGCCCTTTTTGGCTTCAAGTAATTCGCGGAATTTAAAGAAAATCGATTGCCTTCTTGCAAGTGACAAATCACGCCATGCCGGGAAAGCTGCTTTGGCTGCAGCAATGGTTGTTGCGATTTCAGAGGCATCTGCAAAACCAACTCTTTTGGTGGCTTCGCCAAGTGCTGGATCAAAGACATCACCGAATCTGCCGGATTTGCTTTGAACACTCTCGCCGTTTATCCATAGCGGAACTGTTTCCATGACGGACACCTCATTCTTGTTTCTCTGATATTACCCAGTAACCACTTGGTGTTTGGTGCTCAGGATTCCTGAGGAATTCGCCAGGACTTTTGCGGGTTATTCTGGTAGCAAGAAAGCGATAACTGGGGAATGCATCTTCTTGTCCCCAGATAAGCCAAGAAACTGAGGACATAAATGACGAATCAACCAGCAAGTTGCCCCGTAGCCCACGGCAGCCAAACCACCATCGAGACAGCAAAGACTGACTGGTGGCCAAAGACTCTGAATCTGGACATCTTGAGCCAGTTTGATTCGAAGACTGACCCATATAAAAGTAGCTTCAACTACCGCGAGGAACTAAAGAAGCTAGATGTCGATGCTCTGAAGAAAGATCTTCACACGTTGATGACTGACTCGCAGTCTTGGTGGCCAGCTGACTGGGGTCACTATGGAGGCCTGTTTGTTCGCATGGCTTGGCACTCCGCCGGAACCTACCGAACCGCAGATGGAAGAGGTGGCGGTGGAACCGGCACCCAAAGATTTGCTCCTTTGAATTCTTGGCCAGACAACGTAAATCTGGATAAAGCCAGAAGACTGCTTTGGCCTGTAAAGAAGAAGTACGGAAACAAAGTTTCCTGGGCAGACCTGTTTATTTTGGCTGGAAACATTGCCTACGAGTCTGCAGGACTCAAAACCTTTGGTTTTGGTTTCGGTCGCGAGGACGTTTGGCATCCAGAAAAAGACACCTACTGGGGTTCTGAAAAAGAATGGCTTGCTGACTCTGACGCTAGGTATGAAAACCTAGACGATCCATCAACTATGGAAAATCCACTAGCTGCTGTTCAGATGGGTTTGATCTATGTCAACCCAGAAGGTGTGAACGGTAAGCCAGATCCACTAAAAACTGCCGCTCACATTCGAGAGACCTTTGCTCGTATGGCTATGAACGATGAGGAAACCGTTGCTCTTACTGCCGGTGGACACACCATCGGTAAGTCGCACGGTAACGGCAGTGCCGAGAACCTAGGTCCAGTTCCAGAAGCAGCCGATGTTTCTGAACAGGGCTTAGGTTGGAATAACCACGTATCTCGCGGAATTGGTAGAGATACCGTTTCTTCCGGTATCGAAGGAGCTTGGACCACGAACCCAACCAAATGGGATAACGGATACTTCTACCAGCTGTTCACCTATGACTGGGAGCTAACCAAGTCTCCAGCCGGAGCTTGGCAGTATCAGCCAATTGGCATCAAGGAAGAAGACAAGCCAGTTGACGTTGAGGACTCAAGCATCCGCTTGATGCCGATGATGACCGATGCCGACATGGCAATGATTAAAGATCCTGCTTACCTAGAGATCTCTAAGAAATTCCACGAAGACCCTGCATACTTCTCAGAGGTATTTGCAAGAGCGTGGTTCAAGCTGACTCACCGCGACATGGGACCAAAGGTTCGTTACGTAGGTCCAGATGTTCCAGCCGAAGACCTAATCTGGCAAGACCCAGTTGTTTCGGGAAAGAAAGATTACGACGTGGCTGCAGTGAAGGCAAAGATTGCCGCAGCTGGTCTTAGTGTTTCTGATCTAGTGAAGACCGCTTGGGACTCCGCGAGAACATATCGTGCAAGCGACATGAGAGGTGGCGCCAACGGCGCTCGCATCAGACTAGAGCCACAGCGCAGCTGGGCTGGAAACGAACCAGAGCGACTAAATCGCGTGCTTGCTGTTTTGGAGCCGATTGCCAAAGAATTTGGCATCAGCGTTGCAGACACCATCGTGCTCGGTGGAAACCTTGGTGTTGAACTAGCCGCTAAAGCAGCTGGTCGAGAGATCAAGGTTCCATTTAGTCCAGGACGCGGTGACGCAACACCTGAGCAAACCGATGGTGAATCATTTGCGCCTCTTGAGCCAATCCACGACGGTTACCGCAACTGGGTAATGAAGAAGTACACAGTTGAACCAGAAGAGCTAATGCTAGACCGCACATCTCTTATGGGCCTAACCGCTCCGGAGATGACAGTTCTAGTTGGTGGCATGAGAGCTATCAACACCAACCACGCAGACACCAAGCACGGTGTGTTCACCGATAGGGAAGGCGCGCTCACCAACGACTTCTTTGTGAACCTAACTGACATGGTTTACGTTTGGGAGCCGCGTGGCGATAACTCATACGTTATTCGTAACCGTGAAACCGGAGAAGCTAAGTTCACAGCAACCAGAGTAGACCTAGTTTTTGGATCAAACTCAATCCTCCGAAGCTACTCAGAGTTCTATGCGCAGGATGATAACCAAGATCGCTTTGTCGATGACTTTGTTGCCGCTTGGGTAAAGGTAATGAACGCGGATCGCTTTGATCTAGTTTCCTAAATCAAACTAAAGAAATAGACGTCGACAGCAAGTCGGCGTCTATTTTTTTACTTCTTTACAAACTCAATCGTTAGAGGGTATTTATAGAACTCACCTTGCGAAGTTTTTATTGCTGCGATGATTCGGAAGATTAGCCAAACTAGCGGTGGAACCCAAAGCAACACCCAGCCAATAATTGAAACCGCGAGCACCACTACAGCTAGCAACATGGTGATTCCAAAGTTTAGAGATTGCCTGACGTGGTGAGAAATGAATGGACCTTTGCCGTTGAAGGCGATGTATCCAATTACCGGGGCAAGAAACTCAAAGGGTATAGCAAGGAGATGTCCGGCAACTGCCCAAGCTTTCTCACCGTCTTTAGACATCGGTGAGTTGCTTGCGTAAGGATTACTTTTTGCCAAGGTGGGTTCCTATCTCTTTGCTTTCAAGACTAGGTCGGTAATTGCTTTTTTGTTTGCAGGAGTGAGCTTGGTTAGAGCAAAAGAAGTTGGCCACATCGAACCTGAATCTAGGTTCGCGGACTCATCAAAACCAAGAGTGGAGTACCTAGATTTCCACTTGCCAGCATTTTGGAAAAAGACCAGGACCTTGCCATTTTTGTAATAGGCAGGCATTCCATACCAAGTCTTAGGCTCCAACTCTGGAGCGATAGTTGTGATCAGCTTGTGAATGTCCAAAGCGAGTTCTTTGTCCTCTTTATTCATGTCCTTGATCTTTGCCATTAGCTCGGCTTCACCCTTGAGACCCTTGGCCTTGTTCTTTAGCTCTTGAGCCCTGTCCTTCATGGCCTGGCGCTCTTCGGCACTGAATTTGGCAGAGGCTTTAGATTTACTAGCGGTGGTGGTTTTGGCCATTTCTGAGTCCTTCTCATTGCTGGTGGCTTAGGTTCTGAACAAATCCAATGGTAATTGCTTGTATCTAGGGATGGGCTACCCCCTTGATCTATTGGCTAGTATGAGAGGAATACTCCAGCGCCGGGGCTTCTTCGGCGGTGGCAAACCCTCGCGGAAGGCAGAAAATGACCCAGAGCCCTTGGTTGGCCCATTATCCAAAAGACGTCCCAGCAGAGCTTGCAAAGGTTCCCTTTGTTCACCTGGCAGAGATGGTCAAAAAAGCCAGCGTTGACTATTCCAAGACCATAGCTTTCACCCAGGTCATGCCAAACGGTATGAACGGTTCACTTACCTACAAGAAAATTGACTCACTCTCGGACGACTTCGCTGCCTACCTAAGAGAGACTCTGAAGCTTAAGGCTGGTTCAAGAGTTGCGGTTCAGATGCCTAACTGCTTGGCATACCCAATTGTTTCCTTTGGTGTAATGAAAGCTGGCTTGGTTCTTGTGAACACCAACCCGCTATATACCGCCCCAGAAATGGCTTACCAGTTCAAGGATTCTGGAGCAGAAGTTCTGGTCGTGATTGACATGTTCGCAGACCGCCTCCCTGAGGTTCTTCCAAAGACCAAGATCAAGACCGTTGTGACAGTCAAGATTTCAGAATTCTTCCCCCCAATTGTTGGCGGAGTTATCCGTTTGGTGCAGAAAGTGTGGAGCAGAACCCTTCCAAAGATCACTGTCCCACACACCAAGTTTCAGGCGGCGCTCGCTGCTGGTAGAAAAGCAAAGACTCCAGCTGCTGCTGCCGGTTACCTAAAGGGAGTCACCGCTGATTCAATTGCAGCTTTGCAATACACCGGAGGAACTACCGGTGTTTCAAAGGGTGCGATGCTTTCACACGGAAACTTGGTAACCAACACCTTGCAGCTAATCACGATGTGTGGATCGTTCATGCGTCCAGGAAAAGAAGTAGTGATTACCGCTTTGCCGCTGTATCACATCTTCGCTTTCACAATTAACTTGCTCGGTTTTTACCACATCGGTGGAAGAAACATTTTGGTTCCATCACCTCGTCCACCAAGCAACCTAAGACGTGCTTTTGAGAACTACAAGGTCACCTGGCTAACCGGTGTGAACACCTTGTTCAACGCTCTATTGAACGAAACCTGGTTCACTGACAGCCCACCGAAGCAGCTACGCGCTTCGGCTGCTGGAGGTATGGCTCTACACGAGTCAGTTTCCAAGAAGTGGCGTGAAGTCACTGGAACTCCAATCGTTGAAGGCTACGGTTTGACCGAGTCTTCACCAGTTATTACCTTCAACCCACTGGGCGGAAAAGGAAAAGACGGAACAATCGGTATCCCAGTTCCATCGACAGAGGTTTTGTGTGTCGATGAGAAGGGTAAGGAAGTTCCACTTGGAGAAGCCGGCGAACTTATCGCTAAGGGTCCTCAGATAATGCTTGGTTACTGGGAGAAAGAACCAGAAACCGCCAACACCCTCAAGAAGGGTTACTTGTATACCGGAGACATCGCAACGATGGACAAAGACGGTTACTTCACAATTGTTGACCGCAAGAAAGACATGATCATCGTCAGCGGTTTCAATGTCTATCCAAACGAAATCGAAGAGCAGATTGCTGCCGTTCCAGGTGTTACCGAAGTCGGTGTTATTGGAATGCCGGATGACAAAACCGGCGAAGCAGTAGTTGCTTACGTTGTGGCAAGTACCCCCGCTCCAACAGAAGAGCAGATCATTGCTCACTGCAAGAAGTCACTTTCTGCATACAAGGCGCCAAAGAAGATCGTTTTTGTTGACGAGCTTCCAAAGAGCCCAATCGGAAAAATCCTGCGTCGTGAGCTAAGAGCTGGCGCAATCGAGAAGTCCAAGGCAACAACCGGGAAAGGTGCATAAAGATGCTCAACTCAATGATTCTTATGGCGGAAGAAGCCGCCAATGAAGCAACTGTTGTAAATGAGTTCGAACAGACTCTACTTAGGATCTTCATCCTGATCATCATGTTCGGTCTTGGTGCTGGTCTTACTCCAAAGGACTTCGGATTAGCTCTTCGCCGACCTTGGGGACTAATCATTGGTTGGGTAACTCAATTCGCCGTAATGCCATTCACCGCATACGTGCTTATCGTTACCTTCTTGTTCCCGTTCTCAACGGGTGAGAACATAGCCTTTATCGCCCTCGGGGCACTTATTATGGGTGCCGTTCCTGCAGGAACAACATCAAACTTGTTCACCTACTTCTCTAAGGGAAACTTGGCACTAAGCGTGATGATGACAATCAACTCAACCCTTTGGGCGTTTATCATGACCCCTCTGATGCTGTTTATCTACGCAAACTTCCTTAGCTTGGATGACACAATCACAATTGAGTTCGCCGAGCTTGCAACAGTAATTGGAGGACTAATTGTCCCAGTTGCGCTTGGAATGCTAGTTCGTCGCCTAAGCGCCAACGCGGGATCTGTGTTGGAGCTTATTGGTGGACTATTTGGAGTGCTGTTTATCCCATTCCTAATCGCTATCTGGGTTCCAAGAAACTGGCAGCTATTGATGGTTACCGAATGGCCAACCTACGTAGTTGCTATTGGCCTCGGGCTTGTGGGAATAACGGTGGCATTCTGGATCGCCAAGGCACTTCGCCTTCACCCAGCAAACGTTCGAACGATTGCCTTGGAAACAGGTATCCAGAACGGACCACTAGCTATTGCGGTTATCGTCGCTGTTTACATCGACAGCCCAGGACTAGACCAGATTTTGCTAGTTCCGGCTCTTTACTCTTTGTTCATCGTGCTGATTTCAACCGCAGTCACCCTGGTGTTCAGAAGAGCCAACTTGGCTGCAGAGCAGAAGATCCCAAACCTGCTCTAGGACCTTAATGAAACAATCCCTCGGTAGATAACTGCCGGGGGATTGTTTTTTGTTCGAGCTACCCCATGAATGGCCACAAGGCCCAGGCAAAACTAGGAAAGTTCTGAGAAAGGGGATAAGCCCCTTTTATCCCGAACCGCAGCGAATAGCATAGAAGCACAACAAATCCCTGCTTGGCAACTTGGCGTCAAACCACGCCCGGGCTGGCTTTCTAAAGAATGGAACTTCACTTGGCTACATTGCTATACAAGCTTGGACTCTTCTCTGCTCGTCGCGCCTGGCTTGTGATTGTTTCCTGGATTGTCATCCTAGGTATCACCGCTGGCCTAGCTCTTTCACTTGGTGGGAAACTCACCACCAGCATTTCAATTGACGGTGTTCCATCTCAACAGGTAATTGATGAGTTGCAGGAAAGCTTCCCAGAAGCCTCGAGAGCATCGGGACAGGTTGTCTTCCATAAACCAGACGGCGCATTCACCCAGGCAGACATTGACGCCATTACTTCTGCCCTTGATGGAACAGAGCAACTTCCAGGTATCTCAGAAGCCTTCAACCCATTTGAAGTCCAAGAAGAAATTGACAAAAGTGCGACAGATTTAGCGGATGGAGAACAGCAACTTCTTGACGCCCAAGCAAGATTAGATCAGGCCGAACTTGATATTGCTTCAGGCCAACAGGAAATTGAAGCTGGAAAAACCCAGCTGGCAGGTGGACTAGTTGTAATTCAAAAAACCAAAGAAGATCTCACTGCAAACCTTACAAAGGTTAATGCCGGAATCAAACAATTTACGGATGCTGGATTTCCAGCCTCAGCTGAATTACTAGTAACTAAAGCTCAACTTGAAGCGGGCTTGGCTGAACTGGCAAAGCAAGAAGCAGTTGCGAAAGCTTCTGCAACCGCACTGACTCAAGGTGAGTTAGAACTTGCTGTAGCTATTGAAGAAGTTGCTGCCGGCAAGCTTGAACTTGAAGAAGGTAAGAAAGAACTCGAGACTGCTCAAAAGCTGATTGACGCTTCCGCTAACTT
>ERZ1022756.382-NODE-382-length-13442-cov-13.555614_pt1 | contig 13442 bp, 13 predicted proteins | sample MGYA00520902_ERZ1022756 | MGnify/ENA primary metagenome ERZ1022756 (study PRJEB33162, sample SAMN09537601) | freshwater metagenome | isolation source: freshwater | place: Canada:Alberta | collected 2017-07 | study: EMG produced TPA metagenomics assembly of the... | reverse complement strand
ACCTTCTTTCAACCTGATTGGTCTAATCAGGTAAAAAGAATCTCAGTCAGCTAATCTACTGTGTGGCGTCAAATCAAATCTGTGGAAAAGTCATTTCAGGAATGAAGCAAAGGCCTTGGCTGTCTTGTTCATCTTGGGCTTCACGACGAAGTTGCAGTAGCTCTGGTTGGGATTCTTGGCGAAGAAATCCTGATGATAGTCCTCCCCCATCCAGAATGTTTCTAGTGGCTCAACCGTTGTGACAATTGAGTCTCCCCAAACGCCCTTAGCCCTCTCAATTGCATCGCCAAACAATTCCTTTTGGGAATCGTCTTTATAGAACATGCAGGTTCGGTAGCTAGAACCAATATCGTTACCCTGTCGATTTATCTGAGTCGGGTCATGGAGAGTGAAGAAGATGTCCAGCACGACATCAGCCGGGATTTGACTCTCGTCAAATATGACCCTTGCAACCTCCGCATGGCCAGTGGTTTCTGAACAAACAGCTTCATACCCAGGGGCGTCGGTATGCCCACCCGCATAGCCAACCTCAACATCTTGGATTCCTCGAAACTGCATAAAGCTGGAATCTAAGCACCAGAAGCAGCCACCACCGAGGACAAATGACATCATTGCCCTAGCTTAGGCTTGTGCTTATGAAATTTCGAGCCTGCAGTGCCCGCTTCTGGCAAATCAAGTATTGGCTAACTTGGAAATCAGACCTTCTTTTTCCTGAAATTTACCCAGGACTTTGGCATAACCACAACATGGTGTATTGCTGCAAAGCAGCTCAGGAGAGTCTTAGAAATCTCTTCCGAACACTCAAGAGCTTGCGGAGCTCAACACACACAAGAAACGGAATGGTCTAAACCGATTGCGTACTAAGAATCCTTTTCTTGGGGTGATCTTTGCCCTATCTGGTGTTGTGCTGTTTGGGCTAAATGCATCAACTTCAAAGGTTGTGATGGCCTCTGGTATCACGCCCGAGCAAATCGTTATCTTCCGCTCATTCGCTACAGCCTTGGGTGCTGGCATCGCGCTGGTACTAACCAATCGCAAAGCGTTCAGGGTTCAGAGGCATGAGTGGAGGGGATTAATTGTTTTCGGTGTCTTTGGAGTTGCTCTGATGCAGTGGTCATATTCAAACGCGGTCAAGAACTTACCCATTGGCATTGCTTTATTGATTGAGTACACCGCTATCGTGATTGTTCCTCTAGTTTCATTGTGGCTATTCAAAGCAAAGGTGCTACCGAGACTTTGGCTGGCCATCGTTATGGTGCTTGGTGGGCTTGTGGTTGTATCGAGAATTTGGGATGGTGGCCTGAATCCAGTGGGTGTCATGTTTGCAGTTGCAGCGGCCCTTTTCCTGAGCTTTTACTTCCTGATGGGTGAACACCTACTCAAGAAAAGAGACACTTTATCCACTCTGTTCTACGCGATGACAATTTCAGGAGTGTTCTGGCTCATAGTCACTCCTTGGTGGAACTTCGAGCTTGGCATCCTGGTTCAAGAAATTTCACTTACCGGAAACCTTCAGCAGGTTGAATTGCCGCTTTGGGCAACGCTGGCTTGGATTGGGGTGTTTGGATCATTCCTTCCCATGCTTTTTTCCTTCCTGGCCTTAGCTCACCTAAGCGCTACCTCGGTTGGTGTTATCTCCACAGGAGAGACGGTTATGGCCTTCTTTTTTGCTTGGGCTTGGCTGAATGAGAAGATAGAGGGAATACAGGCGCTGGGTGGAATCCTGGTAGTCGCGGGGATTGTGTTGGCGCAAACCTCACGAGTTAGACAAAAAGAAGAGGAGCCGCTCGATGGCCAGCGTTGAACTCACTCACTCAAGCTTTGACACCCAAATTGAAAAAACCGGCATCACAATAGTTGATTTCTGGGCCGAGTGGTGTGGTCCATGTCGCATGTTCGGGCCAATCTTCGAAGCTGCTAGCGAAAAGTATCCTGAGATAACCTTCGGCAAAGTGGACACCGAAGCCGAGCAGCAACTGGCTGGAGAAGCTGGAATTAGCTCGATTCCAACGCTCATGGTATTTCGTGATGGCTTACTTCTGTATAACAGCCCTGGCGCGCTTCCAGCCGAAGCTCTTGATGAGATCATCACTGCCGTGCAGGCGTTAGATATGAACGATGTGCGCGATGAGATTGAGAAGCAAAACCAAAAATCCCAGCAACAAAATCCTTAGTAGTAAAAAACTTTTCGAAGGCGAAACTTGAAGAACAATTCAGCTGCCATGCTTGCAACGGTTGCCCTGGTGGGGCTTGGTGCGCTCTTATTGAGTTTTTTTGATACTGGAACCTGCGTTGTCCCTGACGCTGATAACTTCATCTCCTGTCAAGAGATTGCGGACCAGCGTGTCTGGGCCGCTTGGATTCTTGGCACAATTTTTATTGGCGGACTGTTGGTCTCCATTACTCGCAGGAAGAGGCGTTAGTTATGCATGAGAGTAGCGATGAGACAAGGGCTCTGAGGGAGCGGATTTTCGAGTATGTCCGCACTCGCATGGACTACGACCCGATTCCTCTTGATTACCCCAAATCAGAGCAAGAACTCCTTACTGAGGCCGGGGTAACTATCTCCGAACAGGGTTTGGGTGGACAGCAAGCCCTCAAGCTCTTTGAAGAAGTGTTGGCTCCGGCAACTATCTCTACAGATCACCCAGGGTTTGTATCTTTCATTCCAAACGCTGCTACCGAAGCCGCCAGCTTGTTTGACTTGGTCGTGTCAGCAAGTTCCATATACGGCGGTTCTTGGATGGAAGGAGCTGGAGCGGTCTTTGCAGAAAATCAAGTCCTCGCCTGGTTTGCCTCTGAAGTTGGGCTGGGTGCCGGATCTGGTGGTCTGTTCGTCCAAGGTGGAACAATTGGAAACCTCTCAGCACTTGTCACCGCAAGGCAGTCACACAGCGAGAAACTAAAGGCCTCTGGTTTTGAGCTTTCAGGAAAGTTGTCCTTCATAGCTTCGAGGGAGGCCCACTCCTCTTTGAAGGCTGTTGCCAAAGTAATGGATGTCGAGATTGTGTTTGCGGAACCATCCCTCGATGGTCGGCTCGGTGCGGAAGCAGTGGCCGATGCGCTCTCCGGTCAACCGAAAAATTCGGTGTTTGCAATTGTCGGCACCGGAGGCACTACTAATTTTGGAATCGTTGATGATTTGCGTGGCATTGGAGAAATTGCCAAGAATGAGAGTATTTGGTTTCATATCGATGGTGCCTATGGGCTTGCCGGAGTGCTCAGTCATAAGTACAGGTACCTTTTTGATGGATCTGAGCTTGCCGATTCATTCATTGTTGATCCGCACAAGTGGCTATTTGCTCCTTACGATGCCTGTGCACTGGTTTATGCAAATCCAGAAATTGCGCGAGCCACACACACGCAGCACGGTGAGTACCTCGAGACCCTGACGGAGTCAGGGCTATGGAACCCTGCGGACTACTCTTTTGGGCTAACTAGAAGAACTCGAGGGCTTCCCCTGTGGTTCTCCCTGGCAACCCACGGAGTTTCAAGGTATCGCGACGCTATCGAGTACAACATTGACGTAGCGCACGAGATTGCGGACGTGATTAGATCTATGGAGCACGTTGAGCTGGTTCGTGATCCAGAACTATCGGTGGTGGTGTTTGAACGTAAGGGCTGGAACTTAGAGCAGTACAACGCCTGGTCCGACAAGCTACTTAGGGATGAAATTGGTTTTGTGGTCCCTTCTAGTCATAAAGGAAAACCAAACACTCGCTTTGCTATCGTCAACCCCCTAACCAGTGTGGAACTATTGACCCAAATCCTTGAGAGTATGAAGTAAGGACCAAACCGATGAAACTAACTATTACCGAGGCACCAGCTTCTCTATCGAGAGTAAAGACAGCTACCAGGCCCGCTCTTCGAGTAGCCCTAGTTCAAACTAGGTGGCATCAAGATCAAGCCGAGCACGAGAGTGTTCTTATGAATGGAATTTCTCAGGCAGCACAAGCTGGAGCAAAGATTGTGTTTTTGCAGGAGCTGACCCTTTCTAGATATCCTGCTGATGTGAAGCCTGAGGGTGTCCCTTCAAAAATTGCGGAAAAGCTTCAAGGCGGTAAAACACATTTATTTGCAGCTAAAGCTGCAAAAGAGCACGGCGTGGTTATTCACGCCTCCCTTTACGAACAAGCAGAACTTGCGGACGGGCGAGGATTAAACACAGCCATCTTGGTGAACACCGATGGTGAAATAATCGCCCGCACTCCAAAACTTCATATCCCAGTTACCGCCGGCTATTACGAGGACAAGTACTTCCAGCCCGGACCTGCAGACAATGACCCTTATCCGGTTTATAACCTCGATCTCGACGGGGTTTCGGCAAGCTTTGGACTTCCGACTTGTTGGGACGAGTGGTTTCCAGAGGTAGCCAGAAACTACTCCCTTCGTGGTGCTGAGGTAATCGCCTATCCAACAGCTATCGGTTCTGAGCCGGATCACCCAGACTTTGATACTGAACCGCTCTGGCGTCAAGTGATTGTCGGTCACGGTATCGCAAATGGAACTTTCATGATCGTGCCAAACCGCTATGGCAACGAAGGTTCGCTGAACTTCTACGGAAGCAGCTTTATCAGCGATCCGTTTGGAAGAATTCTTGCCAGAGCTGGAAGAGACACCGACGAAGTTTTAGTGGCGGATCTTGATCTTGATCAAAGACGAGACTGGTTGGACCTGTTTCCATTCCTTGCAACTCGCAGACCTGACACTTACGACAAGCTAACGACCCCCGTGCAAAACAAACGACTTGATTCTGGTGATGGCGAACAAGGTGGCATTGCAGGAGTAAGTCAGAAATGAAACTAACTATGCCCGCCGAATGGGAAGCTCACGAGCGAACTTGGATGGCTTGGCCACCTAAGAACTATTTGCTTGGCGAAACAGATGCTGACGCAGAAGCGGCAAGAAGCTCTTGGGCAAATGTTGCAAATGCCATTGTGCGCTTCGAACCAGTTTCGGTTCTAGCAACTTTAGATCAACTTGAAATTGCCAGAGCGTACCTTCATCCAAGTATTGAATTGATAGAAGCTGAACTCGACGACGCCTGGATGCGAGATTCAGGCCCCACTTTTGTCAAAGATGATTCGGGCAACCTGGTGGCCGTGAATTGGATCTTCAACGGCTGGGGTGCGCAAGGTTGGTCAACTTGGGAAAAGGACAATTTGGTCGCAGGCTTTGTGGGAAAGCTCTCAGGTAAAGCCGTTATAGATTCGCCTTTGATCAACGAAGGTGGGGGTATCCACGTCAACGGAGCTGGGGTTGTACTTTTGACGGAAAGCGTGCAACTCGGAGAGGGCAGGAACTCCTCCTGGACCAAACAAGAGGTGGAATCTGAAATCCACCAGAAGCTTGGTACCCAAAAAGCTATTTGGGTCAAGCGCGGACTAACCCGAGATTATGACGGATATGGAACTCGTGGACACATCGACATCGTGGCCTGCTTTGCGAGTGAGAACGTTGTTTTGTATCACGACCAGCAAGATCGTTCTCACCCTGACTTCGAAATCTCTCAAGAGGTCAAAGCCACCCTCGAGGCTGCTGGAGGATTTGAGGTCATAGGTGTTCCCGCGCCGACTGTGTTGCGGGATGAAGAAGACTTCGTGGATTACAGCTATATCAATCACTACATTGTGAATGGAGCGGTGATTTTGTGCTCATTCAATGATCCAAATGATGCCGTAGCTAAGGAAATTCTCGAAGATGCCTACCCGGGCAGGGAGATTGTTCTGGTTGACGCAACCGAGATCTTTGCACGCGGTGGTGGAATTCACTGCATAACCCAGCAGCAACCTGCTTGAGGTATTTGCTCTTCAGATAGCGGAGTAGTCTGGCCCTGTTAGATGCAACGAGAAGCGGGGAGTAGTCCATGAGAATACAGGGCAAGACTTTTGTTGTCACAGGTGGCGGTAATGGTATCGGGCGCGAAGTTGTAATTCAGCTCCTTGCAGGTGGGGCCCGAGTAGCCGCTCTGGACTTGTCTCAAGAGGGTCTGGATGAAACTGCTGCTATTGCTAGATCAGAGAAGCTGTCGATTCATAAAGTGAATATTGCCGAGCTTTCTCAGGTCACTGCCTCCAATGATGCAATTCATTCATTCCATGGACCCGTAGATGGAATAATCAACGTTGCAGGAATTATCCAGCCCTTCGTTCGAGTCAATGAGTTGACTTTTGACCAAATCAAAAAGGTCATGGATGTGAACTTCTATGGTCTGCTTCATGTGACCAAAACTTATCTACCGGAGCTTATTTCCAGACCGGAGGCGCACATCGCTAATGTTTGCTCCATGGGTGGCTTTGTGCCAGTTCCTGGCCAGAGTATTTATGGAGCATCGAAAGCTGCCGTGAAACTATTGACCGAGGGGCTTCACTCAGAGCTTCAGGGAACTGGAGTTGGAGTAACCACCATTTTTCCAGGAGCAATTGGCACCAATATTGCCCTGAACTCCGGGATCATGACTAAAGAGCAAATGATTCAGATGGCATCTAAAGCAGGAGCTGCCAGAAAGACCACCACTGTACAAGATGCGGCTAAGGCCATCATCGACGGGATTGAAAAGAAAAAGTTTCATGTGCTTATAGGACAAGATGCAAAGACTATGTACTTTCTATCTCGACTAATGCCGGAAGCAGCTGCGAACCTTATCTACAAAAACATGAAGGACCTTCTTAGCTAGTTCTGAAACTACTGGCAAATGTAGTGTCGATAGATATTAGGTTTTCCAGTTTTTCGCTCCCGTGAAAAAATAAACACAGCAGACTTTTGCTTTCTTTTTCTGTTGACCAAGAACTACTCTGCATGGCTTGAAACGCGCCCAGCCCAAAGCTTGCAACAGTAGAAGCTCTACTTTGTTCGATTAATTCTTCCCTCAAGCTCAACTAGCTCGGCATTAAGCTCTGGAGGTAGGTTCTCTCCAAACTCGTTAAAGAACTGCTTGATGTTGTTAATCTCTGCAGTCCATGAGTCAGGCTCAACCTCAAACAACTTTTGAATATCTAGCTCGCTTAGCTTCAGTCCCGCAAGGTCAAGTTCCCCATTTGACGGAATCTTTCCTAGGGGGGAATCAAATCCTTCCAGTTCTCCTGAAATTCTTCCGATGATCCAAGCAATCACCCTTGAGTTCTCGCCAAATCCAGGCCAGAGATATTGCCCGTCTTTGCTCTTTCGAAACCAATTGACTTGGAATATTTCAGGTAACTTTGATCGGTCGCCGATTCTCCCCATTGAGAGCCAGTGCTCCCAGTAATTGGCCATGTTGTAGCCCGCGAAGGGGACCATGGCAAATGGATCTCGCCTTAGTTTGCCTATCGGCCCCTCTGCAGCTGCAGTCTGCTCTGATGCCATGGTCGCGCCGATGAAGATTCCATGCTCCCAAGATCGGGACTGCGCCACCAGAGGTACGTTAGTGGCGCGCCGACCGCCGAACAAGATTGCATCGAGAACTACCGGCTCTCCCGTTTTCCAATCCTCAATTAACTGAGGGCAGTTCGAAAGCGGCACGCAAAATCTTGAGTTTGGGTGAGCGGCTAGGTGTCCCGAATCTGGGGTCCAATGATTTCCTTGCCAATCCGTGAGTTCGGAAGGGGCAAGATCTGTCATACCTTCCCACCACACGTCTCCATCAGGAGTCAGTGCCACGTTTGTGAAAACAGTGTCTGATCTAACGGTATCCATGGCGGTTTGATTGGTGCTTTCTCCTGTCCCCGGGGCAACTCCAAAAAACCCTGCCTCGGGGTTGATGGCAACCAATTGACCGCTATCGTTTGGTCGAATCCACACAATGTCATCTCCAATAGTTTCGACCTTCCAACCGGGGATAGTCAGGCGGAGCATGGCAAGGTTTGTCTTTCCGCATGCTGATGGAAACGCTGCCGCAAGGTGATAGACCTTGCCCGACGGTGCTGTTACTCGAATTAGCAACATGTGTTCAGCGAGCCAGCCTTCGTCTCTGCCCAGCACTGATCCAATTCTGAGACTCATGGCCTTCTTACCAAGGAGCGAGTTTCCTCCGTAGCCAGATCCATGAGACCAAATCTCTCTAGTTTCAGGAAACTGAACCACATAGACATCAGGGTTACATGGCCAAGGAACATCATCGGTTCTCTCACCGTTGTCGTCAATCAAGGGTGCACCAACCGTATGAACAGCTGGAACAAACTGGGACCCGCTGTTGATTCGGTCTACCACTTCGCTGGATACCCTAGTCATTATTTGCATGCTAGAGACCACATAAGGTGAGTCGGTTATTTCTACACCAAGCTTGGCCAGCGGCGAGTCAAGGATTCCCATTGAGAAGGGAATAACATACATAACCCTTCCGCGCATGCTGCCCCGAAACAAACCCGAGAGCTTCTCACGCATTAAAGAAGGATCCATCCAGTTGTTGGTTGGACCTGCATCAACTTCGTTTTCAGAGCAGATGAATGTCCGCTCCTCTACACGCGCAACGTCACGAGGGTCGGTCCTGGCAAGGTAACTGTTAGGGCGGAGTTTTTGGTTAAGCGGAATAAATGTCTGGTTTTCAACCAAGAGAGCAGTTATTTGATCCTGCTGGGACTTTTCGCCCGTTATCCAAATCACTTGGTCTGGCTGCGTGAGTTCAGCGATGGTGTCGACCCAGCTAGTTAACTTCAAATCAACAACTCCACTCTGAGTTTGATTAGTTTTATAAGGCGAGTCTAGATGAGCGAAAATGCTCTAAGAAACAAAAACCGTGCCTGTTGTTAGATTGTCAACTCAATTACTTTGCAGATTCAGCCTGGACACTCAAGACGGGAATACCTGAGTCTGCGGGTCCTGAATACAGGCATGCTTCAGGCTTTCACCCCTTGATTCGTCTGGATTGCTCACTCTGTTCCAGCTAGAAAGCGCGCCACAGGCTAGTTGGTAATAGAGTTTGGGAATGGTTTACAACTACTCATTGGCATCCTTACGACTGGCACTTGGAATTGGCCTCATCGGGAGCGTTATCTGGCAAGTCACCGACAGAATTGCTAATGGCATCTTTAGGCCCTTCGAGTATTTTGCCTATTTCTCTATTGTGACGGCCATCTTTGCGGGTCTGCTCTTGATAACAACCGGATTTGGTCTTCTTTTAAACATCGAAGATACCAAGTGGGTTGAAATTGCGCGCCTAAGCCTAGCCGTTGCACTGATCGTTGTTGGTGTGGTCTACCACGCGCTCTTGGCGGACGCTGCAAATGATATTCGGGATGGCGACTACGTGTGGCCGGTGCTTCCCAACGAGATCATCCATACCTACGCCCCAATTCTGGTGGCTATTGAGTACTTAGTCTCAGTAAGGGCGTTCCGCCTAAGGCTCAGGGCATTCTTTTGGGTTGCAGTTTTTCCTCTCACATGGTTGGTGCTATCCATTGCACGAGGAACCGCAACTAATTGGTGGCCTTATTGGTTTATAAACCCAAATGGCGAGGCAGGACTGGGTGGGATGCTCACTTACATAGCTGCGATTACAGTCTTTTTCCTTTTCCTAGGTGTTGGTGTGCTGGGAATCAAGCAATTGCTTAGAAGGTTCATGCTTCGATAAATCTTTCATATTGATGCAACTACCGGTGCTACTGTATTGGGATGCGAGCTTCAAAGTGGATTGCCCTTACAACCGGAGTACTAGTTTTGACAGCATCTGGTGGAGCACTTGCGGTTGGAGATTACGTTTACACATCTGGAACGGTCGTTCCATGTGCAATCAATGAAGATGACCTAGCCAACAAACCTGAATCGTTTTTCACTCCTGCCAAGGGCAATGGTCCATTCCCGGGCGAGGGCTGGGACAAGTGGGCTGGATATGACTTGAGTGCATGGTGGATGAATGATGCTAGCTATCAGGCTGTAGATATCCCAGTCAGTGACGAAGTCACTCTTTCTGCCTGGTGGATTGCTCCAACTGAGGCAAATGGAAAAACTGTTATTGTCACTCACGGAATCGGAACCTCGAGACGCGATTTCAACGCGTTGCTGCCAACTTCAATGCTTGTCAAAAATGGATTTCACGTTTTGCTAGTGGACTCCCGTGACACGGGCGAATCCACGTGTACCGACGGGCGACACTCGGCGGGTCAGGAAGAGTCAACTGACTTCGCAGTTGTTGCAGACTGGCTAATAGCAAACAAAGAAATCAAAGCTTCCTCGCTTGGAATGTTTGGCGTCTCCGGTGGGGCCATAGCTACTTCACTACTTCCAGCCAAAACTCAGAACGTTTCAGCTTTTGCCATGGAGGGAACTATCTTCGACTTTAATGCTGCGGCTACCCGTGAGGTTGAGTTTCAGGGCTTCCCAGGGTTCTTGTGGCAGTTAGCCTTGATTTCGGCTCAACTTTTCCACGGGGTAAACCTAACCGAGACTTCTGCGATGCAAGGTATCGAGGCCGCTGGAGCAAGACCCATGCTGATTCTTCACGGAGATATTGATCAGCGCCTTGACTATCAGTCTTCAGTCGATTTCTATAACTACGCGAAGAGCGTAGGAGCCAACATTACCCTCGAAACCTTCGAAGGGGCAGATCACACCGAAGGAATGCTAACCGAGACCAACCGCTACGCGTCTGTGCTTTCTGAATTCTTTGAAAAGTCCTTAGCAAAGTAGTCGAATTTATGGAATTAGCTCGAACTGTTTCTCGTTACCTTCTGGGGGCTGCCTTAATTTATGCGGGTGTGGGTCACTTCACGTTTTCTCGTCTGGCATTCCAGGCCCAGGTCCCACCTTGGGTGCCACTAGATCCTGATTTTGTCGTTTTGGCATCAGGTGGTGTTGAAATTGCACTTGGCATAGGCCTTATCTTTGTGTCTCGCTTCCGCAAGCAAATCGGATGGCTAACCGCTGCGTTCTTTCTTGCAATTTTCCCTGGCAACATCTCACAGTATTTGACTCAGACAGATGCGTTTGGGCTCAACACAGATGAGGCACGAGCGATTAGGTTGCTATTCCAGCCACTTCTGATTCTCTGGGCATTATGGGCAACGGCAGCTTGGTCCAAAGCCAACCGACAACTCGAAAAGGATTCAGTCTCTAAATAGTGCTGGCATCGATAACGAATCGATACCTGACATCGGAACCAACAACCCGGTCGTAGGCCGAGTCAATAGTCTTGGCATCTGACACGTCAAGCAACTCGATGGTTGAGGCAATGTTGTTCTCCCCGCAGAAATCAAGCATCTGCTGCGTCAGGGCAATTCCACCGGTGTTAGACCCACCGATGCTTTTCAGTCCCGTGACAAGTGAGAACGGATCAAATGACTGAGGCTCTCCAGCTAGACCCACGTAGACCAACGATCCGCCAACGCGGAGCATTCCAAGAAGGGCATCGTTGTCGGCTGATGAGCTGGTGGTATTCAGAATCATGTCGAAAAAGTTCTTGTTAGTCTCAACAGCATCAGGCGTCAGGAGGTAACCCTTAGCGCCAAACTCTTTGGCGTCTGCTTCTTTCGCTTTGCTTCGTCCAATAACGTAAACGTCTGCTCCCATGGCTACTGCGAATTTCACGGCCATGTGTCCCAATCCACCCAGACCTAAGATTGCAACTTTCTTGCCTGGCCCGACCTTCCAGTGATGCAGGGGTGAATAAACAGTGACCCCCGCACAAAGCAAAGGCGCCGCTTCGGCAAGATCCAGGTTTGAAGGGATGGTTAGAACGTAGTTTTGGTCAACAACAATTTCTTTGGCATAGCCCCCATATGTGGGCTCCTGATCGTAGTGGCGACCATTGTAGGTCTGCACATTTCCTTCGAGGCAGTAATTCTCGTTGCCCTCAAGGCAGTATTCACACTTGCGGCATGAGTCCACGAAGGTTCCAACGCCAACTCGATCGCCAACTTTGAACTTGCTGACACTAGAACCAACTCCGATAACTTCTCCTACAATTTCATGGCCTGGAACCATTGGGAAGATTCCGTCGAACCACTCATTGCGAGCTTGGTGAATATCCGAATGGCAGATTCCTGAGTAGAGAATCCTGATGTGAACACCATCGCTGCCAATAGGTCGAAGTGGCATATCTGCCTTCTCGAATTTTGAACTTGGCCCGGAAACTCGAAGCGCATGAGTGTTGGACAATTGATCTCCTTTGAAGCGGACTTTACCGATAGCCTACGACTGAATGCTGACCTGACTAGGACGAAGGGAATTTGTTTCTAGTTATTCAGGAATCCGGGTTGCAAGAATCTTGTCAATTCGTCGACCATCCATGTCAACGACCTCGAGCTTCCAGCCTTCAATAACGACACTGTCTCCGGCAATCGGCATCTTGCCTAGAAGCAGCAGAATTAGACCGCTAACGGTGTGGTAGCGCCCCTTATCTTGCTCTGGAACATCTTCAATTACTAGGCAGTCCTTTAGTTCGTGAATAGAGGTGTCGCCCTCAAACAACCATGAGCCATCATCGCGTTGAACTGGATCAGTGGCTTCTTCACCTTCGGTCACAATTTCACCAATAAGGGTGTCAAAGATGTCCTGAATGGTTACTAGCCCCTCGAGGCTTCCGTATTCATCAACAACGAAGGCGATGTGTGTTCGAGACTGTTTGAACTGCTCAAGCAGGTCCATACCGGTAAGGGTCTCTGGAACATACAAAGGCGCCTCTAAATTCTCCTGGAGGCTTAGCTTCTCACCCCTTGCAACGGTGGATAGCGCAGTCTTTGCGCTCAAGACTCCAATGATGGAATCCAGGTCGCCGTCACAAACAGGGATTCGAGATCTAACAGATTGTGCAATCTGATTAAAGCTTTCAGCTTCAGTGGCGTTTATGTCAACGTAGATTATCTCTGAACGAGGAACCATCAATGATCCGAGCTTTCGATCATCAAGGCGGAATACGTTCTTGACGAGCTCTCTCTCCTGGTCTTCAATCAAACCGGCAACAGAACCCTCGTCGAGAATGGCTTCAATTTCATCTTCGGTGACAGTTGCTTCTTTGTGCTTGCCAACTCCAAACAACCTCAAAAGGGCGTTAGTTGTAAAGCTAAGAATGAGAACAAAAGGCTTGGTTGCAATCGAGAGAATCAACATTGGACGTGCCATGACAGCAGCAATTGCTTCAGGATTGGACTGACCAATTCGCTTCGGAACTAGCTCCCCCACTGTGATGGCAACGAAAGTCACAATCAAAACAACGGAAACGGTGGCTGTGATGTCGGCAATCCCATCTGGGACTCCTACGCTCTGAAGCCAGATAGCCAGAGGCTTAGCAAAGATGGATTCTCCGACGATTCCACTAAGTAGACCAATTGAGGTAATACCAATTTGGATTGTGGAAAGAAACTGAGTTGGATCCTCACTGATGCGCAAGGCGGCGGTAGCGGATTTTTTACCCTTTGCGGCCATAGCCGAAAGTTTTGCTCGCTTGGAGGTAAGAAGAGCAACCTCCGACATGGCAAGAACACCATTAACGACAATTAGAGAAAACAGCAGGATTATTTCCAAAGACCTGT
>ERZ1022756.381-NODE-381-length-13456-cov-4.812253_pt1 | contig 13456 bp, 15 predicted proteins | sample MGYA00520902_ERZ1022756 | MGnify/ENA primary metagenome ERZ1022756 (study PRJEB33162, sample SAMN09537601) | freshwater metagenome | isolation source: freshwater | place: Canada:Alberta | collected 2017-07 | study: EMG produced TPA metagenomics assembly of the... | reverse complement strand
AGAGCCTGGCAAGTGGGTAAAGATTCAGGGTTGGCAGGACAAGGCTGCGGCCGAGACTGTTATCGCTGCTGCCTACGCCAACTACAAGCACTAGTCCCAGGCGATCATGATTTCTCCTGAGACCTCATCGATTGACCTGGGAGTAATCAAGCTGCTTGATGATTACTTCGAGGTCATGCACCATCAGGACATGAACCTGTTTGACCAGGTCTTTCACAAAGACTGCTGCCTTTACAGCTCCCTAGATAACCAGACCGTACTGAGGCCCTACCTGCTCTATCGGGACCAGGTTGCTAACCGGCAGTCTCCGAAAGAGCTTGGCAATCCGCGACAAGACGAGATTCTGATGATTGACCAACTCAGTCCAACCATGGCACTTGCCAAGGTGCAGCTTCAGATGTTTGGAGGAGTGATGCAGGATTACCTGAACCTGGTCAAACTCGATGGCAAATGGTGGGTACTAGCCAAACTCTACGAGCAGGTTGGCAAGTACTAGTCAGCGGTTGGGCGGCCAGCATATGGCCAAAGCTCGCCGTAGCGAACCGGAACAATTCGAACTGTTCGAGCTGGGTTTGGAGCCTCAAGCATCATGCCGTTGCCGAGGTAAATCGCAACGTGATACTTGTCTCCCGAGAACGACTTAGAGGTTGACCACCAAATTAGGTCACCGCGCTTGGCATCCTGGAATGGCACCAACTTTTGCTGCGAGGCCATGACGTTGTATTGAGCGGTGGCTGAGTGCCAGCCGATGTAGACACCGGCTGCCGCATAACTCTTCATGGTGATGCCGGAACAGTCCCAAACACTTGGTCCAGCTCCTCCGAGCACATATCGCTCGCCAAGCTGCTCGCTGGCAAATGCAATTGCTCGCTCCACCTTGGCGCTGTCTGGCTCGCCAACGCTGTAGAGCTCGGGTGCGGTGGGGGCTGATGAAACTGCATTCTGGCGACGCTCAGCCTCTAGACCCTCGCGACGCTGACGCTCGAGATCAGATGCAGTGTCTCGTAAGGAGGCCAGCTGGCTCATCGCCGTGGCACGCTCGCGCTCAGACTCGTTGACCTTGGCGATGACAGCATCCGCTGCAGCCTGGGCCTCATCAAGCAGCTTCTTGGCAGCAGCCTGTCTGGAGGCTAGTTCGCCTTGCGCGCTTTCTAGCTCAACTGCCAAGGCTTTAGCCTGCGACTGCTTATCCATTGCTGCTTTGTAGATCGCGTCGGTGCGCTGAGCAATTAGCTCTTGAGCACCAAGTTGATATAGCAGCTGGTCGGAGTTCTCTGGATTAAAGAAGATTTCGAGACTGGTGTTTCCTGTGGTGCCCTGGCGATAAAGCCTTGCAACCACCTGACCCAGCTGTTGCTCAGCGGTCGCAGCTTCAGCTGCGGCCTCAGTGACTTTGGCCTCCAGGCCCTGGACCTTGGCAGCCATTTCATCGGCTGCTCGCTTGGCTTGGTTGTGGGCTTCGTTCTTCTGAAGGGCAATCTTTTCAAGGCCTCTGGCCTCGGTTTCCAAAACGTCGAGGATTCCCTCGATGCGCTCAACCATGGCTACCTTGGCGTTGGCGTTGCGCTTAGCCTGCGCGACCTCAGCCGCGGTTGGGTAGTTGGGGACTGCGTAGGCGGGGGTCAGGGCGATGCCGGTTACAAGCATTCCAACTCCTGCAAAAGCAGCTATTGCTCCAAGGATTCGCCTGTTCACTCACACCTCCAAAAACTAAAACCTAACCCGAACATTCAAGTATTGCCTGAGAGTTGCCTAAGTGTTGCGCAACATGCCTAGATACAGCTAATGTTGTGCCTCGGTGCTAATGAAGTTGCCTACTTCTGGCCCCATCGTTTAGTGGCCTAGGACACCGCCCTTTCACGGCGGCAGCACGGGTTCGAATCCCGTTGGGGTCACCAGGCGATGATTTTGTACCACTCTGGCTCCGTAGCGCAGTTGGTTAGCGCGCCGCCCTGTCACGGCGGAGGTCGCGGGTTCAAGTCCCGTCGGAGTCGCTCAGTCCACTCGTGGATCTGATGGGGAGTTCGCTCTCCCCAGGCTCTGTAGCTCAGTTGGTAGAGCGCACGACTGAAAATCGTGAGGTCACGGGATCGACGCCCGTCGGAGCCACTTCAGTTAGACGGACAGTAAATCACTGTCCGTCTTTTCTATTTAGATGCCGACCTTGAGTGCCTCATAGGCCATGTAAACGCCAAGCAGCGAGAGTGAAAGTCCGCCGCCGCCTCGAAGCACGCCAAGCCTGGTTTGGCTCTTGCCAAACCAGTGTCTGGCGGTTCCAGCAGCCAATGCCCAGAGTGAATCGGAGAAAAAGCCAATCACCGAGAAGATCAAACCCATAAACAACATCTGCACCACGGGGTTTTCACCAGGGCTAACGAACTGCGGAAACGCAGCCAAGAAGAACACGATGGTTTTTGGGTTGGTGATTCCCACCACAAAGGACTGCGACAGAATCGCTTTTCGGCTGTAGGTTTCGTTTTCTGCCAGCGCTATGGGGTCGAGGCGATGCCTAAAGGCATCGATGCCGAGGTAAATCAAAAACAGTGCACCAAGAATCTTGACTGCGAAAAAGGCAGTCGGAAACTGAGCCAGCAGAGTGCCGGCACCGAAGGCCACCGCCAAAATCTGAACTCCGACGCCAAAGACATTTCCCAGCACACTTAGAACCGCAGGGCCAGACCCCAGCACCAGTGCGCGGCCAATTGTGAAGACGACGCTTGGGCCAGGAATCACGATGATGACCAGAGCAAGCGCCAGAAAGGCGACGAGGTTTGGAGTTGTCAGCACGTTCAAACACTAGCGTTGCCAAAACCTCTTGGTCCGCTCTTTCTTCGGTGGCCCTCAGCCAGTAAGTAGGAGGTTTTTCAATAGCTTGTATCGCTCTAGTCAAGAACTGTTCTAAGTGCCTCAAACCTAGACTGCAAGCACAGAGGGTCTATGGAATGAGGTCGCTAAGTGCCAGCCAAGAATCTAGGAAGCACCACCACTAAGGTCACCAACTTTCCCTTGAACGCTTGGTATGTCGCGGCCTGGGACTTCGAGGTCACCAGAAACCCAATGGCCCGAACGATTTGCAACAAGCCGCTCGCTCTATATCGAACCGAGGCGGGGAAGCCAGTTGCTTTGGCTGATGCCTGCTGGCACCGACTCGCTCCACTTTCGATGGGCAAGGCGGTGGGTCCAGATGGCATCCAGTGTCCTTATCACGGCATCATCTTCAATGCAGCGGGGCGCTGTGTTTCGATGCCTGCTCAAGAGACGATCAACCCAAGCGCCACGGTGCCGTCCTATCCGACTGTTCAGCGTTACCGATTTGTCTGGGTGTGGCTGGGAGACCCGTCGAAGGCGGACCCGGATTTGATCCCAGACATGAGCCAGATGGACGACCCCAACTGGACCGGTGACGGCCGAGTGATTAGCGCTGACTGCAATTACCAGCTGATTGTTGACAACCTCATGGACCTAACTCACGAGGAGTTTGTGCACGGTTCCAGCATCGGTCAGGCCGAGCTCAGCGAGTCCGACTTTGTGACCTCCCACACTGACAACACAGTTCGGGTCGCAAGGTGGATGTTGGACATCAACCCGCCTCCTTTTTGGAAGAAGAACATTCGCGATCTCTACCCCGACTTCGACGGAAAAGTCGACAGGTGGCAAATCATCAACTTCTTTGCACCCTCCACGGTTTGCATTGATGTGGGTGTGGCAAAGGCCGGAACCGGAGCTCCTGAGGGTGACCGCAGCCAGGGTGTGAATGGCTACGTAATGAACACCATCACACCGGAGACGGATCGAACCAGTCACTACTTCTGGTCGTTCCAAAGAAACTATCGCCTTGAGAGTCAGTCGATTACCACCCAACTCAGAGATGGTGTGACGCGGGTGTTTGGCGAGGACGAAGTGATGTTGCGAGCCCAACAGCAGGCGATTGATGCCAACCCGGATTACGAGTTTTACAACCTGAACATTGACGCTGGTGGCATGTGGGTTAGGCGAATCCTGGAGCGTGCCCTCGAGCAAGAGGGCAGGTCTTTGTCCACAAGTCCTCCAAGGAACCTTGGCTAGTGGCAGCGACAAATCTAGAGATTTGGCAAACGGGGACGATTGTCTCCATTGAAGAACTCTCTCCAACAATCCGGTACATCGAGATCTCTCAATCCAACCCAGCCAAGGCCGATGTCGGATCACACATTGACCTCATGATTGATGTGAACGGCGTTGCAGTGCGACGTTCATATTCGGTCGTGACTCAATCAGCAGACCAGGCAACAGTAAGCATTGCCGTGTTGAAGACCCGAAACTCAAGAGGTGGGTCGGAGGCGATGCATCAGCTCAAAGTCGGAGATGAGCTAGACATCACGCAGCCCATCCAAAACTTCCCGCTCAGATTTGGCGCTCAGCATTACCTGTTGGTCGCAGGTGGCATTGGAATCACAGCGCTATTGGGGATGGCCCGAGCGCTAAAGGCAGCCAGGGCCAGCTACGAGTTGGTTTACGTCGCGCGGACCCGGAAACAAGCAGTGTTTGCCGCAGAGCTGGCGACCGAACATGGAGATCGGTTTCGACTTCATATCGACGATGAAGACAGCCCCCTGTCGATCGGCAACCTGGTGGCTCAACAAAATGATGCAACGGAGCTCTACATGTGCGGGCCGATCCGCCTGATGGATGAAGTTCGCAGAAGTTGGGTGAGCCAGGAATTTGACATCACCAATCTTCGCTATGAAACATTTGGTGCCAGCGGCTGGTTCGAACCCCAGGCCTTCACCGTGAAGATTCAAGATCAAAACCTCAGCCTCGAGGTTGGAAGAAACGCGACCCTGCTGGATGCTTTGGAATCGGCTGGGGTCGAAGTAATGGCTGACTGTCGCAAAGGTGAGTGCGGTCTCTGCGAACTAAAGGTGAAGAGCGTGCAGGGAGAGATTGACCACCGAGATGTCTTCTACAGCGAAGCGCAAAAGATTGAGGGACACAAAATCGCAACCTGCGTTTCTAGAGTGTTCTCGAGCCAAGCTGCTCCAGAAATCACGCTAAGCATCGACTGAGTCGGTCGCTGCCAACTGAACTGATTCGCACTATTTGGGCTTAGTTGCGTCCGCAATCAGTTTGGTTCCCGCCGAGGAAACAAACCCGCCGTCGACAGTGATTTCAGAACCGTTTAGGTATGAAGCCGCAGGAGAAACCAAGAAGGAAACCACCGCTGCAACCTCAGCAGGAGTTCCGGTTCTCTCAAGAGGAGTGATCGAAACATGCGCCTGTTTGAAGGCCGGATTGGCACCTTCCATCAGTGGGGTTTCGATATAACCCGGGTGCACAATGTTGACTCTGATTCCGCTGGGGCCCAAGGTGCTTGCGGCCGAGTGGGTTAGTCCGCGCAATGCCCACTTACTGGTGGTGTAAGCAACTGCGGCATGACCGGCAAAGCCAGCCACCGAGCCGATGTTCACAAATGAACCCTGCTGCATCTTTGCCGAGAGGTGGCGAAGAGCAAACATGGGGCCGGTCACATTGACACTCAGCGCGCGATTCCAACTGGGCAAATCGATCTCTGTGACGCGCTGTCGCATTGGGATACCGGCGGCACTCACCACAGCAGCAAGACCACTAACCTCCGCTGCGAGCGCGATCCAAGACTCTTCATCCGTTACGTCAAAGACTCGATACTCCACACCCGAGACCGGGGACGCCGCAGTTCCAACGTCAAGCGATAGCACCTCAAAACCGTCGGTCACCAGGGACTCAACGATTGCCGCGCCAATTCCGGACGCCCCGCCTGTGACAATGGCCAGCGACATTGGTCTCCTAACGAATAGCACTAGTGTTCATACAATCTAGCTAGAGGGAGCCCGCTCGTGAAGAAATCAACGGAGTTGGTCATCGACCGTCCACAGCGTTGGGCCAAACAGCTTGCCTCTCACGTTGGCAATCGGGCAGAAGTAGTTTCAGAAAATGAGGTCAGCAAAATCACTTTTGGTTTTGGTGGCACTGGGACTATCTCAACCAGCGAAACCGCTGTTTTGTTGAGCGCTGAGGCAGACAGCGAAGAGAATCTGTCCAGAATCCAAGAAATTCTAGGTTCGCATCTGCTCAGATTTGCAAAGCTGGAAGGTCAGCTGACGCTGCACTGGAACTAACAATCTCCCACTGGGTCCGATACCAACTATTGCCAGGTGTGAAGGTTCAAAAATTCGCAACCAAGTAGCTTTGAGGTATCCGAAGTCGCAGGAATTCAAAGGAGAAACCAGTGCCAATTCAGAAAGCTTTAGTTGTAGGTGGCGGCATCACAGGAACCGTCGCGAGCTTGGCGCTAGCACAGCGCGGAGTGAATGTTACTTTGATCGAAATTTCCCCCATCTGGCATGGTGTTGGACACGGCATCACCCTGCAGGGAAATGCTCTAAAGGTATTTGATGCAGTTGGGGCTTATCAGGACATGGCCAAGACTGGTCACGGGTTCAACTTTGTTGAGATCTTCAGCGCTGAAGGTCACCTAATCAACAAGATGCCAGCCGCAAAAATGGGCGGCGAGGACCTTCCAAGCACCATGGGTGCGCTGAGGTCTGACATTCAAGAAGTTTTGGTTCGAATGATTCACGAGGCCGGCGTCGAGGTCAGACTCGGAACTGAGTTGACCTCCTTCACCAACCACCCTGACTCTGTGACTGCGCATTTCAGCAATGGCAGCTCAGAGGAATTCGACATCATCGTCGGTGCAGATGGAATCAAGTCCAAGATGCGTGGCATGGTTGGAATCACACACGACAAGAAGTCAACCGGAATGGGTATTTGGCGCGTTGTCACCGAGCGAACCCCAGAAATGGACTGTTCAGCAGTTGCCTACGGTGGCCCTGAGTACAAGGCTGGCTACACCCCAATTTCCAAGGATCTTTGCTACGCATTTGTTTTGACCAAGCCTCAGCGTCCAGACAACGGACTCAGTGATGCTGATGAGATGCGCAGACTTCTCGAGGGGTACCACGGACACTTCGACTTTATTCGCGACAACATCAAAGACGACGACTACATGAACTTCACCGAAATCGAGTGGTTGTATGTGGACGACGAGCCTTGGCACCAGGGCCGCGTAATCGTTATTGGAGATGCCGTTCACGCTTCTCCACCGCTAGTGGCTCAGGGTGGCGCTCAGTGTGCAGAGGATGCGCTGCTGATTGCCGAGTACCTGACCAAAGATGGCGACCTTGAGCAGAACCTCAGGGACTACACCGAGCGTCGACGCACGCGCGTTGGAATGGTTGTTCGCAGCACAATGCAGCTGGTCGAGTGGGAGATTCATCCTGACACCCCAGGTGCAAACCCAGGAATGATCATGGGCCAGACCATGGGCGCCATGGCGCAGCCCTGGTAACTAAAGAAATCAACAGGGAGCCTCACTATGTACATGTACTTTCCGACTAACTACGTCTGGAGCTTGGGAGTAGTCGCCACCCTAAACAACGGCGGATACATAGATGAGGTTGACCGAGCATGCCGACCTGTGCTGGAAGCAGCCCAGCGCGGAGATGACGCAGGAACCGAGGAGCTTTACGCCTCCTGGGCAAAGGTTGCAAACCAGGTAATCTCCTCAGCCGAGGCCGATGAAGCTGCCGGCAGAATCCACACCGCAGCTGGCAAGTACTACCGAGGATCGCTCTACACAGCTCAGTCCGAGCGCCTTCAATCTCCAAAGTGGGAGGGTCGCAACGCGGCCTATCAGAAGGCGATTGACCTGATGCTGAAGCATGTTGAGCTAGCCAAGGTTCCGCTGACCACTGTTGAAATTCCTTTTGAGGACAGCTCCCTGCCGGGGTATTTCTACCGCGCCGAGTCTTTGGATGGAAAGCCAACTCCAGTGGTGATTCAGTGGAACGGTTTGGACTCGACCAAGGAAATGATGTACTCCTCAGGGTTCCCGCAGATGCTTGCAAAGCGCGGAATCTCTACCCTGATGGTTGATACCCCTGGGTCTGGCCAAGCCCTGCGTCAAAGGAACTTGAGGGCTCGCCATGACACCGAGGTTTGGGCTAAGGCCATCATTGACTGGCTAGAGGCCGGAGCCATCGATGGCATTGACCTGGACAAGATTGGAATTGTTGGTTGGTCACTCGGTGGCTACTACGCACCAAGAGCCGCTGCATTCGAAAAGCGCATCAAGCTTGTTGTTGCCTGGGGTGCGAACCACAACTGGTCTGAGGTCCAGGAGGGACGCCGCCAGCGCGAGGGAGAGAATCCTGTTCCTCACTACTGGGACCACGTCTTCTGGGTCTTCGGAGCCAGTGACATGGATGACTTCATAGAGAAGACCAAGGACATGCACCTAAACGGTGTGGTCGAAAAAATCACCTGTGCCTTCTTGGTTACCCACGGAGTCGGAGACCGACAGATCAACGTCAAATACGCCAGACAGTCCCATGAGCAGGCGGTAAACGCCAGCAAGTTGGAGCTAAAGATCTTCGAAGAGGACGAGGGTGGAGTCGAGCACATCAGCATTGACAACATGCCATATGCCGCAGAATTCACCGCGGATTGGATCGAAAGAACCTTCCAGGAAATCTAGCCAACTGGCCTGACTCCTTGAGGAATTACCGGTATTTCCTGGCGTAGAAGCTCACGTGCTTGATGGCAACCTCGGGGGCCTCAGCTATTACCTGATGCGAAGCGCCTGAAATCTGGATCAGTCCTGAGTCCGACACAAGCTCATTCATTCGCTGAGCATCCGCCCAACTTGTGACCGGGTCATCCGAACCATGAACTATCAGAGTCGGTATCTCTATCTCCGAGATTCGATCCCAAACATCAAACTCCGCTAACGCTTGGCAGGCCTGAGCGTAAGCGTGGGGGTCAACCCCCGAAAGCATCTGCCCAAACTCCGCCACAACCTCTGGCCTTCTCGCGCTAAAGCCTGGGGTAAACCAGCGGGCGAGGGTCGGCTCAACCAGTGGTCCCATGCCGCTTTGAAGAACTTGGGTTTGGCGTTGTTGCCAGGATTCAAGAGTCCCAATCTTTGGCGCGGACGACAAAACTGCCACTGAGCTGAGTCGGTCGGGATAGCGGATTGCTAGTTCTAGCCCTACCGCCCCAGACAGAGATATTCCACCGTAGCTGAACTGGCGAAGCTCCAGGCTGTCTGCCAGTCGCACCACCGCATCGGCTAAATCAGAGATGCTCCAGCCGGCTTCTGGGACCGCCGATAGTCCGTGGCCGGGGAGATCAAAAACTACTGGCTTGATGTCCTCGCCGATAAAGGCAAGCGCTCTGGACCAAGCTCTATGGGTACTACCCAACGATGGTCCAAGCAGCAGAGCTTTCTGACTGCCCACAACCTCTTCAGGCGCAAGCGGGGACCAATGACCGAGGGTAATCATGCGTCTCCTAGAAACTGTGGCTGCTTGCTCCATCACACTAGGGCATCTTCGAAATGACAGTTTCAGAATTCAACTATCTCCAAAACCGATACTCGTCTTTCCCATTGCTCGGGATAATTGGGCAATGCCATTGATTGGAATGCAAATTGATTATTGAGCACGAGTTCGACCCAGCCAGCGCAGAGCCTGAGATTGACCGCGCTGCAAAGCTCTTCAGAAACTGGGGTCGCTGGGGCGGGGAAGATCGCCTCGGAACCGTGAACTTCATTACCGACGCCAAGCGAAAGCAGGCTGCCGACTTAGTTCGCTCCGGAAAGCTCTTCTCGCTATCGGCATCCTTTGATCAAAACGGCCCTCAGAAGGGCTGGCGCAGAAGGTCGAACCCGGCGCTGTTGATGATGGACACCGGCACCGACGCATTCAATAATCGCCAAGGCTTTCCTCACGGCATCGGTGGAGCCGATGACTTCATCTCTATGCCGCTGAGCTGCTCCACGCAATGGGATGGTTTGGGTCACATCTTTGACCGCGGCAAGACCTGGAACGGTGAGGACTGCCACCAGATTGACAGCATGGGCGACCACTTGACTGGAATCCAGAACATGGCTGACAAGTTGGTTTCCCGCGGCGTGCTCTTGGACATTGGTGAAAGTCACGGAGTAAAAGGTGAACTGCCAGACGGCTTCGCCATAAAGACCCAGCACATCCTGGAGTGCATCGAACAGCAGGGTGAGACGTCCAAGGTTTCCCAAGGTGACATCGTTTTGTTTAGAACTGGAGCCATGACCCGTGCTCTAAAGGTTCCCGGTTGGGGTAACTATGCGGGCGGAGACGCGCCGGGCTTATCGTTCTCAACGCTGAAGTGGCTCTTTGAGTCTGAGATCGCAGCCGCGGCCACTGACACCTGGGGCTTTGAGGTTCGCCCCAACGAATTCCCAAACGCATTCCAGCCGATGCACCAAATCCTGATTCCCAACATGGGTTTAACAATTGGTGAGATTTGGTACTTGGACGAGTTGGCCCAGGACTGCAAGAACGACGGCCGTTATGAGTTTCTACTGGTGGCTCCACCGTTGAAAATCACCGGAGCAGTAAGTTCGCCGGTCAACCCGCAAGCAATCAAATAGCTTCTAAATAAGCCCGAGGTGCTCAACCATCGTTTGCTTCAACCAAGCGTGTGGGGCCTCGTCGGTCTTTGAGTTATGCCACCAAAGCCGCTGCTTTAGTTCGGCTCTACCGAATGGCGGCTCCACAACGGCAATGTTCAATTTCTCGGGAATCATATCTGCCAAACGTGAGGGGATAATCCCAACTTGATTGGTGCCGCTCACGATGGCGGGAATCGGGAGATAGCTGCGAGTCAGAACATTGGGGCGGAAGTTGAACCCAGCATCTCGGAGCATGCGCTCAGCAGTTGTCATTTGGTTAGAACCGAAGCTACAGGCCACCTGAGGCATGTCCTGGAACGCCTCCCAGCCAAGGGTGCCATTTTCAATTGCGGGATTGGCCTTGTCCACAACACAGACGTAGTGATCGGAGAACAGTGGAATGCTCTCCCCTTCAAACCCCATGCCTGTTGGACCTACTGCAAAGTCGCTGATCCAAAGTTCGTGAGGACCATCAGATGGTGACTCGGGTAGTGGGAAGACTTCAAACTCGACGCCCGGGGAGATTTCCAGAATCTTGCCAAACAACCGATTCAGCTGAGTTGCGGAGTAATCGGACATCACCAGTCGGTACTTGTGCTGCGCACGATCTGGCTCAAAGTCACCCTCACTCATTAGGGCCTTTTGCATCAGTGGAATCGTGCGCTGCAACTGTGGCAACAAAAGCCTTGCCTGCGGGGTTAGCTCATAGTCTCTTCCAACCCTGACCAAAAGTTCATCGTCAAACTGGGACCGAAGCCTTGCAAGGGCGGTGCTCATCGAGGACTGAGACATGTTGAGGCGTTCACCTGCTCGGGTTACGTTGGCCTCTTCAAGAAGTGTTTTCAGAGCGATTAAAAGATTGAGATCTGTGCCTTGGTTTGCCATCTCTCACCTCTCTCACTCAGTGATGCCCCGTCCCCTAAGGCTATCAAATAGAAGGTATGCAAAAACCTGAGAACAAATCTGATTGCCTGAGCCTAACCTTGCATTGTCGAGCTAGATATTAGGAGTGTGCTTGTGCCTGTAAGGAAAGTTTCTCACCTGCGCTACCTAGCGCTTGCGATGCCAAACCTAGAAGAAGAGGTCACCTTCCTCACCAAGTATTGGGGATTGACCGAAGTCCACCGTGAGGGTGAGACGGTCTGGCTTGGCACCGAAGGCTCCCCTGAGCCCTACCAGATTCGTTTGCGCCAAGACGACAAGCGCATTGACCTCATTGGCTTTGGAGCGCAGAGCCGCGAGGACGTTGACGCTCTCTATTCAGACTTAGAAAAACGCGGCGTCAAGCTAATCCACGAGCCCAAAGAGCTTCAGCAGTTTGAGGGTGGCTACGGCTTCCGCTTCTTCGACATTGACGGCCGGACCCTTGAGGTCTCAACTGATTTCCAGCTAAAGCAGAGCCGCAAGATTCTGGAGCGCGAGCCAATCCCGGTGAAGCTTTCTCACGTGGTGGTAAACACTTCCAACCTGGCGGCCACCACCCAGTGGTACATCGACAACCTGGACTTTTCAATCAGTGACACCTTGGTTCACCCTGCACGAGGCGACATGATGAACTTCATGCGCTGCAACCCAGCGCACCACTCGATCGCCATCGTTCAAGGACCACACCACTCACTCCACCACATGTCTTTTGAGATGCGGGGAATCGAAGAGTGGATGCGCGGAACTGGAAAGATTCTTCGCACTGGAACCCGCATGGTTTGGGGTCCTGGTCGACACAATGCCGGAGACAACACCTTCGCCTACTTCATCGATCCAGCTGGCAACACAATCGAATACACCACAGAGCTTCACAACATTGAGGATGAAGACTCTTGGCACCCGAGCAAGTTTGACATCACCCACGTTTCAACTCAGGACCAGTGGGGAACTGCAAACCTGATGAGTGAGTTCATTGCGCGCGAGTCGTTCAATGACGTAGACAAGGGCCTTTTCACGGCCCCACCGGTCTAAGGAGCAGTTGTGAGAATTCACCTTGCAGCAGATCACCGAGGTTGGGATCTAGCAAAGCAGCTTGAGGGCTGGCTTGCGTCAAAGGGTCACGAGGTTCTCTGGCACGGCGCTGAGTTCAAAGATGACGGTGACGATTACCCGCTGTTTGCTATTCGCACCGCACAGGCCCAGCTAGCCGACGAGGATGACGGGGTTGAAGCCAAATCAATCGTTGTTGGAGGCGATGGATCTGGCGAAGTGATTTCGGCAAACAAGGTCAGTGGAGCTAGAGCAGCCATTGCAATGAATGCCAAGCAGGTTGAGCTGGCGAGGACTCAGGCCGATGTCAGTCTTTTGGTAATTGGCAGCTATCACCTCAACTTCGAGCAAGCTCAGCCGCTCGTTGAACTGTTTTTTGCAACACCGTTTAGTGACCTAATCGATGACGCCCGCCGAATCATAAACACAACTGAGTTTGAGAACAGCGGGACCATCGAGGGCTGGATGATTGGGTATCAGGAGTAGAACTATGGCATTTGTTTGCAGCGCGACCTGGGTTGCGACCCCCGGCATGGAAGACCGGATCGAAAATGCTCTAAAGGAGCTAGCGCCAGCTTCCAGAACCGAAGCGGGCAACATCTACTACCAGGCCTACAAGGACCCGATTGTTCATGGAACCTTCCACATTTTTGAGGTTTACACAGATGAGTCTGCCTTCAAGGCTCACGGAGAATCCGAGCACTTCAAGCAGTTCGCGCTAGGTGAAGCAATCCCCGCACTCGCGGAGCGCAAGCGCGAATACTTTGAAACTTTGGACTACTGATGAAGATTGCTCGCTTCTCGCACAATAAGTTCACCCACACGGGCGTAATTCATCACGACCAGCTTTTGTCCACCACATCCAATCTTGGGGTGCTGGAAATCTTGGCTCTGCCTAAGCCAGATCGCAACTACCTAGAGGGCCAGTCTGGTCGCTACATGAAGGCCCCATTGGGAATGTACCCATACGCT
>ERZ1022756.380-NODE-380-length-13469-cov-8.497093_pt1 | contig 13469 bp, 11 predicted proteins | sample MGYA00520902_ERZ1022756 | MGnify/ENA primary metagenome ERZ1022756 (study PRJEB33162, sample SAMN09537601) | freshwater metagenome | isolation source: freshwater | place: Canada:Alberta | collected 2017-07 | study: EMG produced TPA metagenomics assembly of the... | reverse complement strand
GCCAGGTAGTTCTGGTTCAGACCCATGATGCTCCTTCAAATCGACGGCTGTGATTTTCGCAAATCACTCCGGAATGACAAACCCTCAAGCTCAGCTTTAGGCTTAAGCTCTTGGAGTATTTACACTCCGCGCCAAAAAAATAGGCCTTGAAGCCCATTTTGTGGCGTAACGCGCACGGGCGTGTCTAAAAATTGTCAAATCGAACAACGGGTGCATTGGGAGAAGACACATCAAAGGTCACTGACCGAGTTTTTCGATGGTTGGCCATGAGAGCTTGAAGCACTTTGGACTTGAGTACTGAGTCAGAACTATCTCCCCAAACGATTCTCTGGTCGCGAGCAGATCTAAGGCTCATTTGAACATCATCTTTAGAGCGCGCCTCAATGAATTCGACCTGGTCCAATAAATCTTCCGGCAAAGCCATCAAAACATCCATGGCGTTTCTATACCTTTGCGAGTTCCTAGGATCCTCACTAATCAAGATCTCCGGTAGGTCCTCAGAGCCATTGGCTTGCGCCACCCTGATGCCCGCAGGGTCATATAGCCAACGTTCTCCCTTGATTGAGACAACAGCAATTGCTTGGCGCTCAGAAATCTTTACCCTCAAGCCATTTGGCGGCAGCGCAGTTGCGGAAAAAGACTCGATCAATGCGAAACTGGCCAGCGATTCGGCCACCGCATTTTCATCAAGCAGTGGTAGCGGTGTTCCAATATGAATCTGGAGTGCCTTAGAGATCAGCTCCGGCTTTACTCGTTCGGCACCTGTAACGGAAATTTCCTTGATTGCTAGGGCAGGTGAGAATGTAGCCCCCGCCACAATTGCAAGCAGCAAAACAATCGCCCCAACGCTCGATGAAAAAACAAGCCTTCTGGCTCTTCGGGTTGAAATCATCCGGCCCTGCAGAGAGCTGTCGAGCTCTCGTTGCGTAATCCGCCGTGGAGCTTTGGCAAGAGTGTTTAGGCGCTTGCGTTGAAGCTTCTCGCTTGGCAGCTTTTTCGGGCCTGGCCTTTGCACGTTATCTGGTTTTCCTCAACGCTTCAAGTAGCTGCGGCACCATACGATAAACATCGCCGCAACCCATCGTCATTATGAAATCCCCATCATCGGCAAGGCTTGCAGCAACAGCCGGAGCATCGTCCCAATTTGGAACGTAATGAATTCGTGACTTTTCGGCAAAGTGATTCAGAATTAGCTCACCCGTTACACCTGGCTCCGGATCTTCGCGTGCAGCGTAGATATCCAACAAAACCACTTCATCGCTGGCCTCAAGGACCTGAGCAAACTCTTTGGCAAACAAGCGGGTTCTGGAAAACAAATGTGGCTGAAAAACGGTGATCAATCTTCCGGAGCCAACAACAGCCCGTGCCCCGTTCAACGCAGCTTCAACTTCGGTGGGATGATGGGCAAAGTCGTCATACACGCTCACCCCACGCTCTTGGCCGTGAAGCTCAAACCGTCGTTCAGTGCCCTGGAATTTCTCAACCTCGCGAAGCGACTGCTCAAAATCAAAACCTATCCCAACTAAAGTTGCCACAGCTCCAGCGGCATTTAGCGCATTATGCCGTCCGGCAAGAATTAGCGTTGCAGATGCAACTTGCTCTTTGTAAACCAACTCAAACGAGACCTTGGCGTCTTGTTTGATGTTCTGAACACGGACAGTGGCAACCTCAGCCTCGCCAAATGTAATCATGGGCTTCGAAATCAGCTTCGCCACTTCTCTTGCGCCATGGTCATCTGAACTGATTACAACGAATTCTTTTGACTTGTTTGCAAAATCTGCAAAAACCTTGTGGAAAGCCTGAATACTCCCATAGTGGTCAAGATGATCAGGGTCAACATTAGTGATCAAGCTGATGGCTGTGTCGTAGTGCAGAAATGACCCGTCTGACTCATCGGCTTCGATGATGAATAACTCGCCCACACCTGAAGCGCTGCTTTGACCCACAGAGTTGATTACTCCTCCATTTACAAAACTCGGATTCTGGCCCATCGCCATAAGGGCTGTGATGATCATCCCAGTAGAAGTTGTTTTACCGTGGGCACCGGCTACAGCTACCAATCTTTTGCTGGAAGCCAGATGTGCCAGTGCTTGAGAGCGATGGATGACGGGAATACCCTTCTGCTTGGCAAGAAGGTACTCGGGGTTAGTCGGCCAGAGTGCGCTGGTGACAACCACGGTGTCAGGGTTCCCAAGAAAAGATTGATCGTGCCCAATTGATATTTTGGCACCAAGTTCTCTTAGTGCTTGAACGTTTGAGCTGTCTCGAAGATCACTGCCGGTGACACTATGACCCATGCCGATAAGGAGTCTTGCTATTCCGCTCATGCCGGAACCGCCGATTCCGATAAAGTGCACTACCCCTAAATCTTCGGGTACCGGCTGTGAAAAATCTGGCTTGATCATCTTCTAGAGAGCACCTCATCAATAAGTCCAATAAATCTTTCGGTCCCATCCAGCACTCCGGCTTGCTTGGCGGACTCGGACATCTCCGTCAACTTCTTGCTATCAGAAAGAATTGGGATAAGCGTGGAGCGAACATAATCCGGGGTGAACTCAGAATCTGAAACGGTTACTGCACCTCCAGCGGCGAGCACATCCTGCAAATTGAACTTCTGCTCTCCGTTGCCGACTGGATAAGGAATGTACAAGGAAGGAAGGCCTACCGCGGAAAACTCAGAAACCGTGGCAGCTCCAGCTCTAGACACTGCAAAATCACTAGCAGCTATCGCCAACTCCATTTGGTCTACATATCTCACTCTTCGGAATTCTGGTTCGGATACATCCTCGAACTCGCTCGCTCCCCCGACGATGTGCAGTATCTGAATTCCAGCGGCTGCAAAAAGTGCACGTGAGGATTCGATGGTTTGGTTAATGCTCCTTGCCCCCAGTGAGCCACCGGTCGCCAGTAAAGTCAGCTGGTCTGGCTTTAGCCCAAAGTACTTTCTGGCACCAACTACATCCTTTTTGGTTGCCAGGGCAACGATCGATTTCCTTAGGGGCATACCAACAAACTCGGTGTGCGCCATGTTTGCAGAGCGAAAGGTTTTTCCAGCCGCACTAGCAAAACGATTTCCGACTTTGTTTGCAATACCCGGCAAGGCGTTTGCTTCATGGATAACAATAGGAACCTTCTCGAGCTTGGCGGCAACATATGCAGGGGCACTTACGTATCCGCCGAAACCTACAACTACATCAATCGAATTGGCACGGATAAGTTTCCTTACCTTGGCTACAGCTGCGGAAAACTTGAAGGGAAAAACAATTGCCCAAATACCAAGCCGTCTCGGAAACGGAAGCTTTTCTATGGTCAGTAGCTCAATTCCAGCTTCAGGAACCAGCCTAGACTCAAGTCCTTCTAAAGTTCCTAGCGCCAATACGCGGTCTTGAGGTACGCGCTTTTGCAATGCTTCTGCAACAGTCAATAAAGGGTTCACATGACCTGCGGTTCCACCACCAGTCAAAAGATAGTTGGTCAACGTTTGACACCCCGAGGGGGCTGTCTGTGATTGTCTCTCTCAAAAGCTAAAACTAAACCGATTGCGGCCAACGTTGCAATCAATGACGATCCTCCAGCGGAGATAAGTGGCAACGGAACACCCAGCACCGGTAGTACACCCAAGACCACCGCAATGTTGACTGCTGATTGGCTGAGGATCCAAATGACTATGCCCAGCGTTGTGACACGTGCAAATGCGGTTTGCGCACGAAGCATCACTCGAATCAACGAAGCAATCAGCAGTGCAAACAATCCAATAACAACCATGGCGCCGATTAAGCCGAGTTCTTCGCCGATAACCGCAAAGATAAAATCATTCTCTACTTCTGGGATCCACGACCACTTCATCTTCGAGTTCCCAAGGCCTACGCCAAAGACTCCGCCAGCTGCAAGAGCCCAGGTGCCATGCTCAAACTGCCAGTTGAATGCATCCGATGAGGCTGCTCCGGGGTTCAGCCATGCTGTGATTCTTGCCATTCTGGATGTACTGGTCGCAGTTGCTAAAGCTGCTAAAGCAACTGCAACCAAAGCTACGCGGCCGAGTATCTTGCCTGAGGCCCCGGCCATCAGCAAGGTTCCAAAAATGATGAAGGAAAAAATAACCGCTGTACCCAAATCTCGTCCGAGCATAACGAGCACTACCGCTGCACTACCAACTGCCAGAAGTGGAAAAAGCACTCGCCGCGGATTGTCCATTTCGAACTCGCGGTTCGAAATGAACCACCCCATGTACATAATCAGCGCGAGCTTTAAAAACTCAGAGGGCTGCAGAGTAAATCCAGCGATTGAAAGCCAGTTGGTATTTCCGTTTACTGATATACCTATGAATGGGACTGCCAACTGAAGCCCAAAGCCAATCAAAAGAACCAGACCTACGCGGTTTCGAATAAAGCTCAAGGGCATGGCTGCAATCACAAGCATGAGCGTCAGGCCAATCAATGCATAAACGAATTGCCTAGAGAAGATGTAGTAGGCATCGCGATTGGCGACCAATGAATCAATCGATGAAGATGAAAGAACCATCACTAAACCAAACACCACCAGGAAACCAGTCAGTCCTGCAAGCCTGTAGAAATAAATCGATTCAGCGCGGAAGTTATCCTGAAGCCAAATTTTGGCATCAGCAAGTGATTTACGACGGGGTTTATTGATTTGTCTAGAGGCTTTGCCGCGCGATTGGATTCGGGTCATTTATTTCCACCAACCAACTTTTCGACGGCTTCGATGAAGCTGTCGCCGCGTTTTTGGTAGTTCAGGAACTGATCCATAGAAGCCGCTGCGGGAGCCAACAGCACTACATCTCCGGAGTTGGCAAGATTGGCCGCTGAGGAAACTGCCTGTGTCATCACCGACTCCCCTCCCAAAATCTCCACCAATGGAACCTGCGGTGCCAGTTTTGCAAATGCCTCCACAATTTCAGCACGGTCGACTCCGATTACCACTGCACCACGCAGTCGAGGGGCAAATTGACTGATTACATCTGAGATGTCCACACCTTTTAATAAACCTCCAAGTATCCAAACCACTGATTCAAAAGAGGTGAGGGAAGCAGCGGCTGCGTGAGCATTTGTGGCCTTTGAGTCGTTGATGTAGCGAACTCCGTCAATTTCGGCAACCAACTGGATTCGATGTGGTGAAACTTTGAATTCACGAAGAGCCTTTCGGCAAGCTGCCGGAGGCACTCCATAGCTTCGAGCAAGAGCCGTAGCCGCTGCTATGTTGCTCAATAAGTGAGGGGTCAACACCCCGAAGCCTTGAAGATCTTCGAAGCTTGCGATTTCAAGCGCTTTGTCAGCGCGCTCTTCCAGAAATGCTCGGTCAACAAGAAGATCTTCAACATATCCGACATTGCTCCGAGCCGGTGTCCCTAACCCAAAACCAATCGCCCTCGCGCCCTCGCTCACATCAGCTGCCTCTACTAGAGATTCAGTTGTGGCATCTTCAAGGTTGTATACGCAGGCCACTTTAGTGTTTTCATACATTCGTCCCTTAGCTAGGCGGTAGTTAGCAAATCCCCCGTGCCAATCAAGGTGGTCTTTAGCAACGTTTAGAACGGCCGAGCTAAATGGTTCGATGCGATCGATGTAATGCAGTTGGAATGAAGACATCTCAACAATAAGCACCTCAAACGCCGCGGGGTCTCTTATGCAGTCAAGTATTGGCTTGCCAATATTGCCGCATGCGGCTGCTCGAACATCAGCTGCAAGAAACATAGCCTCTGTGAGTTCAGTTGTTGTTGTCTTGCCATTTGTACCAGTGATGCATACCCACTCCTGATTCGGAATGAACTTATCTCTTAGGCGCCAAGCTAAATCAATGTCGGTCCAAATAGGAATACCAGAGTCAACTGCTTTTTCAACTAACGAACTGGTTGGTGGAAAACCTGGAGAAACAATAAACAGATCCGCTTTGAAGGCACCAAGCGCGTCTTGCAAAACCGCGGAACTCGAATCAATTACCGAATCAACACCCAGCACATCCAGGATGTCCAGAATCTCTTCATCTGCAGATTCGGCAACCACAAGCAATTCGCTACCTAGCTCGTTGAGAGTGTCTGCCACAGAGAAGCCTGATTTACCCAAGCCCAAAACTGCCACCTTGATACTGGACCAGTCAGAGCTCCAACCTTTTAGCTGCTGGAGATCGATTTCCTGGTTAGCCATAGATCCACTCAAGGTAGAAAAGACCTATTCCAGCCAGTACTGAGAGCCCTGCGATAATCCAGAATCGAACTACCACTGTGATTTCGGCCCAGCCCTTGAGTTCAAAATGATGATGAAGTGGAGACATCAAGAAAATGCGTTTTCCCCCGGATATCTTGAAGTAGGCGCGTTGCAATATGACTGAGCCCGTGACAATCACAAACAGCCCGCCAATCAAGACCAACAGAATTTCTGTCCTGGACAAAATAGCTAAAGCTGCAAGTGCTCCGCCCAGACCCATCGCACCAGTATCCCCCATGATGATTTGGGCGGGCGATGTATTCCACCACAAGAAACCAATTCCGGCACCGGTAATTGCGGCAGCAATTACCGCAAGATCGAGTGGATCGCGAACTTCATAGCAACGAGTTAAATTCTCAACTGCTGTGCCGCAGAGTTGGTTGAACTGCCAGAAACCAATAACCGCATAAGCTCCGATCGCCATAATGCTGGCACCAATTGCAAGACCATCCAGTCCATCGGCAATATTCACCCCATTGGAGGTCGCGGAGATAAGCAGGAAGATCCAGAACACAACCAGAACCGAGCCAACAACGGTTCCAAACATCATCAGATCAAATGAAGTATCTCGAACAATTGAAATCTTCGTCGAAGCTGGGGTTACGCCTTGAGCGTTGGGATAGCCAAAAGCAAACGCTGCAAATGCCAGTGCAACCAGAGCCTGTCCAGCTATCTTTGCCCAACCACCTAGACCTAGGGACCTTTGCTTCTGGGTCTTGATGAAATCATCAACGAATCCGACAAGACCAAGACCCACCATCGCGAGAATAACTAATAGTGCAGAAACTGAGGGTGTCTCTCCGTTAAGGAGTTTTCCAGCAAAGTATCCGGTGACACTTGCAAGAATGATGACTAGGCCACCCATGGTTGGAGTCCCGCGCTTGGTGTGATGAGATTCAGGGCCATCGTCGCGAATGAACTGTCCCCAGTTCCATTTGCGAAATAGCCAGATAAAGATTGGGGTTAGGAACAAAGTGAAGGCCATGGATGCAGCTCCAGCCAGAAGCAACGCTCTCACTTAGCCACCTCCATCAGTTCGTCTCCCAAAAATCTCAGGTTCGCCGACTTGGATGATTTCACCAAGACGGTGTCGCCATCAGTGAGTATCCCACGCAGGTACTCCAAAGCCTCGGCAATCGAGGGGAAAAACTGCGATTCGCCATCCCAGGAACCTTCTTGGGTAGCGCCCATATGAATAAGTTTCGCCCCTTCTCCAACTACAACCAACTGATCGATATTTAGCCGAACAACAAGCCTGCCGATTGAATCGTGCTCGTGTCTGGAGTACTCACCAAGCTCAGCCATTTCACCCAAGACGGCGATGGTTCTTGACCCCATTCGTCCAAGCTGAGCTAAAGTCTGCAGAGCCGCCTTCATTGAATCAGGGCTGGCGTTGTAGGAGTCATTTATAACAGTGACCCCATCGTCTCTGACCAAACGCTGCATTCGCCATCGCTCAGCCAGTTCCATCGCTTGAAGTGCTTCAACAATCTGGGCCTTTGTTGCTCCTAGAAGGGTTGAAACCGTGGCGGCAGCAAGTGCGTTCATGATGTGGTGCTCACCCAATATCGATAGCCTTACTGGAGTTCTCTGCCCGTCCGGCCAATTCAAGACGAAAGAAGTTCCATCTTGAGATAGCGAAATCTCGTTTGCCCAGAAATCGGCCTCCGAAGATGTCCCAAACCAAGACACGCTTGCCTTGCTTCGCACTTTCATCGCAGACACCAATCCGTCATCGGCGTTTAGCACTAGCTGAGAATCTTCACCTACAGCCTCCGCTAATTCGCCCTTTATTTTTGCAGTTTCATCTAGCCCGCCAAACTCTCCGGCGTGTGCCATGCCAACTTTCAAGATCACTGCAACATCGGGCTGCGCCATCTTGGCAAGATAGGCGATGCTACCAAGCCCCTCGGCGCCCATTTCAACGACTAAGAAATCGGTCATCACATCGGCCCTCAATATCGAAATTGGAGCACCGACTCTGTTGTTGAATGACTCAATTGGTGCAATAGTGTTGCCCATTTTGGAAAGAATCGCCCGAAGCATGTTCTTGGTTGTGGTCTTTCCGTTAGATCCTGTTATGCCAACAACCTTCAGTTTTCCCGCCAACTTGAGCTCACCAATAAGCCAAGACGCTAATTCTCCAAGTGCAATAACGCTGTTTGTAACCACCAACTGAACGATGTCAACATCCACGGGGTGCTCAACAACTGCAATCACTGCTCCGCGCGATCTAGCATCTGATACAAAATCATGGCCGTCTGCTTGCTCTCCTGGTTTAGCAAAAAAAATACTGCCCGCCGAAACAAGTCGAGAATCAGTTTCCGCTGTACCGGTGACTACAACTTCGCCATCTCCGATTAATCTCGCGCGAAGGACCTCGGCGAGCTGATTGGCGGCCACGGCAATCATTTCCAACCAGCTTCTGCTAGTGCAGCCCTTGCCTGAGCGCGGCCAGAATATTTGGTTCTAACCCCCATGATGTCCCGATGTTCTTGATGGCCAGGCCCGAACCAAATAATCGTGTCTCCGGTTGTGACCATTGAAACTGCAATTCGAATCGCCCGCTCTGGCCCTTCAAGGTTTCTGATGTCATGATCAGGACGCTCCGCAACAGCACCCTCAAAGATCATGCTGCGAATAATTGCCGGATCTTCGAATCTTGGGTTGTGATCGGTCACAATCATGGCATCACTTAGCCTCGCGCAGATTGCTCCAATCATCGGACGCTTTATCTTGTCTCTATCTCCGTCAAGCCCCACCACAACAATCAACTTGCCTGAAGTGACCTTGCGCGCAGCCTTAATAGTCATCTCAATGGAATCTGGTGTGTGTCCAAAGTCGACGTATACACTTGGTGCTCCGTTAGGTGCAACATTGTCACCGCGACCAGCAATCGGTGCATCTATTCCATTTTTGAGATCGACAGCAAGCTTTTTCCAGTCGTGGCCTGCTTGAATCGCCATCAAAACTGCCACTCCTGCATTTGAGGCCATGTAGTCCCCAATTATTGGAACCGAAGAAGATATTCTTTCTCCGCCTGGTCCAATTAGATCAAACGCAGTCAGTCCAGTTGTTTCACCAGTGACTTGTACCTTCCAATCAGATTCAACATCTTCCCGAACAGTGATGGTCACGCAGGGAATCTCACTTGCCTCCAGGAAAGTCTGGCCATAGTCGGTATCGAGACAGACGACCCCCTTACCGGAATGAGTCTTGTGAAAAAGTGGCATTTTTGAGGCGAGGTACTGTTCATAAGAATCGAACTCGTCGAAATGATCGTGGCTTAGGTTTGTGAATGCAACAACGTCAAAGTAGATTCCATCAACTCGGTGCTGCCTAAGCGCCTGCGCCGAAACCTCCCAGGCAACATCAGTCACACTTTTCTCCCTCATTCGTGCAATCAGCGCGTGTGACTCCGGCGCCTCAGGGGAGGTGAGCCTCGAAATAATGATGTCGTCCGCAATGTGTCGCTCTACGCTGGAACTCATGCCAGGAACAGAGCCTATTTGTTTGAATATTGCTGACAAGAAGTGAACGGTAGAAGTTTTTCCGTTGGTTCCGGTGACTCCATACATCAGAGGCATTTCACCTGATGCGTTTCCATATACAAACCGTGCCGCCTCACCAAGTCTTAGTCGTGGGTTTTCAACAACAATCACTGGAACATCAACCGGACCCAGTAGGTCTAACCCTTGGCTATCAGTGGCGATAGCTACGGCTCCGCCCGACAATGCTTGAGCGGCAAACTTTGCGCCGTGGGTTTTCAATCCTGGCATTGCAAAAAAAATATCCCCTGAGCGTACATCTGAGGTATTCATTGAGACGCCCGTAAGTGTCACATCCTTTGTGCCGGGAGCAAATGCGACATCGAGATCGCCTGCGAGTTCGCTTAGGCGGACCCGATTGGGGTTATCGGGCCGAAGAATTGGTGGGATTGATTGCTCTACCAACTATTTCCATTCGGTCGGTAGATCCGGTGACTTGCCTGTTGATGGCGACACTCGATTGGCGAGCAAAACCTGCGAGAGAATTTTTTGATACCCAAAAGAGGCAGCCATCGCATTGGTCCAAATTCTCTTGGGTTTGTATATCATTACCCCCATCGCATATTTGGGGTTATCCACTGGAGCCATGCCAAAGAAAGAGGTGGCAAAGAAGTCACCGTACCCATTCCCTTCCGCGATCTCGGCTGTTCCGGTTTTACCGGCGGAACGATACCCTGGAACAGCTGTGGCCTGTCCGATTGCTCCTTGCTCCACGATTTTCTCTAGAACGTGCATCACGTCATTGGCGGTATTGGCTGAAACCACTCGCGTGGGCTCTGATTTTGGAACCGCCGTTAGGTTGCCTTCGTCATCTTGGCAACCTGCTACCAATACTGGATTGAGCCTCACCCCTTCATTGGCCAAGACTTGATAAGCCGATGCCATCTGAACCGGCGAAACTGAAAGAGCCTGACCGAACATAGTGGTGAAGTTTGTGACTCCATCCCATTCGGTGTAGTGATTGAGCACTCCTTGAGTTTCACCTTCAAATCCAACGGCGGTTGGCTTTCCAAAACCAAATGCCTCCATGTACTCATACCTGGTTTTTGCCGGGACCTTCTCAGCAAACTTTATTGTTCCTACGTTTGATGAAAATCTGAGCACCCCGGTAAGTGTCCATTTGGTTGGCGGGTGCGAGTAGCTGTCCTTGATTACACGATCGAACACTTTCATCGAAGATGGTGCTTTAACTTGCGTATTTACAGTTGCGTAGCCAGTGTCGATAGCGGTAGCTGCCGTTACGGCCTTCATGGTCGAGCCAGGCTCATAGGCATACTGAAATACCCTTGCCCCTCGTTCAGACTTTGGAGATTTCCCAGGATTATTAGGGTCAACGCTTGGAGCTTCAGCAGCCAAAACAATTCGACCAGTCTTTACTTCAATCACCACTGCTGTTGCCCAGTCGGCGCGAAGTCGCTTAACTTCGGCGGCAAGCACCTGCTGAGCTTGATACTGCAGGTCGGCATCAATGGTCAAAATCACATCACGGCCGGGCTTGGCTTGTTGAATAACTACAGTGCTCGATGGAATCTTGATTCCATCTACTCCCTTTTCAAAGGTTTCCTTGCCATCAACTCCAGCCAGACAAGCATTGAATTGTCTCTCTATTCCTGCAAGTGCCTCGCCATCGGTGCCCACAAACCCAATTAGGTTTCCCGCTACAGCTCCGTTCGGGTAAAGGCGGTCATGATGCGGATCGGCAAAAATCCACGGGATCTCAAGCTCAACAATCTGTCTATGCGTCTCGGCGTCTACTCGCTTTTTGAGGTTTACGTAGTGTGATTTACCAATCAGCTTTGGTAGCAGCTCAGCGACGTCAACTTCTAGAATTCTTGCCAGCTCTGTTGCAACTGCCTCAACACTCACAACTTGAGCAATGCCATCAATCTTGCGTTCGACGGGTCGGACAATTGCGGGTGCCGCATTTATGTCGTAGCGATAAACCGTGGTGGCGAGAATGTTACCGCTGGCATCAAGAATGTCTCCGCGCACAGCGGGTATGGTCCTTGCAACTGCGCGCTTCTCATAGGACTCTTGGTTGATTGCTTCGGCTCTGACAACCTGAAAGTCAATTAGGCGAATCAGAAATACGAAAACTAGAATTACCGAAATCGTTATCAGCAGCCTGATTTTTCTTGCACTGACAGGCCCCGCGTGATTCATTCTGAAAGACCTTTCGAGGACTATCTTGTTGGCGAAGCTGGAATTGCACTCACGCTAGCTACCTGAGGAAGCTTTTGTGGCTCAGCTTGGCTTGCCGGCGTTGTTTTGTTCTTGGCTGGCTTGGTATCAATCATCGCTGAGTTAGCCACAAGATTGCGGGATTGACTAGCTGAGTTGAGTGCAGGTTTTGGCTTACCCAAAACGCTTTGGTCATCAAGTCTCAGAAAAACCGGGTTTGAGTTTGCAACCATTCCAAGCTTGGCTGCGGTGTTCAATAGGTTCTGCTGAGATGAAAGCGACGCAACCTCTTCGGCGATGATCTGTGAGGTGGTATCTAGCTCGCGCTTTTCTCGCTTCAAGTCTGAGAGCTCGTAAACCGACTGTGAGGTGGCAATTGTTAGAAGCAGGTGCAGTATAGAAATTGCCAGAAAGCCCACCACGACAATCATCACTATTGGGCCCCGCGCCCGCGCCCGACTAAGGTTTCTCATGCGACTTTCCTTGTTTTCTCGGCAGCCCTTAAGCGAACCGAAGCTGATCTTGGATTACTGACGATTTCTTCAAGGCTGGCTTTCTCAGCACCTTTGACCACAAGCTTCAGTACTGGAGCGTGCTCAGGAAGTTCGAATGGAAGTTCAACAGGAGCAGAAGATGTGGAGGCCGCGACAAGGGCCTGCTTTACAATCCTGTCCTCCAGGGAGTGGTAGCTCAGTACCAGCAAGCGTCCACCGACAGCAAGGGCATCTATAGCCGCGGGTACAGCACTTTCTAGAATTTCAAGCTCTTCGTTAACGGCGATCCGAAGCGCCTGGAAAACTCGCTTGGCAGGATGACCTGAAGACTTTCCTGGGATAAATGGCACCAAATCACTGATGATTGAAGCCAGCTGCTTAGAAGAAGAAATTGGGGTGGCTTTACGTATCGAGACTAGCTCGGCGGCAATCTTGGCTGCAAAACGCTCTTCACCATACTCACGGAAAATGCGTGTTAACTCAGGTTCAGATGCAGAAGCAATCAAATCCGCAGCAGTTTGTCCTGCCCCTGCGTCCATGCGCATGTCCAAAGGAGCATCGAAGCTGTAAGCAAAACCCCGGTCTGCGCTATCAATCTGCATTGAACTCACTCCAAGATCCATCAAGATGGCCTGAACATCCTCAAACCCGTTGGCTTCTATGGCCTCAGAAATCTGATCGTAAGTGCCGTGAAAATATTTCACTCGGTCACCAAAAGCAGCTAAACGCTTAGCTGCAAGAGCTAATGCACTCTGATCACGGTCGATTCCAATGATTGTTAGGTTTTCGAAGGCCTTGAGAAAAGCTTCGGAGTGACCCCCAAGGCCAAGGGTGCAGTCAACCAATACGGCTGACTCGTTTTGGATGGCTGGGCCCAAAAGTTCAATCGTTCGTGCCAGCATTACTGGCGCGTGAAGAGAGTCGAGGTTTAGTGTGTTCATCGGTGTACAGGTCCCCCGGCTCCTGATCTTTTTTGACATCGGGGAAGAGTGTCAAAGCTCGATCAGGGAGCCGAGGTTAGAAAA
>ERZ1022756.379-NODE-379-length-13489-cov-24.253461_pt1 | contig 13489 bp, 7 predicted proteins | sample MGYA00520902_ERZ1022756 | MGnify/ENA primary metagenome ERZ1022756 (study PRJEB33162, sample SAMN09537601) | freshwater metagenome | isolation source: freshwater | place: Canada:Alberta | collected 2017-07 | study: EMG produced TPA metagenomics assembly of the... | reverse complement strand
CCAAGGCAGGGGCCAAGGCAGGGGGAAGCGGTCCGGTTTCCAGCGCGCTCGCCCCGGATCGCGATACCAGCAGCCGGACCTTGGCGGGGGTGTCGAGTTCAAAACACAGCGCCTGAATCTGGTTCCTTAACGCGTGGCGATCGAAGGTGAAGCCGAGCGCAGTCGCGCTCGCTTTCATGCGTGCCAGATGGAGTTCCAGCAGCGCAATCCCGCTGTCTGGTTCAAACCGCATGGTTTCAATCAGGTCACAGGTCGGCGCGGTCAACCCGGGCGCGGCGCGGCGCAGGAAACCTGCCTTGACTTCGCATTCGCGCCGTTCGGACATAGGCTCGCTATCGGCCACAATCGCCGAACCGATGCCCAGCACGGCGCTACCCTGCCCGTTTTCGATGGGGGTTAGCCGTAGCGTCCGGATTGCGACGTTGAAGGCTGCGTTGCCATCAGCATCGATCCTGCCGATCGCGCCGCAATAGGGGCCACGCGCATCGCGCTCCACCTCGGTCAGCAACTCCATCGCCCGGATCTTGGGCGCGCCGGTGATCGATCCGCAGGGGAACAGTGCTCGCACCAGATCCATCGCGCCCTTGCCGGGGATGAGCCGCGCCCGCACCGTCGATACCATCTGGTGTACCGTCGGATAGCTTTCGACCGCGAAGGGCGCATCCACACGGACGCTGCCGGCCTCTGCCACGCGGGCGAGATCATTGCGCATCAGGTCGACGATCATCAGATTTTCGGCGCGGTCCTTGACCGAATTGGCAAGGTCTTGCGCCATTGCTGCGTCCGCAGTGGCTTCGGCCATGCGCGGGCGGGTGCCCTTCATCGGCTTGACCTTGGCCTCCGCCCCATTCAGCGCCACGAACAGTTCGGGCGAGAAGCTCAGCAGCCAGTGTGATCCATCAAAGATCAGCCCGCCATACCCCGCCGCCGCCGAATCGCGCAGCGCGGCATATAGCCCCGTCGGATCGCCGCGGAATGATCCGGCGAGGGGATAGGTGAGGTTCGCCTGATAGATATCGCCCGCATGGATCGCTTCGCGCAGGGCCTCGAATGCGGCGGTGTAGCCGCCCGGCGAAAGCTGTGGCTCCATCGGGCCGAGGGTGCCGGGGCCTTGCGCTCTGTCCGCTAGCCAGCCGGGCACATCGGCAGCGGCGATCCGGCGCGGCGCCTTGAACAGGCCGAGCCACACCAGCGGTCCGGCGCCGCCGCTGCGCGCTGCGGCCAGCGCCGCCAGCTTCGGCTCGAGCGCCAGGCCCGCTTCGTATGCAATATAGCCCGCCAGCGATCCGCCTGCCGCCTGCCGCGCGGCTTCGGCTGCGGCGAGGGTGCTTTCCACTTCGTGCGGACGGGCGGCGACGAACACCGCCTCGGGCGCTTCGAAGAGCAAGGCATCGGCAGGCTCGGCTCCCGGGCGAGCATCGTCGAGCAGAACAAATGGCGTGAGCGAACGCATGGGATGCAGCCATGGCCAAAAACTGTGCCGCTGTCGAGAACTTGACCGCCGCGCCAGCCCCCTGCACATGTCTGCTAAACCGTTGATACAAGGGGACGTGGCATGGCGAATACGGCGAGCGACATTTATTTGGGCCTCGGCGCACAAGGGTCGCGGCAGGTCTTGGCGCTGAGCCGTTCCAACCGCCACGGACTGATCGCGGGCGCAACCGGCACGGGCAAAACCGTGACGCTACAAGGCATCGCCGAAAGCTTTTCCGCGGCCGGCGTGCCGGTCTTTGTCGCGGACGTGAAGGGCGACCTGTCGGGTATCGCCATGGCCGGTTCGCCCACCTTCAAGCACGCCGACAAGCTGGAAAGCCGGGCCAAGGAACTCGGCATCACCGACTATACCTATGCCGACAATCCGGTGATCTTCTGGGATCTTTACGGCGAACAGGGCCACCCGATCCGCACCACGGTGTCCGAAATGGGCCCGCTGCTATTGTCCCGCCTGCTCGATCTGAACGAGACGCAGGAAGGCGTCTTGCAGATCATCTTCCGCTATGCCGACGAAAACGGTTTGCTGTTGCTCGACTTTGCCGACCTGTCGGCTCTGCTGGCCTGGGCGAACGAGAATGCTGCTGAATTGTCAGGGAAATACGGCAATGTCACCAAGCCTTCGGTCGGGTCGATCCAGCGGCAATTGCTGTCATTCGAGGCGCAAGGGGCGGACCATTTCTTCGGTGAGCCGGCGCTGGAGATCGACGATTTCCTGAAGGTGGACGATCAGGGGCGCGGGTACGTCAATGTGCTCGCCGCCGACAAGCTGATGCGCAGTCCCAAGCTTTACGCAACGTTCCTGCTGTGGCTGCTGGCAGAACTGTTTGAATCGCTGCCCGAAGTGGGCGACCCCGAAAAGCCCAAGCTGGTGTTCTTCTTCGACGAGGCGCACCTCTTGTTCGACGATGCGCCCAAGGCGCTTCAGGACACCATCGAAAATGTGGTGCGGCTGATCCGGTCGAAGGGCGTGGGCGTGTTCTTTGTAACGCAGAACCCGATTGATATTCCTGAAGAAGTTGCGGGCCAGCTGGGCAACCGCGTGCAGCACGCCTTGCGCGCTTTCACCCCGCGTGATCAGCGCGCGATCAAGGCGGCGGCGGAGACGTTCCGCATCAATCCCGATCTGGATGTCGAAAGTGCAATCACCGAACTGAAGGTGGGGGAGGCGCTGGTTTCGACGCTGGATCAGGACGGCGCGCCGACCATTGTAGAGCGTACATTGATCAAGCCTCCGCGTTCACGCCTTGGCCCGGTGACGCCGAAAGAACGGGCTATCATTCAATCTATTAGCCCCCTCGACGGCAAGTACGATACCCGCGCAGATCGTGAAAGCGCTGCCGAAGTCCTCGCCGCCAAAGCCGCCGATGCTGCCGCGACTGCCGAGCAGGTCGAGGTCGAGGGCGAGGAAGCTGTCCGGGGTCAGGCGCGCAAAAGTCCGGGATTGTGGGAGAAAGCCTTCGGCGCGGGGGCGAAGGTCGCGCTGGGCGGGGCCGCCGCAGTGGCGGCTTCGAAAATCACCGGCAAGAAATCCCGCGCCAATCCGGTTGCTTCTGGCGTGACGTCAGCAGCCGGTTCGATCGCGACCGATCTGGCCGGGCCGATTGTCGGACGGTTCGTTCGCAACCTGATTGGCGGCTTGATGCGTTGACCCTGCCTTGCTGCGTTGTTTCACATGAAACACCGCAGCAAACGGGGGGTAAAGCGGGTCTGGCAGGGGGCAAGCGCGGGTCTGGCCCCTGCCTGCCGCCTGCTGACCGGCATCAATCCTTGGCTGCTTCGACCATGCAGAACACGTTCAGCTTGTTCCCGTCCGGATCGCGGAAATAGGCGGCGTAGAAGCCGTCATCACCCCTTGGTCCGGGCGCGCCTTCGTCGGTTCCGCCATTGGCTATCGCGGTGTCATAGACCGCGTGAACCTGTTCGGGCGATTTCACTTCCAGCGCGACCATCACGCCGTTGCCGACCGTAGCGGGCTGGCCATCGAAAGGCACCGTCGCCGCGATCCCCGCTGCGCCGCCCCATTCACCCCAGGCGATGAAGGCTTCGGTATCCATCATCCGCCCCAGCCCGAAATGCACAGCCAGCGCGTCATAGAATGCTGCCGCGCGCGGCAGATCATTGGTGCCCAAGGTGACATAGCCGATCATCATCTTCTCCCATCCATCGCGACTCGCGAATGAGAGAACATTATAGGAACACCGGCACGCCAACAAGTCGCCTTGGGTGAATCAGAGCGGCGCCGTCTCCCGCTCCACCCACGCCAGATCATCGCCCGCCAGACGCGGCGACAGCAGCGCGCGCACGTGGGCATGATAGCCATCGACCCACGCGATCTCCTCCGCCGTCAGCAGCGATTTTTCGATCAGCTTGCGATCCAGCGGCACGAAGGTCAGCGTTTCAAAGCCGAGATACCGGCCCTCCATGCCGTCAATCTGCCGTTCTTCGACCAGCACCAGATTTTCGATCCGGATGCCGAACGCGCCCTGCTTGTAATAGCCCGGCTCGTTGGAAAGGATCATGCCCGCAAACAGCTCCTGCCCCGTCCCGGCCTGCCCGCCGCTGGGTTTGGCAATGCGCTGCGGGCCTTCATGCACGGCAAGCACGCTGCCCACCCCGTGACCGGTGCCGTGGGCGTAATCGACGCCCGCTTCCCAGAGGTATTGCCGCGCCAGCACATCAAGCTGCCCGCCGACCGTGCCCTGCGGAAACACCGCCCGGGCAAGCTGGATGTGCCCCTTCAAAACCCGCGTGTTCCGGTCGCGCATTTCTGCCGAGGGTTCGCCCGGCCCGACCCAAACAGTGCGGGTAATATCGGTCGTGCCGCCGGGATATTGCCCGCCGGAGTCCACCAGATAGATCGAACCGGGCGGGATCGGGATATTGCTGTCCTCGTCCACCTTGTAATGCGGCAGCGCGGCGTGGCCGGCGGCGGCAGAAATCGTGTCGAAGCTCAGATCGCTGAGGCCGGGATCTTCCTCACGGAAGGCTTGCAGCCGCGCGGCGGCACCGAGTTCATCGACGCCGCCCTTGGGCGCTTCGATTTCGAGCCAGCGCAGGAAGCGCGAAACCGCCGCCCCGTCCCGCGCCTGCGCATCGCGCTGGCCGGCCTGTTCGGCCGGGTTCTTGATGGCCTTGGCAAGGATCGTCGGGTCCTGGGTAAAGGCGAAGCTGGCACCCCCGGCGCGCAAGGCCTGTGCAATCCCGACCACCGCGAATTCGGGATCGAGCGCGACGCTTTGCCCCGCATATTCGCCTAAAGCGCCTTCAAACGCGGCGCGGTCGCGGATCGTAACCGCGTTGCCCAGATGGCGGGTGAGTTCCGGCGTCACTTTCTCCGGCGCGATGAACAGCTGCGCGCTGCCGTCCTTGCGCGCGATGACATAGGACAGCGCAACGGGCGTGTGCGGCACGTCGCCGCCGCGGATGTTGAGCAGCCATGCGACCGAATCCAGCGCCGGGATTACCACCGCATCATGGCCTTCCTTCGTCAGCCAATCGGCCACAGCCGCGCGCTTGTCCGCCGAGGAACGCCCGGCGATCGTTTCGTCATGCGGAATGGCGATGGCGGGCGAAGGCGCGGGCTGATCGCCCCACACGGCGTCCACCGGATTGCCCTCTGCCGGGACCATGGTGATGCCCTTGGGCGCGATGCGCGCTTCCAGCGCCTCGACCCAGGCCCAGGTGTGGAGCCAGGGATCATAGGCGATGCGCGCGCCGCTTTCGCACACTTCGGCCAGCCAGCCGCCCAGCGTATCGGCAGGCACGCTCTTGTAATCGAACAGCTTGCCGTCCACCTGTTCGCGCACCTGCACGGTGTAGCGCCCGTCCACGAAGATCGCGGCATGATCCAGCGTCACGGCGGCAAAGCCAGCCGATCCGCCAAAGCCGGTCAGCCATTTGAGCCTTTGGGCATAATCGCCGACATATTCGCTCATATGCTCATCGCTGATGGGGATGATGAGGCCGTGGACGCCGCGCCGCTTCAACTCCTCGCGCAGGGCGGCAAGACGGGCTTCATGAGTCTGCATCAGCATTTCGTCGATCCTCGGGCGCGGCGCGGGCCTTGCCGCGCCGGAATGTATGTCTAGAACCACCATCATAGGCTTTCGCCGCGCGTCTTTCCACCCGGATGCGCGCTGCCGGCCAACGACAAGGGATGACCGAAAATGCTCCGCGCGATCAGCACCTTTGCACTTGCCACTGCCTTGGCAGCCACCACCTTTGCGCCTGCTGCCGCGAACACCACCACCCGAGAGGAAAAGCTGAGCGTGACCACGTCTTCCGCCGCCACTGATATCAAGCCGCCCGTCGCAGCCAAGCGTCCGCACACCTACACCCACCACGGGATCACCATCGAAGACCCGTATGACTGGCTGTATGACAAGTCCTATCCCACGGTCGACGATGTCGATGTGCTGGATCATCTCAAAGCGGAAAACGCCTATTTCGAAGCGAAGATGGCGGGCCAGACGGCGCTGACCGAGGCGCTGTTCACCGAGATGCGCGCGCGCATCAAGGAAGACGACAGCACGGTTCCGCAGAAGGATGGCGACTACCTTTACTGGAGCGAGTTCGAGGAAGGCGCACAGTATCGCAAGCATTACCGCAAAGCCGTTGCGGGCGGTGATGCGCAGCTGCTGATCGATGAAAACCAGCTTGCCGAAGGGCAGGAATATTTCAGCCTTGGCGCGGCGTCGATCAGCCAGAACGGGCGGTTCCTGGCCTATTCCACCGACACGTCGGGCGGTGAACGTTACACGGCGCGGATCAAGGATTTGCAGACGGGCGAATTGCTGCCCGATGTGATCGAGAACCTGCGCGGCGGTCTGACCTGGGTCGCGGGTGATACGGCGCTGGTTTACGGCCCTTCGACCGAGGAATGGCGCACGCTGGAAGCCAAGCTTCACGTCATCGGCACCCCGGTGGACAGCGATGTGACGCTGTACAAGGAAGAAGACCAGAGCTTTGGCGTCGGCACCGGATTGACGGCACAGGAAGACTGGCTGGTGATTGCCACCGGCGATAACGAGACGAGCGAAGTGCGGCTTGTCCCCGCTGCCAACCCCACCGCGACGCCAATTGTGGTGAAGCCGCGCAAGAAGGGCGTCGAGTATTCGGTCGACATCCGCGACGGCGAATTGTGGGTGCTGACCAACGACGATCACATCAACTTCCGCCTGGCCAAGGCTGACCTGAAGACGCCGGGCGACTGGCAGACCGTGATTGCCGGATCGGACGCTTTCTATCTGACCGATTTCGACCTGTTCAAAGGCTTCTTCGTCACCGAAGGGCGGCTGAACGGCCTCGACCAGATTCAATTGCGCCAATATGCCGCGCCGGGGACAATCACGCCGATCACTTTCCCGGAACCCAGCTACACTGCCGGTCTTTCGAACAACCCCGAATATGACGTCAGCACGCTGCGCCTGTCGTATCAGAGCATGGTCACGCCCAGCACGGTCTATGACTATGACGTCAAGACCGCCGGGCTGACGACGCTGAAGACGCAGGAAATCCCCAGCGGGTATGACGCCAACCTCTACACCACCGAACGCCTGACCGTGCAGGCGCGGGACGGGACGATGGTGCCGGTCAGCGTGGTGATGCGGAAAGACCGGGCGGAGATCCTGAAGAAAGCCGGCATCAAAGGGCCGGGGCCGCTGCACCTTTATGCTTACGGCGCCTATGGCTATGCCATCCCGCCGGGCTTTTCGACTTCGCGCCTCAGCCTGGTGGATCGCGGCTTTGCCTATGCCATCGCGCATATCCGCGGCGGGGACGATCTGGGGCGCCGCTGGTATTTGCAGGGCAAGCTGTTCGAACGCACCAACACCTTCAACGATTTCGTCGACGTCGGGCGCGGGCTGATTGCCAAGGGCTACACGGCTGAAGGCAAGGTGACGGCAAGCGGCGGTTCGGCAGGCGGCGAGTTGATGGGCGCGATTATCAATCAGGACCCGTCGCAATATGGCGCGATTGTCGCCCATGTGCCGTTTGTCGATGTGATGAACACGATGCTCAACGAAAAGCTGCCGCTGACCCCGGGCGAGTGGCAGGAATGGGGCAACCCGATTACCGACAAGGCGGCGTTCGCCTATATGCTGTCCTATTCGCCCTATGATCAGGTGGTGGCCAAGGCCTATCCGCCTATGCTGGTGACGGCGGGGCTGAACGATCCGCGCGTGACATACTGGGAACCGGCCAAGTGGGTCGCCAAGCTGCGCGAGGTAAAGACCGACGATAACCTGCTGCTGCTGAAGACCAACATGGGCGCAGGCCACGGCGGGCAGTCGGGCCGCTGGAACTCCTTGAAGGAAACGGCGGAGGAGTTCGCCTTCATCCTGTGGCAGATGGGGATGGCGCCGAAAGATTGATCAGCTCCGGGGGAGGGCTTGAAGCACCGATCCTTGCGCGGTGATTGATCGCCGTCCGGCATCGGGTCTTCCTCCTCGACTGGTCGCAGGCGGTAAGGGCGCGCGAAGGCTAAGAATATCTTCGCGCTGCTTGCCGCCGCCCAGCCGCCGGACTAACCCTTGGCCATGCCCGACCGCTTTTCCCGCACCTTCACTGCGCTGCCCGAGCACATTGATGAACTTGGCCACGTCAACAACACCGTGTGGGTGCAGTGGGTTCAGGACATGGCGACCGCCCACTGGGACGCGGTTGCGCGCCCGGAAGATCGCGCCGCGTTCTTCTGGGTCGTGGTGCGGCACGAGATCGATTATCGCGGCAATATATCCGAAGGCGAGGCTGTCACCGCGACCACCTGGATCGAAGGCGCGGCGCAGGGTGCCAAGTCGCTGCGCCGGGTGGAATTCTTAGACGCTGCCGGCAAGCGTCTGGTCAGCGCGGCGACCACTTGGGCAATGCTGGACCGCGCCACCGGACGGCTGGCGCGGGTGCGGCCTGAAGTGCTGCAGCCCTTTGCGGAAACCTAAATCGCGCCGTGCTCCCGCTCGAATGCGCGTTCGGGCGGGGCGCTGGTGAACACCGTCAGGCGTTCATAGGCCATCCGGTTGCGCCCGCTGGCCTTGGCTTCGTACATCAATGCATCGGCGCGCGCGTAGAATTCGGCGAAGGCCATCTTGTGCCGGTTCGCATCGGCCAGCATCACCACGCCCATGCTTGCGGTGACCGGCAGCTCAAGTCCGGGGACTTTCTGGGCAATCCGCATCGGGATCGCCTGCCGCAGCCCCTCAGCCCGTTCAAGCGGTCGCGGGCCGCGCAGCAGCACCACGAATTCCTCGCCCCCAAGCCGCACGGCGACCGAATCGCGGTCGCCGCTGGCGCGCAGCGCGCTGGCGCAGGCCATCAGCGCGGCATCGCCGACCTGATGGCCGTGAAGATCGTTGATCGCCTTAAAGCGGTCGAGATCGACCAATGCGAAGGTATCGAAACCCTGCGTCAGCAGTTCGTCAAAACGCGCCTCTATCGCGCGGCGGTTCATCAGACCGGTCAGCGAATCCCGTGTCGACAGCTGTTCCAGTATCCGCGCTTCGGTCAGGGCCGCATCGCGTTCCCGGCGTAGCGCCAGGAACCGGTCGGCAATCGCAAGGCTGATTACCACCACCTCGATCCCCACGGCCACATACAGCATCTGGTCAAGGCTGGCCGGGCCGACATGCCAGCCCAGCCCGCGCAGCAACCGTTCAACCGAAGCCATGATAATCGGCGCCCAAGCCACCGAAACGAACCGCGCCGAACGGCTGCCGCGTACCACGGCTTCGAATAACGCCGCGCTGATCACCGCGATGCACGGCAGGAAGGTGATGAAGTAGGCGACATCGTCGAAAGACTGGGTTGCATCCAGTTGCAGGGCGCACAGGCCCGGCACGGCCATCGTGAACCAGCCGGTCACCCACGTCAGGCGTCGCATGAACTTGGACTGTGCCCCGCGTTCCAGAAAGTGGATAAGAAACAGCGCCGATAGCCCCGCCCCGACCGACCATGACAGCGGCGCCAATACTGCCATCAATACCAACGGCAGCGTGACAAATGCCGATGCCAGCCCGCCTGCGGTCAGGACATAGATCATCATCGCGCTGACCATCGCGGCGTGCAGCAGGATGAACCGTTCGCGCAGCACCACAAAGAAGCTGATGTCGAACAATAGCGGCAGCACCAGCATCCCGGCGACAAAAGCCAGCAGCGTCAGATCGATCTGCGCCCACTCGGCCTTGCCCGGATCGTGGGTGATGCGCGCTTCGGTCAGGATCGGGACGGAATGGGGCGCCTCGATCCGGGCGAGCACCGTGGTGGTGTCCAGCGTGACTTCAGGCAGCGGCAGGCGGAACACCGGGCCAGCGGGGAAAGGGGTCGCATCGCCTTCGGACAGGCGGCGGGTGCGGATCGTGCCGTCGGCGTCGATGGCGTGGAATGTGATCGATTCGAACCGCGCGATGCGACTGAAGAAATGGCGCGGCAATTGTTCGCCCTGCCAGCTTTTCGCGTCGAAGCGCAGCCACACCGCTGGTACGTCCGAACGCCAATGGCTGTTGTGGCAGATCCACGGCCCGCGCTGTTGCATCGCCTGCGCGCCAGGCGCCAGGCCGGTGTCAGCGTGGCAGACCGGGGCGAAGGCGGGCACGGCTTCACTGTCTGCCACGGCCGGGCGGGCCGCTAACAACGCCAGCAGCATCGCGGCCATGCAAAGCCGGTAGAGAAAGCGCGGAACACCCATGACGGGGCGATACCATGAGCCCGGTTACGATGCTGTTAAGCGCAAACGCTGCAATTCGGATGGAAATTCAAGCATTCTCATACGCTTGCCGGGCGGGGCAAGCGGCTGATGCGGCCCCTGAGGGCGGCAGACTTTGGCCGCCTTGTGGCTGTCATAAGCTTGTCATGAAACAGTCTTAACGGAACAGGCGCAGGGCCTTGCTCCCAAGGTCCCCTATCAGGAATGATCATGTCACATCGTATCGCAGCTTTTCTCAAGACCGGTGCCGTTCTGGCGCTGGCGGCATCGACACTCGCCGCGTGCGACGACGGGGGCTCGGGCGCGCAGTCAGTCCATGCGGTCGGCTCGTCGACGGTCTATCCCTTTGCCAAGCTGGTGGCGGAGAATTTCGCCCGGTCGAACCCGGATATGCGCTCGCCGCTGATCGAATCCACCGGCACCGGTAACGGCATCCAGCTGTTCTGTTCGGGCCTTGGCCCCAACACGCCGGACATGGTCAATGCCTCGCGCCGGATGAAGGCTTCGGAATTCGATGCCTGCGTGTCGAACAAAGTCGATGAAGTGATCGAACTGCAGGTCGGGTTGGACGGGATTGCGTTTGCTTCGGGCAAGGGCGGCATCATGCTGAACCTGTCGCCGAAAACCGTTTACGAAGCGCTGGCCGCGCAGCCTTATGGCAAGCCGCAGACTGCAAAGACATGGAAGGATGTCGATCCGGCGCTGCCTGCCGATCCGATCCTTGTTTACGGCCCGCCCAGCACGTCCGGCACGCGCGATGCGTTGAAGGAACTGGTGCTCGAAGTCGGCTGCAAAAGCGATCCGGCGATGAAGGCGCTGAAGGACAGCGACGAGGACAAGTACCGCCAGCTCTGCACCGAAATCCGCGATGACGGCGCCTATGTCGATCAGGGCGAACAGGACAACCTGATCGTCCAGAAGATCGTTGGAAACCCCCGCGCGGTCGGCATTTTCGGTTATTCCTACATGGAGGAAAACGGCGACCGGGTGCAGGGCCTGCCGATGAACTCCGTCCAGCCGACCTACGAAAACATCGCCAGCTTCGCCTATCCGGGCGCGCGGCCGCTGTATGTCTACGTCAAGAAATCGCACATGCGCGCGATCCCGGGGCTTGAGGCGTTCATGCAGGAATGGGTGAAAAGCTGGGGCAAGGAAGGCCCGCTTGCCAAGGTCGGGATGGTGGCGATGCCGGCCGACGCGATGCAGGCCAACGCGGCCAAGGTGCAGGCGATGACGCTGCTGACCAAGGCGGAACTGGAAGCGAAGTAAAACGCGCCGGACAACCGGCCAGCAAAGCGCGCCCGTGCCACGGCATGGGCGCGCTTTTGCTTTGGGGATTTAATTACAGCGGGTTGCCGTCCCGATCGCGGTAGATTTCGCGGCGGCCAACGTGGTTGGACGGGCCGACGAAGCCGTCTTCCTCCATCCGCTCGATCCACTTGGCTGCGGTGTTATAGCCCACGCCCATCTGCCGCTGAAGCCAGCTGCCGGACGCCTTCTGGTTTTCGAACACGATCTGGCAGGCCTGACGATATTTGCGTTCGTCCGGATTGTCGGAGGCGGTCATATCATCATCGAAGCCGAACCCGCCGAAGCCTTCTTCGGGTTCTTCTGTGACGGCATCGACATATGCGGGGCTGCCCTGACCGCGCCAGAAATCGGCGACCGCTTCCACTTCCTCATCCGATACGAACGGCCCGTGGACGCGCACCATCGCGCCGGTGTTGGGTTTGTAGAGCATATCGCCCTTGCCCAGCAGCTGTTCGGCGCCCTGCTCGCCAAGGATTGTGCGGCTGTCGATCCGGCTGGTCACCTTGAAGCTGATACGGGTCGGCAGGTTGGCCTTGATGACGCCGGTGATGACATCGACGCTGGGGCGCTGGGTCGCCATAATCAGGTGGATGCCCGCCGCGCGCGATTTCTGCGACAGACGCTGGATCAGGACTTCGATTTCCTTGCCGATGGTCACCATCAAGTCGGCGAGTTCGTCGACGATCAGCACGATCTGCGGCAGCGGCTCGTAATCGAGCTGTTCTTCCTCGAACAATTGCTCGCCGGTTTCGGGGTCGAAGCCGGTCTGGACGCGGCGGCCGAGCGGCTTGCCCTTGGCAATCGCGGCGCTGACTTTTTCGTTGAAAGAATGGATGTTGCGCGAGCTGATCGCGCTCATCATCCGGTAACGACGCTCCATTTCCTCGACCGCCCATTTCAGCGCGCGCACCGATTTGGCCGGCTCCGTCACCACCGGCGAAAGCAGGTGGGGGATGTCGTCATAGGTCTTCAGTTCCAGCACCTTGGGATCGATCAGGATCAGGCGCAGTTCGGTGGGCGTGAAGCGATACAGCAGCGAAAGCAGGATGACGTTCAGCCCGACCGATTTGCCCGATCCGGTTGTCCCTGCGACCAGCAAGTGCGGCATGGCAGCAAGGTCAGCGATGATCGGTTCGCCCGCGATATCTTTGCCCAGGATGATTGGCAGACTGCCCTTGGCATCGGCGAAATCGGCGCAGGCGGCCAGTTCCTTCAGCATCACCACCTGGCGGTCCTGATTGGGCAGTTCGATCCCCATCACAGTGCGGCCCGGGATCGGAGAGACGCGCGCGGAAATCGCGCTCATGTTGCGGGCGATATCTTCGGCCAGCCCGATCACGCGGCTCGCCTTGATGCCCGGCGCAGGCTCCAGTTCGTACATGGTCACCACCGGCCCTGTACGCACGGCGGTGATTTCGCCCTTCACATTAAAATCGTCGAGCACGTTTTCGAGCAGACGGGCGTTCCTCTCCAGCGCCATCTTGTCGAGCTTCGGGGCCTTGTCGACGGGCGGTTCGGCCAGCAGATCAAGGCTCGGCAAGCTGAACTGCGCAAACATATCGCGCTGCGCCGTCTTGGCGGGTTGGGCGCGTTTGGGCGGGGCGGAGGGATCGGAAATTTCGGGCGAACGGCGCGGGCGATCGTCGGCCTCGGTCTCGGCGGCAACCGCGGAGCCCTTGGCCGGGCGGCGCGGGCTGACAGACGCGGCATCATCGCCATCATCATCGCCCGCAAAGGCCAATGCTGGCATCCGGTCGCGCCAGGGCAGCGGCAGTCGGCTCATCACCCCGGCCAGTGATCCGCCGCCCAGAAAGTCGGGCAGGCTCATCAGCACGCGCCAATCAATCGCGAAGATGCGGGTCAGCAGCGCGACGCCCACGGCAAGGCTGGTCAGCGCAAGGGCGAGAATTACCCAGCCCTGCGCCGCCTCGCCAAAACGGGCGGCCACGGCCTGTATCGCGCCCGCCCCGAGCAGCCCCGAAAGCC
>ERZ1022756.378-NODE-378-length-13491-cov-24.135308_pt1 | contig 13491 bp, 12 predicted proteins | sample MGYA00520902_ERZ1022756 | MGnify/ENA primary metagenome ERZ1022756 (study PRJEB33162, sample SAMN09537601) | freshwater metagenome | isolation source: freshwater | place: Canada:Alberta | collected 2017-07 | study: EMG produced TPA metagenomics assembly of the... | reverse complement strand
GGCTTAAAACTACCGCATCGGTGATGGCCTGCTCAAGGTCGATTTTCTCGTCCTGAACTAGGAAATCATCTTCCTGCTCTAAAGAATAGGCGAAAAGCTCTTGAAAATCCACCTCGACCGCTAGATTCAGGGGCTCTAGGCATCTCGAACACTCAGCCTTTGCCGTTGAATCAACTTCTCCGGTTGCCAAAATGCCCTCGTGGACCGACTCGAGACGGAGGTTCAGCTCGATAACTTCTCCTGCCGAAACAGTTGCTGCGCCTTGACCCATCGGGCTGGTGAGGGTTATCTCCAGCTCAAGTTCACTCATTTGTCCAGGTCGACGAGTTAAATCATTTACTGGAACTTCAAAGGCGCTCATTTAGAACCCCGCAAAGCTTTGGCAACCGCCTTGGAAACATAGTTTTCAACTGGGCCACCAAGCTGCGCTACCTGGCGAACCAAAGAGGAGGCAACTAGGCCGTACGCAGGATCAGCTGCAATAAACACTGTTTCAATCCCGCTTAGGTCTCTATTGACTTTTGCCATAGGAAGTTCGTAGTCCAGATCTACGTTGTTCCTAAATCCCTTTAGCAAAACTCGGGCATCAACTTCTCTTAGGTAGTCAACCAATAATCCTGAAGAAAGTTCGGTGACTTTGATGTTCGGGCTCGTGATTCCAGCTTCAGCAAGTGATTCCTTGATTAGCGATACTCGCTCTGAACTAGAAAAACGTGGAGCTTTGTCCGGGTTATGAACTACCAGTACCTCAAGCTCATCAAACAACAAGGCAGCCCGTTCGATGATGTCGACGTGGCCAAGAGTTATCGGGTCAAATGAACCCGGGTAGACGGCGAGTTTTGCCATAGCCCAAGGTTAGCAACAAATAGGGCTTTATCCCTTGGCTAGATTTTCCGCTGCATTGGCTTGGTCTATGGCTTGCCTAAGCGTTGGATTACCTGAGAGGTTTGGATCTTTGGCAAAGACATCTTCAAGCTCGGCACGCACCTTTTGAATCAAGTCGGCATCTTGTATCACTCGAAGCAGTCTTAGGCTTGATCTTCCTCCGGACTGAGTCGCGCCTAAGACATCTCCTTCACGCCGCAGCTCAAGGTCAATCTCGCTTAGCTTAAACCCGTCACTTTCTCCGGCGACCGCCTCTATACGTTGCAAAGCTATTGAGTCATCCTCGGCTGCCGTGAGCAAAAGGCAAAGTCCCTTGGCTGATCCTCGACCCACCCGACCGCGGAGCTGGTGCAGCTGAGAGATTCCGAAGTTATCGGCATCCAGGATTACCATCGCTGTCGCGTTTGGGACATCAACGCCGACTTCAATCACCGTGGTAGAAACCAACAGGTCGATCTCTTTTGCCAAAAAAGCCTGCATGACTTGAGCCTTGGCTTGCGCATCCATACGGCCATGGAGTTCCTGCATTCGAACACCGGTAAGGGCAGGATTTTGCCTAAGCTGCGAAATTGTCTTCTCAACCGATGCACCAGATTGATCTTTTTCGCTCTCGTCAATCTTGGGACACACAACAAATGCTTGATGGCCTTTGGCAATTTCCTCGGCAAGTCTGCTCCATACTCGAGAAACCAGAGCAGGGTCGCCAGCTCTAACAACGTGGGAGTCAATCTCTTTACGTCCAGCCGGCAATTCAGTAAGTGAAGAAACCGACATGTCACCAAAAACTGTGACAGCAAGGGTCCTTGGAATTGGAGTTGCCGTCATTGTCAGCACGTGCGGTGATAGCTTGCCTTTGAGGCGAAGCTTCTCTCTTTGCTCTACGCCGAAGCGATGCTGCTCATCGATAACCACAAGTCCTAAGTCATAAAACTCAACTTTTTCAGAAAACAGAGCATGGGTGCCGATAACAATCCTTGCCTTACCTGAAACCACCTGGAGCATGGCTTTCTTACGTTCATCGGTTGGCAACTGGCCGGTTAGCAGTGTCAAACCAACTTGCTTGGCAAGATCTTCTCCAAGGCTTTTTTCGATAGATCGAAAATGCTGCGACGCCAAAACTTCGGTCGGAGCTAGAAGAGCGGACTGACCATCACTGTCCGCAACCGCGAGCATGGCACGAAGTGCAACCAAGGTTTTGCCTGAACCAACTTCTCCTTGAAGCAACCGGTTCATCGGATAGGTCTTGGCAAGATCGGTCGCAATATCTTTTCCAACATCTGATTGTCCAGCGGTGAGCTTAAATGGAAGGTTTGAATCAAATTGCTCTAGGTAGCCGCCGGTGTGAGAACTTCTTGCAGTTGCTGGAGATTGTTCGTTATCCATTCGTCTTTGAATCAGGTTTGCCTGTAGCAAGAAGGCTTCTCGATAAACCAAAGTTTTCTTGGCTGAGCCAATCTCGTTTTTTGTCGAGGGGCGATGAATTTTCTCGAGTGCATCGTTGATTGAAAGTAGCTTGTGTTTTTTGGCTAAGTCCTCTGGCACCTCGTCGATTATTGGCTCGAGTGTGTCCAGCACAATCCCAAGAGCTCGCTGAATCATCCAGGTGGTGACATTTGCTGAAGCCGGATAAATAGGGATTGGTTGATCCGCCCATGCTTTGGCGTCAAATTCTGAGACTTCTTCCGGGAAAAGTTCATAGTCAGGGTGGGCTAATTGCAACTTGCCCTGGTACTCACCGATTTTTCCAGCGAACAACCCTCGAACTCCAGGCTTTAGGTCTTTTTGTCTCCAAGCCTGATTAAAGAAAGTCAGAGACAAAAATCCACTCCCGTCAGTAATCCTCACCTCAAGAATGTGACTGACTCTGCCCTTAGTGCGTCTTTCTCTGGCGTCCACAACCTCAGCAACAATCGAAAGGCTCTCGCCGATTGGCAAATTTGCAATTGGAGTCAGCTCTCCACGATTCGAGTAGCGCCTCGGGTAGTGCTGCAGCAGATCCGCCACGGTAAGTAGACCAAGGTTCTTGGCGAAGCTCTTTGCGGTTTTATCGCCCAGAACTCGGTCAAGCGCAGTTGATGGAAGCAGCATTACTCAATCTTCCACGAGTGCACGGACAAATGCGGTTAGGCTTTGCCAGACATGACAAGAATTATCGGTGGCCTGGTCGGCTCAAGAAAACTGGTCTCCCCAGCTAAGAGCACCCGCCCAACTTCAGATCGCATTCGAGAAAGCATCTTTAGTTCATTGGATTCCAAAAATGCCGTTGCAGGCGCCGCAGTGCTTGATCTATATGCCGGAACCGGTGCTCTGGGATTAGAAGCCCTCAGCAGAGGTGCTAGCTCAACGATTTTGGTCGAAAGCAATAAGCAGGCTGCGGCCGTTTGCATAAAAAATGCCAGGCTAATTCAGGATGGACTTGCAGAAGAAGATCATGAAGTGCGCGCAAAAGTGCAGATTCAGCCAGTGCAGAAGTTTCTAGATTCGAATTCTCAAGTCTTTGACTTAGTTTTTATCGACCCGCCCTACGAGATCTCAAATCAAGAAGTCGAGAAAAACCTCCAGTCGCTACTTGGATCATTATCCAAAGACGCTCTGGTGCTGGTTGAAAGATCAGCGCGCGCAGAAGCAATTGCAACTGAGGGGTATGAACTTCTAGAAACCAAGAACTTTGGAGATACCGCTATTTACTGGCTAAAGCCAAACTAAACGGCTCTTTCGTCTTCGCCCAGGTAAACCTGCTGAGGCCTTCCAATTCTGTTGTTTGGATCTTGCATCATCTCGCGCCAGTGAGAAATCCAGCCTGGAAGTCTTCCTAGGGCAAACAGCGGGGTGAACATTCTTGGCGGGAAGCCCATGGCCTTGTAGATAACTCCGGTGTAGAAATCCACATTCGGGTAGAGCTTTCGCTCTGCGAAGTAAGGATCTGCTAGAGCAGCTGCTTCTAGCTCCTTAGCTATGTCAAGCATCGGATCGGAAATACCAAGATCTGCAAGAACTTTGTCGGCAGTTGCTTTGACAATGGTGGCCCTTGGGTCAAAGTTCTTGTAAATGCGGTGGCCAAAGCCCATCAGGCGAATGCCCTCTTCTTTGTTCTTTACTCTCTCAACAAATCGGCTAACTGACTCGCCGGATTCGCGAATCTCGTTGAGCATCGTTAGCACAGCCTCATTTGCGCCCCCGTGCAGCGGACCAAACAAAGCATTGATACCGGCAGAAACAGAAGCGAACAGATTAGCCTGAGCTGAGCCCACCAGTCGAACAGTTGAGGTAGAGCAGTTCTGCTCGTGGTCAGCGTGAAGAATCAACAGAGTGTCTAGTGCTTTGGTGACGATTGGGTTCTGGACATACTCTTCTGCTTTAGTTCCAAAGTTCAGGCGCAGGAAGTTCTCGACCATAGATAGAGAATTGTCTGGGTATAGCAAAGCCTGTCCCAAACTTTTCTTGTGCGCGTAAGCAGCCAGTACTGGTAGCTTCGCCAGCAACCTTCTGGTAGAAATCTCAACCTGTTCTGGATCGTGTGGGTCAAGAGAGTCTTGGTAGAAAGTTGAAAGTGCAGATACTCCAGATGCCAGCACGGACATTGGATGTGCATTTTGTGGGAATGCATCGAAGAATCTCTTTAGGTCTTCGTGAATTAGAGTGTGTCGGCGAAGGCTTTGATCGAATGCATCAAGTTGCGCCTTGTCTGGAAGCTCTCCATAAATCAGCAAGTAGCTGACATCAAGAAATGATTTTTTGGCAGCCAGCTGCTCAATTGGGTAGCCGCGGTAGCGCAGGATGCCTGCGTCGCCATCGATAAAGGTGATTTCAGATTTTGTAGAAGCGGTGTTTACAAACCCTTGATCGTAGGTGTGAAGACCGAGGGTCGCCTGGAGCTTGCTAATGTCCATCGCGTCGGAGCCAACGTTTGCAGACACCACCGGAAACTCGGCGGTTTTGTCTTTGTAGCTGATAACTACTTTTTCGTTCTCAGGCAAAGCGCTCCTTGGTATCTGAAAATTCCTTGTTTAGCCTAAAGCATTTTCGAGCCTGGCAGCAGCTCGAGAGATATCGCTGTCAGAGGCGGTTAGAGAAAAGCGCACATGCTTGGTGGCATATTCGCCATAGAAGCTGCCTGGCACTACGACAATTCCAAGCTTTGCCATCTTCTCTACCGTGACCCAGCAGTCTTCTCCAAGAGTGGCCCAGAGATAAAGCCCTGCTTCGCTGTCTGAGAGCTCAAAGCCGTATTTCTTGACTGCACTTAGCAGCACGTCTCTGCGATTTCGGTAGATGTCTTTTTCTTGGCTAACGTGCTGGTAGTCGCCCAAAGCTGCAATGACGGCTTGCTGGGTTGGCAGTGGCATCATCATGCCAGCGTGCATCCGCAAATTCACTAGGTCGCGAATTAGCTGCTTAGAGCCAACAGCAAATGCTGCTCGGTAGCCTGCCATGTTTGATTGCTTTGAGAGAGAGTAAACACACAAGATCCCCTCGTGGCTATCGCCACAAACCCTGGGATCCAAAACGCTAGGAATTAGATCTTTATCCCATGGTGCGCTCCAACCAAGCTCCGCATAGCATTCATCCGAAGCCAGTAGAGCACCCAATTCACGCGCACGCTTAACTGCCTTAGCAAACTTTTCAGCGGATAAAACTTTTCCGTCTGGGTTTCCGGGTGAGTTAATCCAAACCAACTTTGTGTTTGCCGGCCACTTGTCTGGGTCGTCTTCAGATATCAACGTTGCGCCTGCAAAGGCAGCGCCAACCGCGTAGGCCGTATAGGCAACCTTGGGTTGAATAACAACGTCGCCTTTACCAATTCCCAATAGAACCGGTAACCAACTAATTAGCTCTTTCGAGCCGATGGTTGGCATGACCTGGTCCGGATCTAACCCAACTACACCTCTTCTAGTTGCAAACCAAGAAACGACTGCCTCACGGAATTGGCTAGAGCCGGCGGTTGATGGGTAGCCAGGTGCATTTGAGAAATTTTTTAGGGCGTCCTGAACAACTTTGGGAGTTTCATCAATTGGCGAGCCAACCGATAGATCAATTGCCCCATCTTTGTGCAGGGCAGCTTTTTCACTAAAAGGCTTGAGTGATTGCCAGGGATATTCTGGCAGTGCGGTAAACATTTATACCTGTTGAGGTTGTGGCGGCAGCGCTGCAACGATTGGGTGATCTCCTGCAATAGCGCCAATTTTGGCTGCACCACCAGGGGAACCGACAGTCTCAAAAAACTCTACGTTGGCTTTGTAGTAATCCGCCCACTGCTCAGGAACATCGTCCTCGTAGTAAATTGCCTCAACCGGGCAAACTGGCTCACAAGCACCGCAGTCAACGCATTCATCCGGATGGATGTAAAGCATGCGGTCACCCTCGTAGATGCAATCCACCGGGCATTCTTCGATGCAGGCCTTGTCCTTCAGGTCCACGCACGGAAGAGCGATTATGTAAGTCATGTTTTAGGAATCCTTCCTTCTGCTATTTTACTAGCGATGTCCAGATGCGTTTTTAGCCCAAGTGCCGGGTCTTAGCTTCGGGAACAAGATCACGACGGCACAAATAATCAGTGAGCCATAAACCCAGAAGTTTCCAGCTTGGTTGTCCATAATCAGCGCATCCCCTGCAACACTTGGTCTCGAGAGCCAAAAAACAGTTCCTGCCAAGGTAAAGCTCATAAGATACAAAGCCCCTCGAGAGTTTCGCAGCATGCGAAGTGCCACAGCCAGTGCGAAAGTCATAACCAGAGCAACTACCAGACCGATTGGTGTCCTCTCCGCATCTGAGGCAGTGACTGAATGTAGCAAAGTGCCAGCAAAGCCCATCAAGATTCCAAGCGGTAGCGCCCACAGGGCAAGAAAGACCGGCTTTAGCCAAAGCCATGGTCTAGTGGAAGCCTTACGCAGTCGTTCTGGTCGGTCATAACGAATTTCTCTTCCTGAAACCAGAGAGTAGGTTTCAGCAGAAACGGCCACTTGACTCGCGTGCTGCTCCAGAGCTGACTTTTTCTTTTGGGCAGTTTTTGGACCGCCAACCTCAACGTCAAATCTTTCTCCGGGTTCAGCAATCACCCAGAACTGAGGATTTTTTGACTTAGAGTCCCTTGCAAAACGACGAAGCGCCATAGCTGTTGCCTCGTGAGCTTTCTTGTGATCTGGATGACCAAAACCGCCCTTGCGGTTGTAAGTGATGACGGCATCTGGCTTAAATTCTTTGAGCTCCTGATAGATATCATCGGCAATAACCGCAGTCGACACCGAAGACAATGACATCTCATCTGTCCTGCGAGATTTGATCGGCTTACCAAAAGCGTTAAGCCGCATACCTGAATCTAAGTAAGCGCGGGTTCCGGCAAATTTGTGCTTGATGTTGCCAAGTTGCGCCAAAGCATTTCTAAGCTCGTTTGAACGAAATTCCCCCATTGAGGCAAGATTTCCTTCAAGTGGCTTCAAGTCTTCTAGCTTTACTCTTCCGCGCTCTCCCCTAGTGAGAGTTAAAACCATGACGTCGGCTCCAGCCGCAGCGCGTTCTGCGATCACGTGGCCGGTGAAAAGCGACTCATCGTCTGGATGCGCATGCACCAGAAGAACCTTTTTTGGGTTGAAACCAGCTTTTGCCATAATCACAACTCTAAGTGTTTTAGCTCTCGCTAGCTCGTTTTCTAGCTGAGGCAGCGCGGGCTCTAAGGTTTGGGTCCAGTTCTAGCTTGCGAATTCGGGTACCTTCTGGAGTCACCTCGACGCACTCATCTTCTCTAGCAAACTCGAGGCATTCTTCCAAAGACAGCTTCCTCGGAGGAGTTAGTTTCTCAAACTCTTCGCTAGAAGAAGCTCTCATGTTGGTGAGCTTCTTTTCTTTGGTGATGTTAACTTCCATGTCGTCAGCTCGGGCGTTTTCCCCGACAACCTGGCCGGCGTAAACCTCATCAGTTGGCTCAACAAAGAATGTTCCTCGCTCCTGCAAACCGATAAGTGCAAACGGGGTAACTGCTCCCGCGCGGTCCGAAATAAGTGAGCCGTTAGTGCGAGTGACAATCTCGCCGAACCATGGCTCGTAGCCTGCCGAGATTGCGTTAGCGATTCCGGTTCCTCGAGTGGTGGTTAGAAACTCGGTTCGGAAACCAATTAGCCCACGAGATGGAACCATGAATTCCATGCGAACCCATCCAGTTCCGTGGTTAACCATGTTCTTCATGCGACCCTTGCGAGAGGCAAGCAGCTGAGTGATAGAACCAAGGAATTCTTCTGGAACATCAATAGTCAGGTCTTCAACGGGCTCGTGAAGTTTTCCGTCGACCTTCTTTGTAACCACCTGTGGCTTTCCAACGGTTAGCTCGTAGCCTTCGCGGCGCATCTGCTCAACCAAAATGGCTAGAGCTAGCTCTCCACGACCCTGAACCTCCCAAGCATCTGGTCGCTCTGTTGGCAAAACGCGAATAGAGACGTTACCGATAAGTTCCCGGTCTAGGCGATCTTTAACCAAGCGTGCAGTTACCTTCGCACCCTTTACTCGACCCGCCATTGGAGAAGTGTTAATTCCGATAGTCATCGAGATTGCTGGGTCGTCAACGGTGATAAGTGGCAATGGTCGGATGTCATCTGGGTCGGCAAGAGTTTCACCGATGGTGATTTCCTCGATACCGGCAACCGCAACAATATCTCCTGGTCCTGCCTGATCGGTTGGGAAACGCTCGAGTGCTTTGGTGATTAGTAGTTCAGTGATTTTGACAGTTTGGGTCTCACCGTTTTGTCTCACCCAAGCAACTTGCTGGCCCTTTTTGATTGTTCCGTTAAAGATTCGAAGTAATGCAAGGCGCCCCAGGAACGGAGATGCGTCAAGGTTTGTCACGTGAGCCTGAAGAGGCGCATCAGCGTCGTACTTCGGAGCGGGGATGTATTTCAAGATTGCAGCAAAAAGTGGTTCTAGATCTGCATTGTCCGGAAGCGAGCCGTTTTCTGGCTTGTTTAGAGATGCTGCTCCCGCACGACCCGATGCGTAAATAACCGGCAAGTTTAAAATTGCGTCAACATCTAGCTCTGGGACGTCATCAGATAGATCGCTGGCAAGACCTAGAAGCAGATCGTGAGTTTCCTCAACTACCTCATCAATACGTGCGTCAGGGCGGTCAGTTTTGTTAACCAACAAGATCACAGGCAGGTTCGACTCCATGGCCTTGCGAAGCACGAAACGAGTTTGAGGCAGTGGTCCTTCGCTGGCATCAACCAACAAAACAACCCCATCAACCATCGAGATACCGCGCTCAACTTCGCCACCGAAGTCGGCGTGGCCTGGGGTGTCAATCACATTGATGGTGATTGTCTTACCTTCGGCTGCTTTACCGGAATAGCTAATGGCGGTGTTCTTGGCAAGGATGGTGATTCCCTTTTCCTTTTCAAGGTCCCCAGAGTCCATCAAACGCTCACCTAGGTTGCTGTGCTCCCCGAAGGCTCCGGTTTGACGAAGCATGGCATCAACCAGTGTTGTCTTTCCGTGGTCTACGTGAGCCACGATTGCAACGTTTCTAAGGTCTTCTCTGATTGCCAGAGTCATAAAAAACTTCCTTTATATGTGCGCACCAAAGCGCCAATGCTTCAATCCGAATTGATTTTGCCCCACCCAAACCAAAACAATCTTGCTTGCCTAGGGGCCGTGCTTAGAGTTTAGCTCTAATACGCTCTTTCCAGCAGATAACCAAGGAATTACTGGGATTAAGCTGGAGTAATGACTACGAAATCGGTGTTGATCTACGACGGGGACTGCAAGTTTTGTCAACTCAGCCTTGAATTCGGGATTCGCCACATGAAGACATTTCCTTCGTACGTCGCATTCCAAAAAATTGATCCGGCCATCTTTGGCCTCACAGAAGCCCAAGTTCGCTCTGAGATTTGGCTGGTGGAATCAAGCAATGGGTGGACAGAGCGACTCGGAGGACATTTGGCAGCTTCCAGGATTCTCGCGATGCAAACAAATCTGTTCTATCGTCTTGCTGGTTTCCTGATGAGAACGTGGCCAACATCCTGGATAGCTAAGCACGGGTATCGCTGGGTGGCTCAGAACAGACATCGACTCCCAGGTGGAACTAAGGCCTGCAATATTCAGGACAACTACATTCCTTGAAGCTAGCAATCCACTAGTAGCTAAACCTTACGAGTTATTAGACTTTCCAAACTGGTAAGCGCCAACCAAGCAGAAGAGCCATCACTCGAAGGACAATTGTGAAAAGTGCGCCAATTGCGACCGCGATAAAAGCTTCAACCCCTAGTAGATTCAGGCCCACCACAACCCAGCCCCCAGTAAAGGCAATTACTGCATATGGAATGTGATCGCTGAAAGCTTTTGGAATTTCGTTCACGACGATATCGCGAAGGACCCCGCCGAAGATTGCGGTCAAAACTCCCATGATTACGGAAATTACAGCTGGCACCCCAGCATTTAGTGCCAATTGAGTTCCACCGGCGGTGAAAGCGCCAAGGCCAATTGCATCTGGCCACTGCATTGCTCTTTCGGTTGGTTCCAGGTGACGAGATCGCATAAACAAAAGTGCGCCGATGCAAATCAAAATAATGATCCATACCCAGATTTCATTCTCAAACCAGAAAAACGGCCTTCTGTCTAAAAGTATGTCCCTAAGTGTTCCACCGCCAAAAGCGGCCAGACCCGAAACCATTGCCATTCCAACTAGATCTAGTTTCTTTCGAGCAGCTTCAATCAGCCCAGAAAGGGCAAAAGCAAGAGTTCCGATTACTTCAAAAAGGATTGTGCCATTCAGCAGTAGCCAGCTGGTATCCAGCATCCCTAACGAACAATCTTTACGAGTTTGTAGCCTTCACCCTCAGTCACTAATTCGTGAGGGAATTCGATGCCGATGTTTCCGAGAGTCACAACATAGTCAGACTCGGAGACATACTCTGGAGTAATTACGCTTCCCTCGACAACTAACAGGTCTTTGATGTTTGCTTCGTCAATCCAGAATTTCACCGTAAAGACCTCTGTGCGCGTCTGGCCAACGACCATGATTCGATCCCCAGGAACGTTCTCGAGATACTCTCTTGTTCCCCAACCGGCCTGATCAAAGTATGCAGGTGTTCCATTGATCTCTATCAATTTGTTTTGTGACATAACCAACGCAAGAATCAACACCGCTGGCATTATGAAACGTCCAATTGCGAGGTTTCCGCGCTCAGGATTAACGATCCAGAAAATCACCGCACAGCTCACGAAGATACCCACAAAGACAAAGAAGCCTTGGCTATCTCCCATTCCTGGGAGGGTAGACGCGTCTGCATACTGCTTGTCGAAAGTTGGTGGGTAGTAGATCGTGAAGAACATCGATGCAGCAACCACAATCGAGCCTTGGATAATTCTGAATAGGCGCTTTGAGTCTGTGAATCTCGGAAGCAACAAGCCCATAACAATGAATTGAGGAATTAAGAACTCGTAGTATCGAAGAATCAATCGGTCGCTGTGATCGTCGCCACTAGCTGTGACGTAAGCCTCGAACAAGGCCACAACGCCAACCATGGAAACTGTGATCAGTGCAACAAGAACAAACAGCGAGCTCACGTCGCCGATAGGCTGCTTGGTTTTAACAACTGAGTAGCTAACTCGCAGCGAGAGAATCAAGGGGATGCCAGCCAATAAAAGCATGGCTGATGCGTGGGTAAGTAAATGCGTGGAGGCTACTGTCACTAGTACTTCCAGCCCTGATCGCACCGCACCGTCAGTTCCAACGGCCACTTCCTCGGCGCCTGCAGCACCGGTTAGTGCCCCAACTGGAGAACCATAGCCACCGAAAAGCTTTAGCCCTTCGGTGCCGGCAAAGGCAAAACCTAGGCCAAACTTTGTGACCATAAAGCCAGTCGCTACTGATGCACTAGCAATGATTCCCTGTAGCCAACTCGACCCAGACTTTTTGTAGGCAAAGACAAATGCGAAGATCACAAATGCAGGCAACATGAAAACTGCGTGGGGTTTAACAAGTGCTGTGGCCCCGAGGCTAAGCCCAGACACAATCCACAACCACCAGCTCTCTCGCTTTGAAACCACAAGCGTCAGCCAAATAGTCAGAGTCATCATGGTGAAGTACATGGTCTCTGGCATGAAGTAGGAAACCGGAACTGCAATCGGGCTCAACGCGGTGACAGAGGCCACAAACACAGACCATCGGAAGGTTAGGAACCTAATAGCAATTAGGAAAGTCAGTAGGACCGTCCCCATAAAAAAGAAAGAGTTTATGGTCTTAGTGCAGGTATAAAACTCATAGCCACAAGCGTTAGTAAGGCCCATGACCGAAGAAAACAAATAGTTTGAGTAAAACTGCTCGGCAAAAGGCAGGTTCTTTGCCTGGCTGGTATAGATGTACTCATCCTGCATGATTGAGGGCAGCACGGTCCAAATGCGACTGATAGACCAAGCGGCCAATAGAAAAGGGATAAAGATAAGCGCATGCTCAGCTCTTAGCTTGGCTACCAAGGTAGATCCCCTTTATGGCGAGGCCTGTTTGGAACTGCCGATACGTCGTGGCTTACAAAAGCCAACAGAAGCTGGAAGCCAAGAATCAAAGGAACTACCGAAATCATCACGGTTCCGGTGGTTGCTGCAACACCTGTTGCCATCGACTGGTTGTATGAAGTGAGACCAAAGATTAGCCCGAACCACCAAAGAACAAATCCAAGTGGCAATTCAATTGAGGCCGCGGAGATGTCGCGAAGGTAGTAGTTGTAAAAGAGCCTTTTGTGGAAATTCTTAAAGTGCTTCCATGGAAACTCCCAGAGAGTCTTGATGATGCTCAAGTTGCTTTTCTCTGTGCCGTATCGTGCTTGCATTGGGACATCCCAAACTACAGCTCGGTACAAACTCAGACGAAACAGCATGTCCGACTCGAAGAAGAATCTCTTACTGAGCATATCCAGAGGTAGTGCTCTCAATACATCACGATGAATTGCCGTGTATCCGTTTGTCGGATCAGTGATGTTCCAATAGCCGGTGGAAATCTTTGTAAGCAGTGAAAGTCCAGCGTTTCCAAAAAGACGAATGCTTGGCATTTGCCTCAATCCGGTGAGGCTATCTAGTCGATCACCTTTGGTGTAGTCGGCACGTCCATTAACAATCGGGGCGATTAGCTCCCCAATCAGTGCTGGATCCATCTGACCATCGCCGTCTAGCTTGACGATGATGTCAGCATCGGTTTCCAAAGCTGCTTTGTATCCGGTGATCATTGAACCGCCAACTCCGAGGTTCTCCTCGTGGAAGATGACCTTCACCCGTGAGTCAGAGACTTTTTCCTGGACCAGCTTCCCAGAGCCATCTGGGCAAGCATCATCAACGACGAAAATGTAAGAAACTTCTTTGCCGATTTCTGAAAGGGTTTGTACAACATGAGAAGTGACCTTATAAGAAGGTACGACTACCGCAACGATTGGCTTAGACACGCGAACCCCCGATAGATAACTCGAACGAAGGATTCGGGCAATAGCTGGTGAATTGTTCCATGGTCAGATCTTGCTTACTTCCGGTTCGATAAATGAAGCCCTGGAGTTAATTTACTTGAAAAGCTGGGATTCATCGCCTTTAGCAATGCAATAAAGCCCAAGGAAATCCCTGGGCTTTATTGAACATGGT
>ERZ1022756.377-NODE-377-length-13586-cov-23.319562_pt1 | contig 13586 bp, 11 predicted proteins | sample MGYA00520902_ERZ1022756 | MGnify/ENA primary metagenome ERZ1022756 (study PRJEB33162, sample SAMN09537601) | freshwater metagenome | isolation source: freshwater | place: Canada:Alberta | collected 2017-07 | study: EMG produced TPA metagenomics assembly of the... | reverse complement strand
CTCGTGGGTTCCAGAGTTACTGTTTATACGCGCTAGCGCTTTGAAAGCTTCTCCGAAACCAAAAATGCCAGCTCAAGCGACTGCATGTGATTCAATCTTGGATCACACAGTGACTCATAGTGCTGCTCTAAGGTAGCCTCATCAATTTTTTCTGAGCCACCTAGGCACTCTGCAACGTCATCACCAGTTAGCTCGATGTGGATTCCGCCAGGAAAAGTTCCCATTTGCTTGTGAACGTCAAAAAATCCTGAGACTTCTTCCATCACGTCGTCAAAATGTCTTGACTTGTAACCGTTTTTAGTCGTGATACCGTTACCGTGCATTGGATCAGTGACCCATAAAGGATTAGCGTCTGTGGTTGCAACGGCTTCAATTAAGCTTGGCAACTTATCTCTTATCTGAGAAGCTCCCATCCGGGTGATGAAGGTAAGCCTTCCTGGTTCACGATTTGGATCGAGTTTCTCAATTAGCTCCAGCACGTCCTGCTTGTTAGTTGCCGGGCCTAGCTTTACACCGATCGGGTTTCTTAGTCTTGACATGAAATCGATGTGTGCACCGTCAATCTGCCTAGTTCTTTCCCCCACCCAAAGAAAGTGGCCACTGGTGCCATAAGGATTCCCAGTACGGGAGTCAATTCTGGTTAGAGGTCTCTCGTAGTCAAACAGTAAGGCCTCATGAGAGACATAAAACTCAGTGCTTTTGAGAGCTTCGAAGTCCGCGCCGCAAGCATCCATGAACTTAATTGCTCTATCGATCTCTCCAGCTAGTTGTTCGTAACGAGCGTTTGCTGGGTTATCGGTAAAACCCTTGTTCCACTCGTGTACTGATCTAAGGTCTGCGAAACCTCCGGTGGTAAAGGCGCGAATCAGGTTCAGCGTTGAAGCAGATGTGTGGTACGCGCGCACCATTCGGCTTGGATCGGTAGCTCTTGATTCTTCCGTAAAGTCAAACCCATTAACTGCATCGCCCCGATATGCCGGAAGAGTTATGTCACCGCGAGTTTCCGTGTCAGAAGATCTTGGCTTGGCAAACTGACCAGACATGCGTCCCATTTTTACAACTGGCAATGAGGCGCCATACATCAAGACAACCGCCATCTGCAAAATTGTCTTTACCCGGTTTCTGATTCTGTCAGCGGTGGCATCAGCGAAGGTCTCCGCGCAGTCACCACCTTGCAGCAAGAAGGCTTTTCCAGAAGCAGCGGCGGCCAACCTGGTTCTAAGAGTGTCTACTTCACCGGCGAACACCAACGGGGGCAAGATTGAAAGCTCTTGACGCGCTGCATCAAGTTTTCCTTGATCGGTCCACGTCGGTTGTTGCGCGGCAGTCAGGTTCTTGTAGTTGTCTAGACCGGCAAGAACCTTAGGGTCGGCTTGTATGTTTGGCTCTATCAATTTTCCCTACCTAGCGAGCGCTGCTCGCTTTTCCTTAACTGTAGAGGCGTATTGGTCAACATATTCTTGGCCACTGATTTTCATTAGTTCATACATAATCTCGTCTGCCACGGCTCGAAGGACTATTCGATCGCCCTCCATGCCATCAAACCTCGAAAAGTCCAATGGCTTTCCAAAAACTATCCCAACCCTGCGAACCCTGGGAAAGCGAGAGCCAATCGGCTGAACTTTTTCGGTGTCAATCATGGCAACTGGAATAACTGGAACCTTAGCCTCCAATGCCATTCTGGCAATTCCTGTTCTTCCGCGGTAAAGCTTGCCATCTGGAGATCTGGTTCCTTCTGGGTAAATACCAAGCAATTGCCCCTGCTCCAAAACTCCCAGCCCGGTGTTTAGCGCTGCCTCAGAAGCTTTACCTCCGGAGCGGTCAATGGGTAACTGTCCGGTCGCTTTGAAAAAAGTCTTCACTAGAAAGCCCTTGAGGCCCTTACCTGTGAAGTACTCGCTTTTGGCCAGAAACACCACTGGTCTCGGGCATTGCAACGGAAGAAATATTGAGTCAGAAAAAGACAGGTGATTGCTAGCCAAAATTGCAGCCCCGGAAGTTGGGACATTCTCGACTCCGCGAACCCAAGGCCTAAAAATAAAGCGCAGCAACGGGCCAAGGACGAAGGTTTTCAAAATGAAATACGCCATTACTGCCTTTCTTGCTAGAGCAAGACTAAAGTTTAGCGGTTATAGCTGAGCAACACTCTGGCGAGCTAAATCAGCTGCGCCAATCAGACCCGCCTGGTTCAAGAAAGTGGCCTTAACAATCTCTAGTTCTGGGCGATACCCCTTAGCTGGCATGGAATCGCTAAATGCTGCCCGAATTGGAGCCAACAGCTTCTCGCCCAATACGCTAACTCCGCCTCCGATAACCACCAGTTGTGGGTCAAGAACAGGAACGTACAGTGTTCCAATTGCGATCCCTAGCTTCTGAGCTAGGTCAGTAACAAGTGAATTGGCCCCTGGGTCATTTTCGACAACGGCTTGATAAACCTGTTCACCAGCTAGCTCACCAGTTAGCCCCGCTAGCTCCTTCAATCTTGAGCCTTTGGGGTCGCTAGAGCTTGCCAACTCTCGAGCGAACTTTAGAAGCGCTGTTCCCGAGCAATAAGCTTCAACACAGCCTTTTTGGCCGCAACCACAGCTTTGGCCTCCCGGGACAAGAACCACGTGACCCAGTTCCCCACCGACACCAAAGCCACCTTTAAGTAAAACGCCGTCTGAGATTATTGCTCCGCCCACCCCGGTTCCGATGGTGATCATGATCATGCTCTTTGATTTTGCTCCAGCCCCAAACCGAAACTCCGCCCAACCGGCAGCATTAGCGTCATTCTCAAGCATGACTGGCTGGTTGATTTTGTTCTCCAGGCGGCGCTTTAGGGGTTCATTTCTCCAAGCAGAAATATTGGGTGAGTGATACATAATCTCTCGGTCCGAGCTCATGAACCCAGCGGCAGCAATCCCAACTCCAGCCACCTGCTGGCCAGCAGATAACTCCGAAACCAACAATGATATGGTTTCAATCATTTGATCCGCATCGTCTATGGGGCTCGGTACCTTAAGCTCATGATGAATTAGGCCTTGCTCGTCAACCAGGGCACCCGCGATTTTGGTGCCGCCGATGTCTATACCTACTGAAAGCATCTTTCTACCTATCCGAGCCCTAAAAGAGGGCCAAAAATCGAGTTTACCCTTGGGGTTGCCAAACTGTCATGGCCAGTTTTTGGTCAAAAATCAAGATTTTGGGCTAGAGTGATGAAAAATTGCGAGCATCGGAGACTCATGAGATCCTACGAACTTCCCTCCTTGATTGAAACTAATAACGACGAGAACATCACAGACCTTCTGCTACAGCGAGTGAAGAAAACACCAAACATCCCGCTTTATGCCAAGGAGAACACTCCAGGGGTTTGGAGTGAGGTAACTGCGCAGGATTTTTTGAGTGAAGTTCAGGCCCTAGCAAAAGGATTTATCAAAGCAGGAATAAAGCCAGGCGATGCTGTTGCAATTATGAGTCGCACCAGATATCAGTGGGTCCAAGTTGACTTTGCATTGTGGTTCGCAGGTGCCGTCTCTGTTCCAATTTATGAAACCAGCGCTCCAGCGCAAATTGAGTGGGTTTTGTCAGATTCAGGCTCGGTTGCATTAATCGTTGAAACAGCAGAGCATCAGGCCCGATTTGATTCAATTGACAAGAGTGCTCATTCAGTAAAGCAAGTCTGGAGATTTGACGACGATTCATTGTCAGCGCTGGTTGCTTTAGGAAAAGCCGTATCAGATCAAGAGCTCGAGAAAGCCAGGACCTCTAGAGACCTAAATTCACTAGCAACAATCATTTACACGTCAGGAACTACCGGTAAGCCAAAGGGTTGTGAGCTAGCCCACCGTGGTTTTGTCGACCTGTCGAAAAATGCCATGCTGGAACTTCCAGAGGTTGTCAAAGAAGGAACTGCTACCGTCCTGTTCCTTCCACTAGCCCACGTATACGCCCGGTTTATTTCAATTTTGTGTGTTCATGCTGGAATTAAAGTCGGACACCAACCAGACACCACCACGGTGGCTGCCGCGATGCAGTCATTCCATCCTGACTTCTTACTAGCGGTACCTAGGGTGTTCGAGAAGGTTTACAACTCTGCAGAGCAAAAGGCAGAAGCTGGCGGGAAGGGAAAGATTTTCCGCAAGGCTGTTCAGGTAGCGGTTGATTACTCCAGAGCGTTGGATACCAAGAAGGGTCCTTCGCTTTCACTGAAGTTACAACACAAGCTATTTGATGCTCTGGTTTACAAGAAGCTCCGAGCCGCGATGGGTGGACAAGTTAAGTATGCGGTGTCTGGTGGTGCGCCACTTGGAGAACGACTAGGACACTTTTTCCGCTCGATTGGACTTGTGGTTCTCGAGGGTTATGGATTAACCGAAACCAGCGCACCTGCGATGATCGGCAGGCCATCCGATGCCAAGATTGGCAAAGTAGGAAGAGTGCTGCCAGGTTGTGCGGTTAAAATCGCAGATGACGGAGAAATCCTTCTCAAAGGTTCCAATGTGCTACGCGGTTACTGGAAGAACCCGGAGGCAACAAAGGCAACCATGGACGGCGAGTGGTTCAAAACCGGTGACATCGGTGAGCTAGATGATGAAGGATTCATCTCAATTACTGGCCGCAAAAAAGAGTTAATCGTGACAGCCGGAGGCAAGAACGTTGCCCCAACTGCGCTCGAGGATCCACTTCGTGCTAGCCCAATCATTGGCCAGGCAGTTGTAATCGGAGACCAAAGAAACTTTGTTTCAGCCCTGCTATCACTAGATCCAGAGATGATGCCAGTGTGGCTTGCGAATAATGGGCAAAAATCCGACCTTACTCTCGCTCAAGCGGCAAAGAATCCGCGTGTATTGCAAGAGCTGCAAAAAGCCGTAGACGAGGTCAACTCCAAAGTTTCTAACGCCGAAGCTATCAAGAAATTTGCTGTTATTGAAAGCGAACTTTCCGAGAAGTCGGGCCACCTCACCCCATCTCTCAAGATAAAAAGAGAGGTAGTGGCCAGAGACTTTGCACCTTTGATCGACGAGATCTACGGCGGAGCGCCAACGACCTCCGATGCCATTAGGACAGAAGGCTAGTTCTTCAAAAACCAACTGGTTTCGCGAAGCGCAGCCATGGCTGTTTTTCTGGCTGAAGCATCCAGCCGATCTATGTAAACAAGTCCATCAAGATGGTCTATCTCATGTTGCAAGACCTGGGCTAGCAACCCGGTGGCTTCGATTTCCACCGGCTGGCCATCAATGTTTATTCCTGACACTTTCACTTTGGGAAACCTAGGGGTTTTTGCCCAAATTTCAGGAAGAGAAAGACAACCCTCTTCCATTTCTACTGGCTCACCGAATGCTTCAACAATCGAGGGGTTTATGAGGTGACCAATTTCACCATCGACTTTGTAACTAAACGCTCGAAGATTTACTCCGATCTGAGGTGCTGCAACGCCAGCTCTTCCAGGAAGTTGTGTTGCCTGCTCTAGATCTTTGATTAATTTCTTAGTTGATTCCGTAATTTTCCCTATTGGGTCTGATGCAGTTTTTAGAACAGGGTCCCCCAGTAACCGGATCTGTCTATCCTCCATAAGTTACAGCGGATTAATTATTGAGCCAACAACCTCGGAGGCAAGCTCTCTGGCTGCATCACGGGTTTGTTTGTTCAGTTCGTTGAACTTGATTACCGATCCAGCTGCGAGGGCAGCGTCGTAAGGGATACGAACAACAGAACGAACTCTGGTTCTAAAGTGCTGTTCGATTTCATCAAGTTTTACCAAAAGTGTTGCCTGAGTTGCTGTGTTAAGGGCAACAACTGAGTTTCGAACAAGTTCTCCAAAGCCGTTGGCTTCCAGCCAAGTAAGGGTTTCAGATGCCAATCTAGCTTCGTCAACCGATCCTCCAGAAATAATTACTAACGTATTGGCGCGCTGAAGAGTCGGCCTCATTACAGAGTGCACAATTCCAGTTCCGCAGTCAGTAATAACCAATGAGTAGTAACGTGCAGCCATGTCTGCAACGACGTTGTAATCGCCTTCGTTAAATGCCTCAGAAAGCATCGGGTCGGAATCAGAGGCTAGAACATCGAGCCTTGTTTCGTCTCTTGAAACCATGTTGGAAAACTCTGCGAATCCATCAATGGACGCTGCCCTATTTACTACATCTCTAACCGTGAAACGGGTCGACTTACTAACTCTCTCCGCTAGGGTTCCTCGGTCTGGGTTGGCGTCAATTGCGATAACTCGGTCTTCTCTAACTTGAGCCAAGGCCATTCCAAGCAGTGTGCTGATAGTTGTCTTTCCAACCCCACCTTTGCGAGTTAGTACTGGAATGAACTTTGTTCCACCTTCTAGAACAGCGCCAATCCTGGCATCCAATGCTTTGCGAGCTTTGATCTTCGGTGAATCGCCGGGATTAATTAACTTAAGGCTGGCGAAAAACACCAACCGGCGCCAACCCGTTTCAGGTGCTGCACGAAATTTGGCCGAGGCATCAATCAGTCGATCCGCAGTAAGCATGGCAGCCGGTTCTGGCTCATCAAAAACTTCTCCACGTAGGCTATCTCGCCTTGAATAACGACCCTTTGACTCATCTGGTGCATTTGTCTCAACAGGTGTTATCTCGACTGAGCTGGTTTCCACAACTACTTCGACGCTGGAAGTTGCAGGGCTGATGTCGACTTCAGTTGAAGCAATTTCAATCTCAGAATTTTTCTCGGAGCCGAAATCCGCTGGGTCTATTCCAGGTGCGCTGTCACCAAGACCATCGCCCTCTGGATCAAATCTGGACTTGTTCTTTTTAGACAAAACATCTCCTCGGTGGATAAATCAAAAATCAACTCTGCAAGTCTAAAGCAGATGGCTCAGGGGCGCTAACTAGGCCTGAATCTCCAGTATTAGATCGCCTGCTTCTACCGACTGTGTGCCGGAAATGGCTAGTCTTTTCACAGTGCCTGCGATGCTGGCTGTGATAGTGGCTTCCATTTTCATCGCCTCGATAGTGGCGAGTGGTTGTCCAAGAGTCACTTTGGCTCCAATTACTGTTTTTAGGGTGACAACACCCTGAAATGGTGCAGCAACGTGGCCAAGGTTTGAACTGTCCGCCTTCTCTGCTGAAACTACGTCACTAACAACCTTTCGGTCTCTTACGTTTATTGGCCTTAGTTGACCGTTTAGAGTTGCCATCACGGTCCTGAATCCCTTGGCGTCAGGTGTTCCAATGGCTTCCAGTCCGATATACAGAGTAAGGCCCTTGGCTAATTCAATAACGTGCTCTTTTCCTTGCTCTAGTCCATAAAAAAAGTCAATTGTTTCAACTTGGTCCAGTGATCCATAGTTCTCTCGCATCTTTTTGAATTCCCTGAATGGCTCAGGGAACAACAATCGGTTCAAAGTTGTCCGTCGATCCTGCTTGCTTCCAGCAAGCAGGGCTAAGTCCTCGGTGGAAACTTCAGTAAGCGATAAATCAACAGTTTTTCCCTTCAGGACTTTGCTTCGGAATGGTTCTGGCCAACCACCGGGTAAGTCGCCTAGTGCTCCAGCCATGAAGCTAATCACCGAATCCGGAACATCATAATTCTGTGGATTAGCCGCAAAGTCAGCTGGATCTGCTCCAACCGCAACCAAGTGCAACGCCAAGTCTCCTACCACCTTCGAAGAGGGGGTGACTTTTGGTGGCCTGCCAAGAATCTTGTTGGCTGCGGAGTACATATCCTCAACCTGCTCAAACTGATTTCTCAAACCTAAGGCAATCGCCTGCTGTCTGAGATTGGATAGCTGACCTCCGGGTATCTCGTGATCGTAGATGCGACCGGTTGGTGCGGGAAGGCCAGATTCAAATGGCGCGTAGATTCTTCTAACTGCTTCGAAGTATGGCTCTAGAGCGGTTACCGAGCTAAGCGGTATTTGACAGTCGCGGTCAGTGTCGGCAAGTGCGGCAACCAGAGATGAAGCCGAAGGCTGAGAGGTAGTTCCTGCCATTGGAGCGCTGGCAACATCAACAGCATCCACACCAGCATCGATTGCAGCTAGCAAAGTAGCAAGTTGTCCTCCTGCGGTGTCGTGGGTATGTAAGTGAACTGGAAGATCGAATTTCTCCCGGAGCGCCGATACCAACTTCCTTGCTGCCTCAGGACGAAGTAGTCCAGCCATATCTTTGATTGCAAGTATGTGAGCACCGGCAGCGACAATTTTTCCAGCTAGCTCAAGATAGTAATCGAGCGTGTACAGGTCTTCGTTTGGGTCTAGTAGATTTCCGGTATAGCAAATTCCAACCTCAGCCACGGCAGTCTTGGTTCGAAGTACCGCATCAATTGCCGGTTTCATTTGTTCTACATCATTTAGTGCATCAAAGATGCGGAAGATGTCGACTCCTGATTCGGCTGCTTCTTTTACGAAAGCATCCGTTACTGATTCGGGATATGGTGTGTAACCAACAGTGTTTCGTCCACGCAACAGCATCTGGATGCAGATGTTTGGAATTGCTTGTCTCAAAGCCTCCAAACGCTCCCAAGGGTCTTCGGCTAGGAATCTAAGTGCGACATCGTAGGTTGCACCTCCCCAAGCTTCAACCGACAGAAGCTGCGGGGTGAGTCTGGCAAGATGCGGAGCAACCTTAACTAAGTCCCTGGTTCGAACTCTGGTTGCCAGCAATGACTGATGAGCGTCTCTAAAAGTTGTGTCTGTGATTGCAACATGTTTTTGCTTTCTCAGCTGACTGGCAAATGCTGCCGGCCCTAGCTCTAAAAGGCGCTGCCTAGACCCATCGGGGGCTGGCGCATCCAAGTCAACGCTTGGCAGTTTGGCCGTTGGGTCAATGTATGCAAGCCTCGGGCCATTTGGCTGATTCACGGTTGTCTCAGCAAGCCATTGCAACAATTTGGTACCCCGGTCTTTAGAGGGGCGAGTGCGCATTAGCTCTGGCCGCTCATCTATGAAGGCGGTGCTGAGGTCCCCAGTTACAAAAGTTGCATCTTCCAAAACTCCCTGAAGGAAAGAGATGTTGGTTGCTACTCCGCGGATTCTAAATTCTGCAAGACCTCGACTTGCTCTGGCAACAGCGGCTTTGAAGCTTGAACCGCGCGCGACTAATTTCACCAAAAGAGAGTCAAAATGAGGTGAGACCTCGGATCCGGCAGTGACGGTTCCGCCATCTAGCCTGATTCCCGCTCCTCCTGGTGAACGATATGTAGTTATCTTGCCGGTGTCAGGACGAAAGTTCGCGGCTGGATCTTCGGTCGTGATTCGGCATTGGATGGCGAATCCGTGCATCGCAATTGTGTCTTGGCTAAGGCCTAGCTCTTGCAGTGACTCCCCTGAGGCTATTCGCATTTGAGACTGGACTAGGTCGATATCTGTAATTTCCTCTGTGACCGTGTGTTCCACCTGAATTCGAGGGTTCATCTCAATAAAAACGTGCTGGCCAGTGTTTGGCCCCTCGGTTTCAACTAGGAATTCCACGGTCCCGGCATTTTGGTAACCGAGTTCCTTGGCAAAGCTCACGGCGTCTTGGTAGAGCTGCTTTCTGAGCTTTTCGTCGATATTTGGAGCAGGAGCAATTTCTACAACCTTTTGGTTCCGACGCTGGATTGAGCAATCTCTTTCAAATAGGTGAACCACTCCGCCTTTGCCATCGGCCAGGATCTGCACCTCGATGTGCCTTGGCCTTAGAACGGCCTGTTCCAGAAATACTCTTGCATCCCCAAACGAACTCTTGGCTTCTCGAGAGGCTTGCTCTATAGCTTCGGAAAGATTTGATTCGTCGGTTACTTTACGCATCCCTCTTCCGCCGCCACCCGCGACAGCTTTAACAAATAACGGGAAACCGATGCTCTTTGAAGCTTTTGTTAGCTCGGTCAAGTCTTCTGAAGAACCGGAAGAGCGCAACACCGGGACCTTGGCCCGGGTGGCAGCAGCAATGGCGTTGACTTTATTTCCCGCAAGTTCTAAAACTTCCGAGCTCGGACCAATAAAAGTTATGCCATTTTCCTTCGCAGCAACAGCTAGCTCTGGATTCTCGGATAGGAATCCGTAACCTGGGTAGATGGCATCCGCACCACATTCTTTGGCGACTCGGATTATCTCGGATACATCCAAATATGCACTTACCGGATGCCCTGGTGTTCCAATCTGATATGCCTCGTCGGCTTTTTGTCTATGAGTTGAGTTTCGATCCTCATATGGAAAAACCGCAACAGTTTTAGCCCCGAGTTCATAGGCGGCTCGGAAGGCTCGGACAGCAATCTCTCCCCTGTTTGCTACCAGAATCTTGGTAAACATGGAGTCCTTCTCTATTGATCTATAAACTGACGGTTTTGCCTAAAAACATTAGCCCAATAAAAAGGTAGCCTATTTGTGTGCATGTACTCAGCGTAAGTTCCCTCAAAGGTGGGGTGGGTAAAACGACCGTTGCCTTGGGATTGGCATCAGCGGCCCTATCACGAGGACTAAGAACCCTAGTGGTCGATTTAGACCCGCAAGCAGATGCAACTACCGCTTTGGGTGCAACCCGGGAGCTCAAGGAGTCAGGCGCCGAAGTGCTGAGGCTTCCAAAGCTCGCAACGGTCAAGCGAGCTATCATCGCCAGCGCTTGGGAAACCCTATCTGGTGGTGTGATGGACTTGCTACCAGGAAGCCCCAAGGTCGTGGAGTTTGATAGCCCAACTCCAACCAAGAGGGATCTGTGGCGACTTGAAGAGGCGCTTAGCCGAGTTGAAACCGATTACGACCTAGTGATTATTGACACCCCTCCATCACTCAACGGTCTCACCCAGCTGGCTTGGACCGCAAGTGACAAGGTGCTGATTGTCGCGGAGCCTTCAATCTTTTCTGTTCTTGCAGCAGATCGAGCAATCAGGGCCGTTGCTGAAATCAGCAAACAAACCGCAGGTAGATTACAGCCCCTTGGCGTGCTCGTGAATCGATTCATCCCCGCTTCTAAGGAGCACCAGTTTCGCCTAGCTGAACTTCAGCAACTTTTTGGTCCAGGGCTTTTGCCAGAGGCTATTGAAGAACACTCCGCCGTTCAGCAAGCCCAAGGTGCGGCAAGGCCAATTCACAGTTGGCCAGGTGAAATTGCAATTAAGACTGCCCAATCTTTCGAAGTGGTTTTGGATAAACTTTTCCAACAACAACCTGCGGAACAAGGTAAGCGTTCGTCAAAACGTAATTTAAAGTCAGCCAAAAACACCAAGATTAAACGCGGCGTAAGTTTAGAGTCCGTTTTGGACTTGGTTGACGAGCCCTAAACAGCTTTCTTGTTGGCTCTGCGTGCTGCCAGCTCATCCATGTCATCAAGGTGCAAGGTAGCAATATTCACAAGCGATGCTTGAACTTCGCGAAGCACACGACCAACAGCAATACCAAACACTCCCTGGCCTCTGCCAAGTAGGTCAATAACTTCGTCTTGAGAAGTGCACAGGTAAACCCTTGCCCCATCGCTCATTAGGGTGATCCGAGCCAAATCATTCATTCCTTCAGCGCGCAATTGATCTACCGCTATTCGAATTTGCTGAAGTGAAACACCGGTGTCCAAAAGCCGCTTGACTAGTTTCAATACCAAAATGTCGCGGAAAGCGTAGAGTCGTTGAGATCCAGAACCGGTAGCTGAACGAACCGTCGGTTGAACTAGCGCAGTTCTGTCCCAGTAATCTAATTGGCGGTAGCTAATTCCACTTGCGGTAGCTGCAGCGGTGCCTCGGTAGCCAACTTTTGGATCTTGAGAGATTAACCCATCGGTAAATAGCATGTCGTTGTCAAAGCCATTATTTTCAGACATTGCTAGCTCCTTCCTGGGGATTACGGACTACCTTAATTCTCCCGTTGAGAGTCAACATCGCCCGTTAATCGATGCTAACGGCGTGTCTAGTGGGTGTCTAGGGCTATTTTTACTGGTCTATTTTGGAAATTACTGACCGAATCAGTTCGGCTCGGATTGTGGCAAATTGGTTCTCAATTTCCTGAGCATAGTGAGTAGCCCTGGACTTGCTGGCAGGCTCATTCTTAGAAAGAACTGGTGCAACAACACCCTCAATAATCCCAATCTCACGATCAGCAGAAGCCTTCAGCCCTCTGAGGTGCCGTGGAGCTATACCAAAGCGCTGCAAGTGAACGATTGCTCTGGCAATTTCCAAGTCAGCAGATTCAAAAGTTTCTTTGCCAATCAGCATCAAAGTCTGAGCTTCTTGCAACAGACCCGCACTGATTCCAGTTTCGCTCATCAAAGCGACCTTAGTTAACTTAATTGGGTTTTTTGGTTGCAACTTGGCAACGGATGCTTGCACCTGAGGGAGGTTTGGGGTCTTACCGGAATCCAACTGAGCCAAATAGTCCCGGATAACTCTCAAGGGAAGATACTGGTCTCTTTGTAGCTCAAGAATTACCCGTGTGCGCTGAACATCCTGCTCAGAAAATTTTCTATATCCTGCTGGGGTTCGCTGAGGTTCGATAAGACCTTGCTCTTCTAAAAACCTAAGCTTCGAAGGAGACAGGTCTGGAAATTCACGATTTAATATTGCAAGCACTTGACCAATCGTCAGCAACCTACCACTTGAGGATATTGCTCTAACGTTGCTCTGCGCTGAGGTCATTAGTTGTTTCCTGATGCTTTCGATGGGTAAAACGTGAGTCTAAATTTTCCAATTTGAACTTCGGCACCCTCTTCTAGAAGGGCGCTCTCGATTCGAACCCCATCGTAATAGATTCCGTTCATGGATGCCAAGTCCTGAACTTGGAAGGAACGGCCGATTCTTCGGAACTCGGCATGGCGTCTCGAGACGGTGACATCGTCCAGAAAAATGTCTGACTGCGGATCTCTGCCAACCGTAGTTAACTCGCTATCGAGCAAGAATCTAGCTCCCGCGTTGGGTCCTTGTCGAACTACCAGCATTGCACTGCCAGCTGGAAGAGCGTCTACTGCCTTCTGGTCTTCTAGGTTTAGGGTAGGAACATCTTCTTGGAGAAATTCTGAGTTGAACCTAAGGGTCTTTTCGACCTCATCGCGCTTGTCGTTATCCATGCTCACCTTCCCCGCTTGCTTACCTTTAGATTAGTGGTTTTCAGACCTTGCTCACGCAACAGCAAAATCAGCTGCCAGAGGTAGGCAAAACCAGACCACCAATAAAGTGCTACCCCCCATAAAGCAAATGCCCAGGCGATTGGCATGATTATGAACTCAGCCTCTACGAAGATTTTTCCCATCAGTAATAAAGGAAATGAGTACAAAAGGGCAAAGGTACTTGCCTTGCCTAAATAGTGCGGGGGTAGTGTGCGATAGCCCGCGGTGGCTAGAACCGGCAGGGAGAAAAGCATCAAAACATCTCTTGAGATAACCAGGGCTGCAAGCCACCAGGGAATGTTTCCGGTGATCGAAAGAGCCAAGAGAGTGGCAAAGATGTATAACCGATCGGCCACTGGATCAAGAATTTTGCCAAGCTTTGTCATTTGATTTAGCTTGCGGGCAAGGTAACCGTCCAAGAAGTCCGTAAGACCCGCTGCCATCAAGACCAAAATTGCGTACAGGTACAGCTCACTTAGAAGAAGCCACAGAAACACCGGTACTAAAGCTATACGCAGGAAGCTCAGCAGATTCGGGATGTTCACAACATCACCACTGAGGAAGCGGGGT
>ERZ1022756.376-NODE-376-length-13611-cov-12.017483_pt1 | contig 13611 bp, 12 predicted proteins | sample MGYA00520902_ERZ1022756 | MGnify/ENA primary metagenome ERZ1022756 (study PRJEB33162, sample SAMN09537601) | freshwater metagenome | isolation source: freshwater | place: Canada:Alberta | collected 2017-07 | study: EMG produced TPA metagenomics assembly of the... | reverse complement strand
TGATCATCGCCACGGGCTCCAATGCACGTGCTTTGCCTGGCGTGCCGTTTGACGAGGTCAACGTCTTGTCCAACGATGGTGCCTTGCGCGTCGGTGCTGTGCCCAAGAAGCTTGCCGTCATCGGCTCGGGTGTCATTGGCTTGGAAATGGGCTCGGTCTGGCGCCGTCTGGGTGCCGACGTGACCATTCTCGAAGGCTTGCCTACATTCTTGGGTGCGGTGGATGAGCAAATCGCCAAAGAAGCCAAGAAGGCATTCGACAAGCAAGGCCTGAAGATCGAGCTGGGCGTCAAGGTTGGTGAGATCGTCAACGGCAAAAAAGGCGTGGTTGTGAACTACACCAACGCCAAGGGCGAAGCCGTCAAACTCGATGCCGACAAGCTGATTGTCTCGATCGGCCGTGTGCCCAACACCATCGGTCTGAACAGCGAAGCGGTGGGCTTGCAGCTCGACGAGCGTGGCGCGATTGTGGTGGACGCTGACTGCAAAACCAACCTGCCCGGCGTGTGGGCGGTGGGTGACGTGGTGCGCGGCCCCATGCTGGCGCACAAAGCCGAAGAAGAAGGCGTAGCGGTGGCCGAGCGCATCGCGGGCCAACACGGTCACGTCAACTTCAACACCATCCCTTGGGTCATCTACACCAGCCCCGAGATCGCTTGGGTTGGCCGCACAGAGCAGCAGCTCAAGGCCGATGGCGTGGCGTACAAAGCCGGTTCGTTCCCGTTCCTCGCGAACGGCCGTGCCCGCGCCTTGGGCGACACCACCGGCATGGTGAAGATGCTGGCCGATGCCACCACCGACGAAATCTTGGGCGTGCACATCGTGGGGCCACAAGCCTCCGAGCTGATCGCCGAAGCTGTTGTGGCCATGGAATTTAAGGCTTCTTCGGAAGACATTGCCCGCATCTGCCATGCACACCCCAGCTTGAGCGAAGCCACCAAAGAGGCGGCGCTGGCAGTGGACAAGCGCACCTTGAACTTCTGAGCCCTTTGCTCATTTCAAACTTCAGTTTGAGGTGAGTTGGGTTAAAGTTCGATCATCCTGAAACCCGGGCAAAACCCGGGTTTTGTCATTTGAATTGAAAAGCCCACCACCCATGTCCGTTCGTGATGTTTACGAAGCTGAATTGAAGAAACGTGCTTACCAAAGCGATCCTGCCCAGATCCGGGCGATCGACGCATTGGAGCGCTGTGCTGCGGAATGGGCTGCCTACAAATCCAGACGTTCGGGTCTCTTGGGTAAATTTTTTTCTCGTCCGGAAATTCCCAAGGGCGTTTACATGTTTGGCGGGGTGGGGCGTGGCAAGAGTTTTTTGATGGACTGCTTTTTTGCAGCCGTGCCCATCGAACGCAAGACCCGTCTGCACTTTCACGAGTTCATGCGCGAGGTGCATCGCGAACTCGCTGCGATTCAGGGCACGGTGAACCCGCTGGACGAGTTGGGCAAGCGCATGGCCAAGCGTTACCAGCTGATTTGTTTTGATGAATTCCACGTGGCGGACATCACGGATGCGATGATTTTGCACCGCTTGTTGGTGGCTTTGTTTGACAACGGGGTTGGGTTTGTCACGACCTCCAACTTTGAGCCCAACGGTTTGTACCCGGATGGCCTGCACAGAGACCGCATCTTGCCGGCCATTGCCTTGCTCAACGAGCGCATGCAGGTGCTGAATGTGGACAACGGCACCGACTACCGTCGTCGAACTCTGGAAATGGTCAAGCTGTACCACTCACCTTTGGGTGATCAGGCCGACGCAGAGATGAACGATGCTTTCAATCGTCTGTCCACTGGACCAGACGAAGATCCCTTGTTGCGCATTGAGTCGCGAGACATTGCGGCCAAACGTCGCTCAGGCGGTGTGATCTGGTTTGATTTCAAGGCGATCTGCGGTGGGCCGCGTTCGCAAAACGATTACCTTGAAATTGCGACGCAATACCATACGGTGTTGCTGAGCCATGTGCCGCAGTTGCCTGTCAGCATGGCGTCTGAAGCGCGGCGTTTCACATGGCTCATTGATGTGCTGTATGACCGCCGGGTCAAGCTCATCATGTCGGCAGCCGTGCAGCCTGAACAGCTTTACATTTCGGGACCCATGTCGCATGAGTTTCCTCGTACGGTCTCGCGACTGCACGAAATGCAGTCCAGTGAATTTTTGTCACTGGAACACCGAACAGTGGACACGCACATCACATGACGCGCAGATTGCTTGGCTGGCTGGGTGGATGCTGCTTGACGCTTGGCATGGCGCTGCCTTTATGGGCACAAAGCACCGAGTCATTGGCCTTGAAGAGCCCTTCAGCAACAGAGTCAATTTTGGAGGGGGCGGTTCCTGACGTGATTGCGCAACAAAGGCAGTTATTGGCCGCCAAGCGCGATGAAATCATGACGGCTTATGACAGACAACAAGGCGTTTGTTGGCAAAAATTTGCGGTGAATACCTGTTTGATTGAGGCACGCAAACTACGCAGACAAGCCCTGGATCCGTTGGCGAAGCAAGAATTGGTGTTGAACGCTCAGGAGCGGGAGTGGAGAACAAGGCAGCGTGAGATTCGTCTTGAGGGCAAGCAGCCCGATGGGCGTGGCAGTCCATGACGAGCACTCTGTTTCCCGATTCGTCCATTGCTGCAGCATTGGATTTGCATTCGCCCCAACGTCAGTTGATTGAGTTGAAAATCTTGCATGCCGATCTGGATGCATTGATTGACCATGCTGTTTCAGCACCGTTGCAGCAAGACGAGCTGAGCTTGCGGCGCATGAAAAAAAGGCGGTTGGCATTGCGCGACCAAATGGTTTTGCTTCAGTCACGATTGGTGCCCAAGGAGCCTGCTTGAATTGGCTTGACCAGCGCACTGTCGACGCTCTATCGGGTGCAGGGTCGCTCGCTCGGGCCTTGCCTGGCTTTCAGCCACGACAGGGACAACTGGATATGGCCACCGCGGTCAGTCGAACATTACAAAGTGGCGGGCAATTGGTGGTGGAAGCCGGCACGGGCACAGGCAAAACCTACGCGTATCTGGTTCCAGTGCTGCTCAGTGGTCATCGGGCGCTGGTGTCCACCGCGACCAAGGCCCTACAAGACCAGCTGTTCTCCCGAGATATTCCAAGGCTGGTGGAAGTGTTGGGATTACCCATCCGCATAGCCTTGCTCAAGGGACGCTCCAATTACCTGTGTTTGCATCGGATGGAGCAGGCGCGGCACAGCCCTGAGTCGGCGCATCCTGGTGCTCAACAAGCGTTGGCCAAAATAGAGACGTGGTCTCAGTCCACCCGCACTGGGGACATGGCCGAATTGACGGGTCTGGACGAGCGTTCATCCTTGTGGCCACTGGTCACTTCGACCCGAGACAACTGTTTGGGTTCCAACTGCCCCCGCTACCGTGCCTGCCATGTGAATTTGGCCCGAAAAGAGGCGTTGGCGGCTGATGTGGTGGTCATCAACCACCATTTGTTTTTTGCCGATATGGCAGTCCGCGAGTCGGGTGTTGCGGAGCTCTTGCCCACAGTGCGCGTGACGGTGTTTGACGAAGCGCACCAACTCAATGAAATTGGCGTGAATTTTTTGGGTCAGCAACTGTCCACCGTCCATTTGCACGAGTTGGTGCGGGATACCCTGGCCACCGGCTTGCAGCTGGCACGAGGGCTGGTTGACTGGCAGTCATTGACGGCTCAACTTGAGAAGGCAGCTCGCGATTGGCGATTGGCTGCGGGGCACCACAGGGGGTCGGTCACTTTGCGCTGGAATGGTCTGTGTCCGGAGGGGGTTGCCTCGGATGAATGGACGGTCGCGTTGGAAGGGGTGACGAAGGCCCTGATGGATCTGAGGACAGGTCTGGAGACGGTCAGTGAATTGGCTCCAGATTTTGTCCGCCTGGTCGATCGCACCCGCGATTTGGTGCAACGTGCAACCCTGTTTGCAGATTCCCCCCAACCTGATGGTGTGCGCTGGGCCGAAGTCAGTGCCCAGCTTCGGGTCATGGAGTCGCCTCTGGACATCGCGCAGGCTTTTTCTGGCTTGATGAGCCCCCAGTCTCCTCAGCCGTCAGACCCGTCGTCATCGGATGCTGCCCAAGCGGATCAGGGCGTAGGTCAACGTGCATGGATCTTCACTTCGGCCACCTTGGGCGATGAGCCCACTTTACGCTGGTTTACCGAACCCTGTGGGCTGAGCGCGGCCGAGGTCATGCAGGTTGGCAGTCCCTTTGACTACGCACAGCAATCGGCGCTGTATGTGCCGACACATTTGCCTCGCCCTGGCGAAGCCGGTCATGCCCTTGGGGTGGCCCGTTTGGTGCTGGAGGCTTTGAGAGTTCTGGGTGGCCGCACGCTGGTACTGACCACCACTTTGAGTGCCATGCGCAGCATTGGTGAGCAATTGCAGGCGCATGCCGACGGCACGTTTGAAGTCCTGGTGCAAGGGGAGAGTCCCAAACGCCGATTGATGGAACGGTTTCGCCAAGGTGGAGGGCAGGGCGATGCACAAGGCCGCAGAGGGTGCGTGCTTGTCGCTTCGGCATCGTTTTGGGAAGGCTTTGATGTGCCAGGTGATGCGTTGCAGTTGGTGGTGATTGACAAGCTGCCATTTCCACCCCCTGGTGATCCTTTGTTCGAGGCCCGCAGCCTAAGGACCATTCAGCAGGGCAACAATGCGTTCGTCGATCTCGCATTGCCTGAAGCGGCGGTTTCTCTCAAGCAAGGCGCAGGACGTTTGATCAGAAATGAATCAGATCGTGGGATTTTGGTTGTTTGTGACAATCGACTGGTGGAGAAGTCATACGGTCGGCGCTTGCTTCGAAGTTTGCCGCAGATGCGCCGTCTTGAAGACCACGCTGCATTTCAGGCGGCTTTGAGCCAGCTCACCAGGGTCGCCACCAGCTTTTAGTTTTGGTGGGTGCTGAGCCCTTGAGGTAAGGGGACTCTGGGTAGTTCTTTCGTAGAACGCGTAAGGCATCATCGCGCAATGTGGTCATGCCCATGGCCTCGTACGATTGAGCCAGGATGGACAAGGCTTCTTCAACCGCTGGAACGCCCTCGAAGTCGGCTATGGCTTGTTGAGCCCGGTTGATGGCAGCCACATGAGCACCACGTTTTGCGTAATAGCGTGCGACATGGACTTCGTAAGCCGCCAGTGAATTGACCACATGGACCATGCGTTGCCGTGCGTCAGCGCTGTACTTGGATTCTGGGAAACGTGTGGTGAGTTCAAGGAAGGACTCGTACGAGTCTTTGGCCGCTTTCTGGTCTCTTTCAGACAAATCCTGGCGTGTGATGAATGAAAAAAGCCCCAGGTTGTCGTTGAAATTCACAAGCCCTTTTAAATAAAGGGCATAGTCCAAGGCTGGACTGGTAGGGTGAAGACGAATAAATCGGTCCAATGTGGCCAAGGCTTGGATCTTGTTGCCGGTTTTGTATTGGGCAAAGGCTTTGTCGATTTGTGCTTGCTGGGCCAGCACGGTGCCGGCTGCACGGCCTTCCAGTTTTTCGTAGTAGCCAATCGCTTTGTCCCAGGCGCCAGCACTGGCTTCATCGCGTGCTTCGCTGTAAATTTTCTCTGGTGACCAGCCTGCGGTGGGGTCTTTGGGGTTGTTAGCGCAGCCGCTCAGCGTGAGTCCCGCAGCCAGTACAAGGCAAGCAGGAACCATCGATAATCTGAAGCTTTGCATCTGTAACACCTTGATTTGTTGAACGCTTTGATTATATCGACCGACCCCGAAATGGATGACCTTGGCCATCTTCCAGACGATGCAGAGCGTGTGTTGGATGCCTTGCAGGAGGTTCGGCACGCTGTTGTTCCGGCAACCTTACACGGTCAGAGAATCGACCGGGTTTTTGCTCAATTGGTTCCCGAGTTTTCACGAAGCTATTTGCAACAGCTGATTGAACAAGGCGACGCCCTGGTGGACGGACGGGTGACCACCAAGGTTTCCGCCAAAGTCCGTTTGGGTCATCAACTTCAAATTACTTTGCGGGCCACACCGCAGTCTCAGGCCTTTGTGCCGGAGTCCATGCCCATCGATGTGGTCTATGAAGATGAACATCTTCGGGTAATTCACAAACCTGCAGGCTTGGTGGTGCACCCGGCTCCAGGAAATTGGGGTGGAACCTTGCTCAATGGTCTGTTGGCTCTGGACCCCAAGGCCTGCGATGTGCCACGTGCCGGCATTGTTCACCGATTGGACAAAGACACCAGCGGGCTGATGGTGGTTGCACGTACCAGACAGGCGATGGACGCCTTGGTGGCTCAGATTGCGGCCAGAAAGGTGCATCGTCAATATTTGGCAATCGCGCATGAATGTTGGACAGGACCCTCGAAAAGGCTTGTGGATGCAGCCATAGGGAGAGATCCGACCCATAGATTGCGCATGGCAGTGGTTGATCTGTCCTACCAATCTGGCAAAACTGCATCGACCACCCTGGATTTGCTGGCACAAGGTGACCGTTGTTGTCTGGTTCAATGCACTTTGCACACGGGACGCACGCACCAAATTCGCGTTCACATGGCTCATACTGGACATCCCCTTCTGGGAGACGCCGTTTATGGCGGGGCTGCCAGGGCAGGCATGACGCGTCAAGCGCTGCATGCATGGCGATTGGCTTTTGAGCACCCCATGACAGGAGAGCCGATCGATCTCCAAACGGATTGGCCTGTCGACATGGCCGCGGCCCTGCATTCATTGGGCCTTCGCTACAATCTGCACAGTGATGGCTAAGCTCCCCATATGGCCTTTGGGCTGACATCGGACTGAGCTTCGATCGCGCAACATCCGCGAACCGCCATTTTCCACCAACCTCGCCGTGAGGCGTTTTTTTCCGAAAGACCGACACCATGAATACGGCGCAAGCCAAGCGTGTCCTGGAAGCGGCCTTGCTCACAGCCGGCCAACCTCTGTCCTTGCGTGATCTGCGCGTCTTGTACGAAGACTCACTCGGGGCAGACACCCTGCGTGTGATGTTGCAAGAACTCGAACTGGAATGGGCCAACAAGGGCTTGGAACTGGTCCATGTTGCCAGTGGCTGGCGGTTTCAGAGCCGTCCGCAGTTGCGTCCCTTTTTGGATCGCCTGCACCCCGAAAAGCCCCCCAAGTACACCCGCGCTGTTCTTGAGACGCTCGCCATCATTGCTTACCGTCAACCTGTCACCCGTGGCGACATGGAAGATATCCGTGGCGTCACGATCAGCTCTCAGATCCTCAAACAATTGGAGGATCGGGGCTGGGTTGAAGTGATAGGTCACCGCGAAACAGTGGGTCGCCCCAGTCTTTTTGCCACGACTCGCCAATTTCTGGATGACCTTGGCCTGGCTTCTTTGGACCAGTTGCCCTTGCTGTCCCAGGTTGACTCACCCATGTCTGCTCTGGCTGGCATGCTTGACGATGCGCCTGCCCAGACCAGCTTGCTGCTGGGAGAAGGGCAGACCGAGGTCGAGGATGCATCCAATCCACCCCTTCCAATCCATCCATCCACCGCAGAACTCACTGAACCCGATCATTCGGACGTGGACTCCGCCAACGCCCAGCCCAACCTCGGTCCAGAGAACGCCCCGACATGAACGATTCCGTGAAGAAAGAGCAGGACCAGCCTGCTGGCGTTTACGCCTCCCGCAAAACACGTGCGACTTCAGCTGCCCCGTCGCCCTATAAGGCCATTGAGTTGGCCCATGTGGTCTCAGGGCAGTTCGATGAGGAAGAGCCAGGCGAAGAAGTAGCGCAAGACCTGGGTAAGCGCGTGCTCGCGCCTCAGACCGACTCGCCCAAGTTGCACAAAGTCCTGGCCCAGGCTGGCATGGGTTCTCGCCTTGAGATGGAAAAACTCATCACGGAAGGCCGCATCGCTGTCAACAATGAGCCTGCCCACATAGGGCAGCGTGTGCAATACGGCGACCAGATCAAGGTGGACGGCAAGCCGATCCGCATCCGCATTGACCCTCCGCCCGCCCGCGTGATCGCTTACCACAAGCCCGCAGGCGAGATCGTCAGCCATGACGATCCGCAAAACCGCCCCTCGGTTTTTCGCAAGCTGCCGCGGCTTCACAACGGGAAATGGCAATCGGTGGGTCGCCTGGACCTCAACACAGAAGGACTGTTGCTCTTCACCAGTTCGGGTGAGCTGGCCAATCAACTCATGCACCCGCGTTTTGGTCTGGAGCGCGAGTATGCCGTGCGTGTCCTGGGTGCTCTGAGCAAGGATGAAAAGCAAAAACTCCTGGACGGCGTCATGCTCGAAGACGGCCCGGCCCAGTTCGGCTCGATCGAGGACGGCGGCGGCGAAGGCTCCAACTGCTGGTACCGCGTGACCATCTCGGAAGGGCGCAACCGTGAGGTGCGCCGCATGATGGAAGCTGTGGGCCATGCGGTCAGTCGTTTGATCCGCATCCGCTACGGCGCGATGGTGCTGCCCCATGGTTTGCGTCGGGGCGCTTGGCTGGAACTGGACGAAGCCGATATCCGTTCACTGATGCGTGCAGCGGGCACCAGCGTACGGCCCCACCCTGTAGCCGCCCAGTCCACCCGAACCGATCGCAACGACCGACGTCCGCGCACGGGCGGGCAGGGCAAGGCGGGCACCGCTGTGCCGCGCCTCAAACCGGCCGCCAAACCCAACCAGGCCCCGGGTGGCTCCGGTTTGCACGCCAGAGCCGACGCGCAAAAAAGCGAGACCCAATACATTGGTGCGGAAAGTTTCAACCGACTGAAAAAAGCCCAGGGCGGCCCCGGGCGAGGCGGTCGCGGCGGCAGTGGTCGCAGCCGCTGAGGCTGATGGCTTGACCGCTGGCAGCCAAGCCTCGGGGATTCCAAGTGAATGCCGCTTGACCCTGCGAGTTGGAGGCCTTTTGCCAGCCTTGCTCAGGTTAGAATAGATGGCTTTGCTGCAAGGCAAAATAGCTTTCAAAACTTTCGTAACAGGAAATCAAATGGCCATCGAACGCACACTCTCCATCATCAAGCCCGACGCCGTCGCCAAGAACGTTATTGGCCAGATCTACGCCCGTTTTGAAGCTGCCGGCCTCAAAGTGGTCGCTGCCAAGATGGTCCACCTTTCACGTGGCGAGGCCGAGCAGTTCTACGGCGTGCACAAAGAGCGCCCTTTCTTCAAGGATCTGGTGGACTTCATGGTTTCCGGCCCCGTCATGATTCAAGCCCTGGAAGGTGACAGTGCCATCGCCAAAAACCGCGATTTGATGGGCGCGACAGATCCCAAAAAAGCGGCTGCGGGCACCATCCGCGCTGATTTTGCCGACAGCATCGACGCCAATGCCGTTCACGGTTCCGATGCTCCCGAAACGGCTGCCGCTGAAGTTGCTTTCTTCTTCCCAGGCATGAACGTGTATTCACGTTGATCGTGATGCGTAACGCGCCCGCTGCGCTCTGACTCCATGACGGCCAACCTTCTCGAATTCGATCTGGAAGGTCTGGCCGTTTTTTGCGAAGGTCTGGGCGAAAAGCGCTTTCGGGCCACCCAGTTGTTCCGCTGGATTCATCAGCGGGGCGCTTCTGATTTTGACCAGATGAGCGATCTGGCCAAGTCCTTGCGCCAAAAGCTCCAGTCTCATGCACATGTCACGGCACTGCCCGTGATCAGTCAACACATTTCCGAGGATGGCACCATCAAGTGGCTGTTCGATGTGGGAGATGGCAACGCCATTGAATCGGTCTTCATTCCCGAAGACGATCGAGGCACTTTGTGCATTTCATCTCAGGCAGGTTGCGCGGTAGGTTGCCGTTTTTGTTCGACTGGCCATCAGGGTTTCAGCCGCAACCTCACCACTGCCGAAATTCTGGCCCAGCTGTGGTTTGCCGAGCATTTTCTGCGCCGCCACCTGAAGACCGATGAGCGAGTGATCTCCAACGTGGTGATGATGGGCATGGGCGAGCCACTGCAAAACTATTCGGCTTTGGTGCCCGCGCTTCGCGCCATGCTTGACGACCATGGTTATGGCCTCTCGCGTCGCCGTGTCACGGTGTCCACTTCGGGCGTGGTGCCCATGATTGAACGTTTGGCGGCTGACTGCCCAGTGGCTTTGGCGGTTTCATTGCATGCCCCCTTCGATGCGCTGCGCGACAACCTCGTGCCGCTCAACCGCAAATACCCGCTCGATGAACTTCTCCAGGCTTGCATTGGCTACTTGGCCCATGCGCCACGTGACTTCATCACTTTTGAATATTGCATGCTCGACGGCGTCAATGACCAGCCAGAGCACGCCAGCGCCTTGATTGACCTGATGCAAAAGCACGCGCGTCAAGGTCTGCGTTGCAAGTTCAACCTGATTCCTTTCAACCCTTTCCCAGCCTCCGGATTGTTGCGCTCACCTCTGGCTCGTGTACAAGCTTTTGCCAAGCAGTTGCAGGACGCAGGTCTGGTGACCACCGTGCGCAAAACCCGGGGTGACGACATCGATGCGGCATGCGGTCAGCTGGCCGGTGATGTCAAAGACCGCACGCAAGTGCACCATCGCATGGCGCAGCAGCGGATCATCCCATTGGTAGCGTCCCCAACCGTTGCAAATCAGGAGTAATTCCATGAGCAGCAGTCCTGAAATCGAGGTTGTTCAAGGCTTGAGCGCAGGGCAACTGCTGCGGCAGGCCCGACTCAAAGCAGGCGTCCATCTTGCTGTCTTGTCTGTTCATCTCAAGGTTCCTGTTCGGCAGTTGGAGGCCCTGGAAGCCGATGAATGGGACGCTGTCAAAGGACCTGTCTTTTATCGTGGCTTGGCATCCAGCGTTTGCCGTCAATTGAACATGGAGTCCGGTCCTGTTTTAGCCCTTTTGCCCCGTCCTTCGGGTCAAATTGTGCCCACCAAGTCTCTTCAGCAGTCCACCGAACCTCGTCTGGGGGCGAACGAGAAAGTCAAACTTTTTCGAAAAGTTTCATCAACCAAGTTTGTTGTGTTGATGGTGTTTTTGTCGGGATTGGCTTATGCATGGTTTTGGATGCCTTCGCCACCTGAATGGTTGGGCAGAGATGGGTTCATTTTTTCTTTATGGGATCGGAACCCCCCTCAAGTGGTGACCCAGGAAATTCATTTGCAATCTGCCGCCCAGGGAAATGCTGGGATGCGCTCGCCAAGCGATACACAGGACACCTCAGCCACTGCAGCTGCATCGCCATCCTCTGCTTTCGGTGTGGTTGCGTCTTCGCAGGCACCATTGACGCCCGGCACTGCAGCAGTGAAGTTCAGTTCGGTTGATGCGGCCCTTGCACCACCCAGTGCACAATGGGTGTTCAGTGCAAGTGGTGAAAGCTCGATTGAACTTCGCAACTCGAAAGATGTCGTCATTTTCAGCGGTGTTTTGAAAGCGGGTGAGACCCAGCGCATTGACAGCCCCTTGCCTGTTCGAGTGGTGATAGGTCACGCTCAAGTGGTCAATGCAAGTTTGCGTGGGCAGGCGTTTGACCTGAAGCCCCACACCCAAGTCACAGTGGCCCGATTTGAAGTGAAGGAGTAATGATGTCTTCTATCTCGACTTCGTCATCCGATGATCCGATTCAGATTGCAAAACCTCTCAAGAGGGTGAGTCGGCAGTCCAATGTTGTGTGGGGCTCGAAGGTTGTGACTGTGGGTGGTGGTGCGCCTGTCCGGGTTCAATCCATGACCAACACGGATACGGTCGATGTGATCGGTACAGCCATACAGGTTAAAGAGCTGGCCATTGCCGGCTCAGAGATGGTTCGCATCACAGTCAACACGCCCGAAGCTGCTCAAGCTGTGCCGCATATCCGTGATCAGCTTGACAAAATGGGCATTGACGTCCCACTCATCGGTGACTTTCATTACAACGGACACCGCTTGCTGACGGACTTCCCTGCCTGCGCCGAAGCGCTGTCCAAGTACCGCATCAACCCCGGTAACGTGGGCAAGGGCGATAAACGCGATGTGCAGTTTGGCCAAATGATTGAAGCGGCCATGCGTTGGAACAAGCCGATCCGCATTGGTGTGAATTGGGGCAGTCTGGATCAGGAGTTGTTGGCGGAGTTGATGGATGTCAACAGCCAGCGAACCAACCCCTGGGAAGCCCGTCAGGTGATGTACGAGGCCCTGATTTCATCGGCCATCACTTCGGCGCAAAGGGCTGAAGCCATGGGTTTATCGGGCTCGCAAATTACCCTTTCATGCAAAGTATCCGGCGTGCAGGATCTGATCTCTGTTTACCGAGAGCTTGGTCGCCGAACGGACTATGTGTTGCATCTGGGTTTGACCGAGGCGGGTATGGGCACCAAAGGCACGGTGGCTTCTACAGCTGCTTTGTCTGTGCTGCTTCAAGAAGGCATTGGTGACACGATCCGCGTCTCACTGACGCCGCAGCCGGGCGAAGCCCGAACGCAGGAAGTGGTGATTGCATCCGAGATTTTGCAGTCTCTGGGGCTGCGTATTTTTGTGCCCAGCGTGACGGCATGTCCTGGCTGCGGACGCACCACCAGCAGCACTTTTCAGGAGCTGGCCAAGCAGATTGACGACTTTTTGCGTGCCCAGATGCCTGTTTGGCGCGTGCGTTATCCGGGTGTGGAAAATCTCAAGGTTGCAGTCATGGGTTGCATTGTCAACGGCCCGGGTGAAAGCAAACACGCCGACATCGGCATCAGCTTGCCGGGTACGGGTGAAGCGCCTGCTGCCCCGGTTTTCATTGATGGCGAAAAACGTTTGACTTTGCGTGGCGATGGCATTGCGCAAGAGTTCCAAGGCTTGGTTGAAAACTATATTGAGAACCGTTTTGGTTCAGGATCTGCCGAGAAAAAATGAGCGAGATGGCGAAAGAAAACATTCCCAAAGTCGAAAGGGCTGCTAAAGCTCAGAAGCTTGTCGGCGTGAAAGGCATGAACGACATCCTGCCACCGGACTCTGCCCGTTGGGAATGGCTGGAAGGACAAGTTCGGGATCTGATGGCGCGTTATGCCTATCGCAACGTGCGTTTGCCCATCGTCGAGCCTACCGCCTTGTTTGTGCGTGGCTTGGGTGAGGTGACCGATATCGTCGAAAAGGAGATGTACTCCTTTGAAGACCGCCTGAACGGCGAGCAACTCACCCTTCGTCCCGAGGGCACGGCAGGGTTGGTGCGTTCGGTGGTCGAGCACAACCTGTTGTATGAAGGTGGCAAACGCCTCTATTACATGGGCCCCATGTTCCGACATGAGCGTCCCCAGCGCGGCCGTTACCGCCAGTTCCACCAAATCGGTGCCGAGGTTTTGGGTTTTGGTGGTCCAGAGGTTGATGCCGAGCTGATTTTGCTGGCCAATGACCTGTGGAAAATGCTGGGCCTCAAAGATGTGCGCCTGGAACTCAATAGCCTGGGCCAACCGGCCGAGCGACAGGCCCACCGCGCGGCATTGATCGCCCACCTGGAAAAGCACAGCGATGTGCTGGACGAAGAAGCCAAACGCCGTCTGCACAGCAACCCGCTTCGCATTCTGGACACCAAGAACCCGGCCATGCAAAGCGTGGTTGAGGCTGCTCCCCGTTTGCTCGACTTTTTGGGCGAGGCGTCTTTGGCCCATTTCAACGCGGTCAAGGCGATTTTGGACGCCAATGGCGTGGCTTACAGCATCAATCCGCGCCTGGTGCGGGGTATGGATTATTACAACCTCACGGTGTTCGAATTCATCACCACCAGCTTGGGCTCGC
>ERZ1022756.375-NODE-375-length-13634-cov-25.491347_pt1 | contig 13634 bp, 11 predicted proteins | sample MGYA00520902_ERZ1022756 | MGnify/ENA primary metagenome ERZ1022756 (study PRJEB33162, sample SAMN09537601) | freshwater metagenome | isolation source: freshwater | place: Canada:Alberta | collected 2017-07 | study: EMG produced TPA metagenomics assembly of the... | reverse complement strand
ACCAGCGTGCCGTTGATGCGGATGAACTGGAGGTCGCGGCCCACGGCGCCCTCGACGCGGTCGGTTATGGTGCGCGCGTCCCAGCGCTTAACCGTCTCTGACACCAGCCGGACGATCTGGTCGCCGTAACGGGTCGCTACGCCCACCATTGTGCGGCGGGCAAAGCGGTTGATCTGGTGTTGCAGCCGCGCGTCCTGCTGCAGCGCGCCGCCCAGTTCGGCGAGCATGTTGCGCATCTCCTCACCCATCCCGCTTTCGGGATCGCGCGCGCGGGCGATCAGCGACCGGCGGATGCGCTCCCACACGCCCGTCCACCACACCGCCACGGCGGGGTTGGCGATCAGGTCGCGCTTCATGTCTTCAACCTTGGCGCGGGTTTCGGGGTCGTGCTGCAAGTCCTGACCGAGCTTTGCCAGCCCCTCCTCGATCTTGCCGCGCAGCGGGTGATCGGGGTTCACCAGCACCTCGGCCAGCAGTTTATACAGCCCGTCGAGCACGCTGGAGGAGATAGTCTTGTCGATCCCCGCCCAGCGCAGCACGCCCGCGACGCGGTTGTGAATGATCTCGCGCAGCGTGTCCTCGTTATCCTCGATCGTGAGGCCCGCCCACCGCACGAAACCGTCGATCAGCGGCTGGTGGCGTTTATCCGCCATCGTGGTTTCGATCATCCGGCCCGCCAGCGGCGCGATGTCGAGCTTGGCCAGCTGTCCGGCAAGGCCCGCGCGCACCTGATTGCCCAGCCGGTCAGGATCGAGCGATTCGAGCACTTCCGCCAGCAGCTCCGCCGCGCCTGATGTGATGCGCGAGCGTACGTCCTGCGCCCCCGCGTCCTGGCCGCGTTCCGGGGAGGCGGCGAGAAACTCCCCCGCAGCCTTGGCAATGTTCATGCCCGCCATCCGCCGCGCGACCACCGCCGGGGTAAGGAAATTTTCGCGCAGGAAGGCTGCCATCGTATCGGCAATGCGGTCCTTGTTTTCCGGGATGATCGCGGTGTGCGGGATAGGCAGGCCGAGCGGGTGGCGGAACAGCGCCGTCACCGCAAACCAATCGGCCAGCCCGCCGACCATCGCCGCTTCCGCGAAGGCGTTGACATAGGCCCATGCGGGATGACCGGTCGTCGCCAGACCATGCGTGGCGATGAAAATCATCGCCATCGCCGCCAGCATCCCCGTCGCCGTCCAGCGCATCCGCTTCGCACGATCGACGGTGAGCGGCTGGCCGCCAAGCGTCAGGGGCCTTAGAGAGCGCGTCGCCATACCAGAACCTTAGCGCGAATGGGGCGGGGCAGTCACGCCCTAACCGGTCACTCCGCCGGTTCGCTGCCGGGCGGCAGGCGCCGCGCCGGGATGGCACCGCCAACACCGGGGAACGGAGTATCCGGCACGGTTGCAACCGCGCCGTCTTCGTCGCCCGGCTTATACGTCAGCATCCGTGACCGGAGCCACGGCCCGACGCGCTTTTCAAAGCTGTCCGCCAGGCTGAAGCCCGCCGGAACGATCAGCAGGGTGAGCATGGTCGACAAGATCAGCCCGCCAATCACCACGATGCCCATCGGCTGACGCCACGCGCCGTCTCCGCTGAGCGACAGCGCGACCGGGATCATGCCGGCAGTCATCGCCACGGTGGTCATCACGATCGGCTGCGCACGCTTGTGTCCGGCATCAAGGATCGCGTCGACCTGGCCGACGCCCTTGTTCATTTCCTCGATGGCGAAGTCGATCAGCAGGATCGAGTTCTTCGACACGATGCCGAGCAGCAGCAGGATGCCGATGTACACTGGCATGGAATTCGGCTGGCCCAGCAGCCAGATCAGCAGGATGCCGCCCAGCGGTGCGAGCAGCAGCGAGGTCATGTTGACCAGCGGGCTCATCAGCCGCTTGTAAAGCAGCACCAGTACGGAGAACACCAGCAGGAACCCGGCGATGATCGCAATGATAAGGTTCTGCAGCAGCTCCCGCTGCCATTCTTCCTCGCCCACCACATCGCGGATCACACCCAGCGGCAGGTTCTGGAGCACCGGCAGCGCGTCGATCTCGGCCTGCGCCTCACCCTTCAGCATTCCCGCAGCCAGATCAGCGCCGACCAGCGCGCGGCGGTTCTGGTTGTAACGCTGGATCGCGGTCGGGCCGGAACCGAAGGTGATGTCGGCAACGCGGCTCAGCGGCACCGATCCGCCGCCTGCCAGCGGCACGGGAAGGTTTTCGATCGTCCGGAAATCGGTCCGGGCTTCTTCCGACAGACGCACCACAATGGGGATCTGACGATCCGAAAGCGAGAAGCGCGCGGCGTTCTGTTCGATCTCGCCAAGCGTGGCGATGCGGATCGTCTGCGACAGCGCGGCAGTGGTCACGCCCAGTTCGGCGGCAATCTTGTCACGCGGGGTGATGATGATTTCCGGACGGTTGAGGTCAGCACTGATGCGCGGGGCGACCAGCGACTTCAGCCCCTTCATCTCCTCGACCAGCTGGGCTGCGGTCTTATCCAGCAGCACCGGATCGGAACCGGCCAGCATCACCGTCATATCACGGCCCGAACCGAAACCGCCGCTCTGCGACTGGAACCGCACGCGCGCGTCAGGCATCTTGGCCAGCGTGGGCGCAAGTTCACGTTCGAAATCGATCGAGGTGCGCGCGCGGTCTTCACGCAGCTTGACGAAGATGGTCGAAGTTTCGCCCAGCCGGATCCGTTCGAGCAGGCGTTCAACTTCAGGCTCCTGCCGGATACGGGCCGCGACCGAGTTTACCACCCGCTTCGTTTCGGCAAGCGTGGTGCCGGGCACCATCTCAATTTCGATGCGGCTGTTTTCGGTGTCGATATCGGGCTGGAACTGTCCGGGGATCTGGCCGAACAGCAGGATCGTGACGAGCAGAGAAAACCAGCCGATGCCGAGCATCCAGATGCGGTGGTCGTAGAACCGCGCCGTCAGCCAGCGGGTGCCACTGGCAAACCTGCCCGAACCCCGGCCCGGCAGCTCGATCAGCTTGAACAGCCCCCAACCTGCCAGGAACGACAGGATCGACACGGCCAGCAACTGCACGATTTCGAACAGCTTCAGGACGAGGAAGTTGATCATCGACATCGAATCGGACGAAACGGCGGCAGCCACATTCTTCGGCACATCAAGCGAGGCGATGGCCTTGAAGCTCAGGAACATCGCCGCCCCGGTCGCCGCCATCAGCGCAATCACGACCAACAGCAATGATGGCACATAGAAGAAACGCCGGCGCGGGCCGGTCAATCCGGCGCGGCGCACGGCCATGCGCCCGGTATCGAGCGTCCACGCCAGCACGCGCATATAGGCGTCGATTGCCGGACCCTCGCCATGCTCGGCGTGGCCCTTGGACTTCAGGAAATAGGCCGCCATCAGCGGCGTGACCATCCGCGCGACGGCAAGGCTCATCAGCACCGCAATCACAACCGTGATCCCGAAGTTCTGGAAGAACTGGCCGGACACGCCCGGCATCAGGCCGACGGGCAGGAACACCGCGACAATGCAGAAGCTGGTGGCGACGACCGGCAGCCCGATCTCATCCGCCGCATCGACCGACGCCTGATAGGCGGTTTTGCCCATCCGCATATGCCTGACGATATTTTCGATCTCCACGATCGCATCGTCAACCAGCACGCCTGCCACCAGCGCCAGCGCCAGCAGCGAGAGGAAGTTGAGGTTGAAGCCCAGCAGGTCCATGAACCAGAAGGTCGGGATCGCGGACAGCGGGATTGCGACCGCGCTGATGAAGGTGGCGCGCCAGTCCCGCAGGAACATGAACACCACAACCACCGCCAGCACCGCGCCTTCGACCAGCGCCCACATCGACGATTTGTACTGACCGCGCGTGTAGGTGGTGGTGGTCGAAAGCTTGATGAATTCGATGCCCGGATTTTCAGCCTTGATCTTGTCCATTTCCTCAAGCGCGGCGTCATAGACCGTCAGATCGGACGCGCCGCGCGCGCGGTTCATGTAGAAGTTGACGACTTCCTTGCCGCCCACTTCGCTGATCGAAGTGCGTTCGGAATAGCCGTCACGCACCTTGGCAATATCGGCGAGGCGCACGGTGCGCCCCCCGCCGAGCTGGATTTGCGTCTGTGACAGCTCATAGGCCGTGTCCGAATTGCCGAGCACGCGCAGGGACTGGCGGGTGCCGCCGATTTCGGCCAGACCGCCCGCCGCATCCAGATTGCTCTGACGCAGGGCGGCGTTGATCTGTGAGGCGGTGACGCCGAAGGACTGCATCCGCGCCGGATCAAGGATCACCTCGATCTGCCGGTCCACTCCGCCGAAACGCCCGACTTCGGCCATGCCTTCGATCTTCAGCAGCCGCTTGGCAACGGTATCGTCGATGAACCAGCTGAGCTGTTCAAGGGTCATGTCATCCGCTTCGACCGCGACATAGCCGATGGCCTCGCCGACCACATTGACCTTGCGGACCTGCGGCTCAAGGATGCCATCGGGCAGTGAGCCGCGCACGGAATCAACGGCGGTTTCCACCTCGTTGACCGCTTCGATCAGGTCGGTGCCGATCTCGAATTCGACAAAGGTCTGCGATGCGCCTTCGCGCGCGGTCGACTGAATCGAATTGACCCCGGCGATGGAGCGCAGCGCGCTCTCGACACGCTGGGTGATCTGGTTTTCGATTTCCGACGGCGAAGCCCCGGGCTGGGTAATGACAACGGTCACCGCCGGAAAGTCGACATCCGGATTGTTGGTGACGTCCATCCGCAAGAAGCTGACGATGCCGGCAAATAGCAGGCCGGTGAAGAACACCAGCGGGATCACCGGGTTGCGGATCGACCAGGCCGAAATGTCGCGTAGTGCCATGATAGTCCTGCCTGTGTTTCGCCGGTCTGGCCTTGCCCCAAGATACGCGGCGAACCGCGGTGGAGATGGGCGCCTTACTTCTTCAAGGGCTGCGGATTGACGGACTCGCCCGGATTGAGGAACCCGCCCGCCTTCAGCACCACACGCTCATTGCCGGAAAGCCCTTCTGTGATGGCGAGGCCTTGTGCTGTCACCGCGCCGGTCTTGACCGGGCGGCGAACCGCCTTGTTATCGCCGTCCACAATGTAGACATAGCTGCCATTGGCATCGGCCTGCACCGCGCTTTCGGGGAGCACCGTCGCGCTGAAGCTGCCGCTGCTGATCCGCGCCGTCGCAAAGCCGCCGGGCCGCAGTTCCGGCGCAAAGCTGAGCGCGATCCGCGCCGTGCCCTGCCGTGTGGCCTGGTCGATCACCGGAGCAACCTGCCATATCTGGCCGGAGAACTGCTTTTCCGATCCGGTGGGGATGATCGTCGCGCTGGTCCCGACCGAAAGCTTGGTAAGCTGTTCTTCGGAAAGCTGAGCGAGCATTTCCATCTCGCCCCCGCTGGCGATGGTGAACAGCGCGGGGCTGCCCGCGCCCACGGTCTGCCCGGGTTCGACGTTGCGGGCGAGCACATAGCCGGTCGAAGGAGCAAGGATGTTCAAACGCTGGTTGCGAGCGCGCTGTTCGCGCAGCTGCGCCTCGGCCACTTTGACACGGGCGGCGGCGGCATCGCGGGTCGCGGTCAGGCGGTCAACATCGGCTTTGGAAACGAACCCGCGCGCCACCAGTTGCAGAGCGCGATCAAGATTGGCCTGCGCCAGATTGGCATCGGCCCGCGCCACATCGATCTGCGCGGACTGTGCTTCGGCCTGCTGAACCTGCACGCTGCGGTCGATCACCGCGAGCACCTGACCCTGCTGCACCCAGTCCCCGGCATCCACCGTGACGCGCACCACCTGCCCACCTTCGCCAACGACACCGACCGGCATCGGGCGGCGCGCAGCAAGGGTACCGGGCGCTTCGATTTCGCCCGTAACCATGGTCTTGCCAGGGGTAACGACCGTCACCGAAGGCGCCTGCGAATTGTCGTCACCGACAGCAACCGGTTCCCCCCCGGCCAGCGCGAAATAACCGGCAATCAGCAACAGCAGCACGAACAGACCAGCCCCGCCAAGGATCAACCAGCGCGGAATGGCGGGCCCGGCAAGGGTGCGCACACCGGCGAATTCGGTGGTTACCCCGTCGGCAGCCTCGGCCCTGATGGTCGTTTCGTAATTCATTGCCGTTCCCTGACCCGGGCCACACCCCGCGCTGTGCGCGGGATCAACCTCCGAGTGTATTATTCGCCTAAGTCACTAAGTGCAACGCCTCATAGATTGTCAGGCGTTTGCGGGCAATGACTCCATCGACCGGTGACTTGCAGCCTAGACGAAAGGTGCAGGCCATTGGTTCCCGGCACCAATCACGGGGCACGCCCGGCGGTGCCTCAGCGCAGCCGGCCCCGCCGGATGAGGTTGAAAGTGCCCAGCAGGATGACCGCGCCAAACAGCGCACCGATCACGCCAGACCAGTCCGGCGGCCACGCACCGATCGTCCCGCCGCCGAAGATAACGGCCAGCACGCGGTTGCCGATGAAGGAACCGGCAATCCCGACAATGATGTTAAGCACCACGCCCATCGAAGCATCGCGGCGCATGGCAAGGCTGGCAAGCCACCCGATTACACCGCCCATGATAATGAACCAGATGAACCCCAGCATTCCGTTGTCTCCCCTGTGCCCGGACAAGCGGATGGAATGGTGCGCCAGATAGGGGGCGCCGTCAAACGCGCTGCGCCCGCGACGCCTTGTCAGCGTGCGGGCGGGCGAATCGATAAATCGCAGGCGAAATCAGTACTTGAGCTGGCGCTCGTAAAGATCGCGGTAGTGCTGGATTTTGGTAACCCGCAGGCCGTGCATACCCGAACGGTCGACCGCGCGCTGCCAGGATGCGAACTCTTCCAGCGTCAGGCCATAACGGGCCAGCGCTTCATCAAGGGTCAGCAGCCCCCCATTCACGGCAACCACAACTTCGGCCTTGCGGCGCACCACCCACCGTTTGGTTTCGGGCGCGGGCAGATCGGCAAGGGTCAACGGCTCGCCAAGCGGGCCAATTACTTGTGCGGGGCGGATGTCCTGGTTCTCAATCATTGCCTGTCTCTCGCATCGCCGCGGGTTTATCGGATTGCGCCCCTGTCGCTTCGTCCGGCCGGTTTGCATCCTTGCTACCGTTGATGGCATCCAGAGCTTTAGATTGCCCTAAAGCATCATGGTTAAAGCCGGGTTCGCCATCATCAATCATCGCAAAATAGCTGGCGGCCGCATCGCCGAAGCTGGCCGCCACGGATTCAATCGGAGCCTGCGATTCGGTGCGCAGCAGCAGCCGCAGATCGCGCGCGGCATTCAGCCTTGCGGTGATCTCGCTCCATTCGACCGCGCGCAGGGCATCGCCTGCCCGCCGTGCCGGACGATCTGCAAATCGGTCATCCCCGCCAGGCCCGACCATGGCGCGCAGCCGTGCGCGCTCCTCGGGAGTAAGGACGCTGGCAGGGGCGTCAGTGTGCGCCTGAAAAGGCTTGGCTTCCTCGAACATCATTCCGCCTCCTAACCCGAGTGCGTCAAAATCCGGTAAAGCTGCCATTTACCCCTGCTTAGGAAAGCGCGGGCGCGGGGGGCAGGACGTGCGGCTCTGGCGAAGGGCGCCAAGGCTCGCTATAGCCGCGGCGCCTATGGACACTTCCGCCCTCCTTGCCGCCGGGCCGCTTGCCGCGCCTGATGCTGCCGCGCTGTTCGATCTGCCGCGCAGCCCCGCCGATTGCCGGATCGTCGTGGCGATGAGCGGCGGGGTCGATTCCTCGGTGGTCGCCGCGCTGGCCCATGCGAGCGGGGCCGAGGTGATCGGGATCACCTTGCAGCTTTATGATTACGGCGCCGCCACCGGACGCAAGGGCGCGTGCTGCGCAGGCGACGACATCCGCGATGCGCGCGCCGTGGCTGACCGGCTGGGCATTGCGCATTATGTCTTCGACCATGAAAGCGCCTTCCGCGAGGACGTGGTCGAACAGTTCGCCGACGAATATCTTGCCGGGCGTACCCCGGTGCCCTGCATCCGCTGCAACATGGGGCCAAAGTTCACCGACCTGTTCCGCATGGCGCGCGAATTGGGGGCGGATTGCCTTGCCACGGGGCATTATGTCCGGCGGGTGATGACGGCAGAGGGCGTCCAGCTCCACCGCGCCTTTGATCCGGCGCGCGATCAGTCGTACTTTCTTTATGGCACCACCGATGCGCAGCTGGATTACCTGCGCTTCCCGCTGGGCGGGATGCCCAAGCCGCAAGTGCGCGAATTGGCCGAAGCGGCGGGCCTGAGAAACGCGGCCAAGCCGGATTCGCAGGACATCTGTTTTGTGCCCGACGGCAATTACGCCAAGATCGTCACCAAGGTGCGCCCCGAAGGCGCCGCCCCCGGCCATATCGTCCACGCGGCGAGCGGGGACGTGCTGGGCGATCACAAGGGCATCGTCCACTTCACCGTGGGCCAGCGCAAAGGCCTCGACATCGGCGGGCAGCCTGAACCGCTTTATGTGATCGGCCTGGATGCCGTGTCACGTGAAGTGCGGGTGGGGCCAAAGCGGATGCTGGCGGTCAGCGCCGCGCGCCTCACGGAAACCAATCGCATCGGCATGGCTCCGGGTGAGCCGCTGACAGCAAAGGTGCGCAGCCTTGCCAAGCCGGTGCCGGTGACGCTGGAAGGCGCGCTGGGTGATGGCGCGGCCGTCACGATCCGCTTTGCCGAGCCTGAATTCGGCGTTGCCCCCGGACAGGCGGCGGTGATCTATGCGGGCGACCGGGTCATCGGCGGCGGATGGATCGATTCGACCGAGAAGGTCACCGGTTAGCGCTGATCGGGCGCAGCGTTCCGAAAGATGGGGGTTGGCCGGGTTCAGATCGCGCCAGACCCTCGCTTGCCCCCCCTTAGCCTGCCCTTACTACAGGTGTTTCACGTGAAACACGCGAAGCGCGGGCGGAAGGGGGCGGGTGTTATCCCTCCCAAGGCTCCAGCACGCAGCCATAGCCTTTGCGGTAGGTCGCCGTCGCGCTGGCGACCAGCGGGAATCGGGCCGTGACGCTCTTGGTTTCAACATCCTCCATCAGCGTCACAACCTCCATGCCGGCCAGCTTGTCCTTGGCGCAATCCTTCAACTCGCGGCCCGCCACGAACCGGCAGGAACAGGCCACGCGCGCCGAGTAGGCAGACGCGATACTGCCATAGCCTTGGATCGGCTCACGGAAGATCCAAACCACCACGCCGATAATCAGCGCAATGATCGCCAGCAGCCACAGTCCCCAGCGCGGGGCGCCGCGGGTGCGTGCGGAGGACAGTGTTTTCGCCATTGCCAAGCCCCATTGCCAAACCCGACCGCTTCGGGAATTGAGGGCGCGATGACCCTGACCGCCACCGCCCTTAATCGCGCGATCACACTCGCGCCAGCCCTGCTGATGCCAGCCCTTCTTATGGTCGCCGCCTGCGGCGATGCGCCGCTGCCCGAAACGCCGCTTTCGCAGGAGGCGCTGGACGCCGTGACGAAGAATGCCGGCGCGCCAAAAGACCAGCTTGCGCAGCAGATCGACGACCTGTTCACCGCGCCCGGCCTTGGCGAAACGCGCGCCGTGGTGGTGATGGCAAATGGCCAGCTTGCCGCCGAACGTTATGGCCCCGGCTATGACAAGGACACCCGGTTCGTCAGCTGGTCAATGGCCAAGACGGTGACCGGCGTGCTGATCGGGATGCTGGTGTCCGACGGGCTGCTCGCGCTGGACGAGCCGGCTCCGGTGCCATTGTGGCGGCGGCCCGGCGATCCGCGCGGCGAGATTACCTTGCGACACCTCCTCCAGATGCGCAGCGGGTTGCGCCATACAGAGGCCGGCGATCCTCCCTACGAATCCAGCGAAGTCAGGATGCTGTTCCTCGACGGGCGCGACAATATGGCCAAGTGGGCCGAGGAACAGCCGCTGGAGGCGGAGCCGGGCAAGCAGTTCGAATATTCGTCGAACACCAGCGTGATCCTCGCCGACATTGCGGCGCGCGCGCTGACCGCCAGCGACAAGCCGGAGGCGCGGCGCAAGGCGGTCGCGGATTACCTCCAAGTCCGATTGTTCGGCCCGCTCGGCATGACCAGCATGGTGCCCGAATTCGATGCGTCAGGCACATTGGTCGGCGGCAGCCTGATGCACGCCACCGCCCGCGACTGGGCCAAACTGGGCGAAATGCTTCGGTTGAAAGGCCGCGCGCCGGGCGGTGAACAGCTTGTCCCGCAACGCTGGGTCGAAGCGATGGTGACGCCCAGCCCGGCAAGCCCGCATTACGGGTTCCAGACCTGGCTCAACCGCCCGATCTCCGGCACGCCGACCAGCGATCACCCGCTGCTGCCCGAGCGTGCGCCCAAAAGCCTGTTCTCGCTGATCGGGCACATGGGGCAATATGTGCTCGTCTCACCCAGCCAGCGGGTCACGCTGGTGCGGCTCGGCCATTCCGACAGTGTCGAGCGCCCGCCGATGTTGCAGCAAGCGGCAGACGTGCTGGAGTTATATCCGGCGTCGTAGTTTCCGCATGCCATCCAGCGTGCGGTCGCTTCGCGCCCGACTAGAGGTAGAAGCTGCCCTCGACCACGGTGACGCACGGGCCGCCAAGCCAGGCCTTGTCACCGTCGAGCCTGAGCGTCAGATCGCCGCCGCGCTCGCTCGCCTGATGCGCGGTGAAGCTGCCCTGCCCCAGCCGCTTGGCCCAGTACGGGGTGAGAACGGCGTGCGCCGATCCCGTGACGCTGTCCTCGTCCACCCCGCCGCCGGGGACGAACACGCGGCTGACGATGTCGGTGCGGTCGCCCGGCGCAGTGGCAATGAACTGGTCTTTGCCGAGTTTTTCCAGACCGCGGATATCCGGTGCAAGTGCACGGACGGCGGCTTCGTTTTCGTAGAGATAGATGTTGTAACCCAGCCCCGACCGGCAAACCTCCAGCGGCTCCGCTCCGAGCAGACGGATCGCTTCGGCCTGATGGGCAGCGGTGTCCGGCTGCGTGACGATGGCGGGAAGCGCGAGTTCATATCCCGCGCCCGCACGGACCACCTCCAGCACGCCGGACTGCCGGGTGCGGAATGTCACCCGTTCACGCCCCTGTCCTTCGGTGTCGCGCGTCAGCAGCACATGACCGCTCGCCAACGTCGCGTGGCCGCACAGCGCGATCTCATAAGTCGGCGTGCACCAGCGCAGCTCCCAATCGGCCTCTCCGGTGGCATCGCGCACCACGAAGGCGGTTTCGGCAAACAGGTTTTCGGCCCCGATGGCGACCAGCACATCGTCAGGCAGCCATTCATCGAGCACCATGACCGCCGCCTGGTTCCCGCCAAACGGTTCCGAAGCGAAGGCATCAACATGCCAATAGGGGATTTTCTGCGGCATTGGGCTGATCCTCAGGGATACAAGAGCGTGTCGGACCACGGCGCATCGGCACCTTCGCGGATGAATTCGCGGCGGTCGTGCAGGCGGTTGTCGCGGTCGATCCAGAACTCGATCCGGCGTGGGCTGAGCGTGAAGCCGGTCCAATGCGCGGGGCGCGGCACCTTTCCTTCACCCTCGTGTGCGGCCCACAATTCTTGCACCCGATCGAGATATTGCTGGCGTTCGGGCAGCGGGCGCGACTGGTCGCTGGCGGCGCTGCCGACCTGGCTTTTGAAAGGGCGCGAGTGAAAATAGGCGTCGGCGCGCTCCGGCGTCACTTCGATCAGCGGGCCTTCAATACGGATCTGGCGGCGCAGGCTTTTCCAGTGAAACAGCAGCGCGGCCTGCATATTGGCGCGGATCTGCCCGCCCTTGCGGCTGTCGGCATTGGTGAAGAAAGTGAAGCCGCCGCCCCCCATGCCTGCGGGGTTCTCCTGCGTGCCATGGCCCTTCAGCAGCACCATTCGCACCGAAGGCGCCGCATCCGCTGTCGCCGTCGCCAGCGCCATGGCGTTGGGATCGTTGATCTCCCCCACCTGCGCGGCGGCGAACCATTCTTCGAACAGCACAAAGGGATCGGCGCCTGCGGGCAGAACTGAATCTGCCAACTGGGCATCGTCGAGAGGGATAATGTCGCTCATGGGCACCTGTCCTTGCTGAACCGGACCGCGACATAGGCCCGCCAGCGCTCCGCGAAAAGTGCAGGGCTTGCAATTTCGCGCTAGCCTTGCATCCAGCGCAAGCTTGCACGCGGGCGCTGCCTCACCTAGCTAACTCACCATGCGCGATCCTTACAGCATTCTGGGCGTTCCCCGCACCGCATCGGAAGCGGACATCAAGAGCGCCTATCGCAAGCTCGCCAAGGAGCTGCACCCGGATCGCAACACCGACAATCCCAAGGCGGCGGAGAAATTCTCCGAAGCGACCCGCGCCTATGATCTGCTATCGGACAAGTCCAAGCGCGCCCAGTTCGACCGCGGCGAAATCGATGGCGAAGGCAATCCCGCCAATCCTTTTGCGGGTATGGGCGGCCGGCCCGGTTATAGCCGCGGGGGCACCCACGGCGCAGGTCCGGGCGATTTCGGCGGAGATGATGTCGATCTCGGCGATCTGTTCGAAGGCCTGTTCGGCGGACGCAATCGCCAGCAGCAACAGCCCCGGCGCGGGTTCGGCCGTCAGCCCCCGCCGCAGCCGCCAAAGCGCGGCGCAGATATCCAGTACCGGCTCGCCGTGCCCTTCGTCGACGCAGCCGCCGGTCGTGACCAGCGCATCACGCTGGCCGATGGCAAGGCGATCAGCCTGAAGCTTCCGGCGGGGGTCGAGGATGGCACGATCATGCGCCTCAAGGACAAGGGCCACCCCGGCATGGGCGGCAATGGCGATGGGATCGTCATGGTCGAAGTGGGCAGCCACCCCTTCTTTCGCCGGGAGGGCGACAATATCCGCATGGACCTGCCGATCACGCTGGACGAGGCGGTGCGCGGGGCCAAGGTCAAATGCCCCACGGTCGATGGTGCCGTCATGCTGACGATCCGGCCCGGCAGCTCCGGCGGCACAGTCCTGCGGCTCGCTGGCAAGGGATGGTCGAAAAAAAACGGCAAGCTGATCGACGGCAAGCCCGAACGCGGCGATCAACTGGTGTCACTGGAAATCCAGCTTCCTGCCGATCTTACAAGCTTGGAACAACGGCTGGAAAGCTGGGTTGACCCAGCCCGCCCGCGCGAGAAGTTCGGCCTGTAACGGCGGGGCCGAAAGGAGCCTGACATGAGCGATCACGACATTCCCCCGCCCGAAGTGCGGGACGTGCGCTCACATTCGCCGGAAGCCCGCAAACAGCGCGCGCGCCGGGGCGAAAGCGAACCGGGCAGCGGGATCAAGGCGCGGCTGAGGCACCATCTGGGCCCGGGCACGCGGGTCTTCGAAGTCGCCGGGCGCGTTCTGGCCGGGACCTATAATGAAGGCTTCATCCACGCCGGAAATCTCGCCTACATGGCGATGTTGGCAATCTTCCCGTTCTTCATCATCGGCGCGGCACTGTTCGATCTGATCGGCGGGCGGGACAGCGCGACCGGCATGATCGAAGCGATTGGAATGGCGCTGCCCCCGACTGTGGCCGACGTAATCCGCCCGGTCGCCGAAACAGTGATCTACGCCCGGTCCGGCTGGTTGCTGCTGATCGGCGCGGTTGTCGCGCTGTGGACCGTGTCGAGCCTGATCGAGACGATCCGCGACATTCTTCGCCGGGCCTATGGCACCAAGGCGCGGCTGGCGTTCTGGCGTTATCGCCTGCTGTC
>ERZ1022756.374-NODE-374-length-13693-cov-4.063866_pt1 | contig 13693 bp, 14 predicted proteins | sample MGYA00520902_ERZ1022756 | MGnify/ENA primary metagenome ERZ1022756 (study PRJEB33162, sample SAMN09537601) | freshwater metagenome | isolation source: freshwater | place: Canada:Alberta | collected 2017-07 | study: EMG produced TPA metagenomics assembly of the... | reverse complement strand
TAGGTCAGCAGAACCGCCCCAAAGCTCTGGGAGCTTGGCCGCCAAGGCGTTGATCACCTTGCCCGATGCTGCACGAGTAGCGATCTCGGTTCCGGCCTCAAACTTAGGTAGCGCAGCTTCTAGGTCATTGGGCAGGTCTCCGGCTTCAAGCCTTGCTAAGAGATCCGCTGATTCTGGGTTGGCAGACTTCCAAGCGTTGAACTTTGATTCCCATTCGGCTCTTTGGGCAGCACCTTTGGTCACTAGAGATCGAGTGTGGGCAAGAACCTCAGAAGAAACTTGGAAGTTCTGCTCTGGATCAAACCCGAGGTTTACCTTTAGGCCCGATAGCTCCTCTGCTCCGAGCTTTGATCCGTGAATCTTTCCGGTGTTCTGCTTGGTTGGCGAAGGCCAGCCGATGATTGTGCGCAAAGTGATTAGGGTCGGGCGACCAGTTTCAGCCTTGGCTTTTTGGATGGCTTCGTAGAGGGCATGGACATCTTCGTGATACTCACCCTTGCGCCAGTTGACCTCCAGGGTCTGCCAGCCATAAGCGGCGTAGCGCGCCGCTACATCCTCGGAGAAGGAGATGTCGGTGTCATCCTCGATGGAGATCTGGTTCGCGTCGTAGATGACAACTAGGTTGCCAAGTCCTAGGTGGCCGGCTATAGAAGCTGACTCTGCGCTCACGCCCTCCTGCAAGTCTCCGTCGCCCGCGATTACATAAACGTGGTGGTCAAAGACGCTTTCGCCCTTGTTCTGACCATCAAATAGCTCACGCTCAAATCTTTGGGACATTGCAAATCCCGTTGCCGAGGCCAACCCTTGCCCCAGAGGGCCGGTGGTGATCTCAACGCCGTGGGTGTGGCCAAACTCTGGGTGCCCAGGAGTCTTGGATCCCCAGGTGCGCAGTGACTTGATGTCTTCGAGCTCAAGACCAAAACCGCCGAGGAACAGCTGGTTGTACAGAGTGAGCGACGAGTGGCCAGCCGAGAGAATGAAACGGTCCCGACCTAGCCAGCGGTCGTCTTTAGGGTCGTGTCGCATTACCTTCTGAAATAGCAGGTAAGCAGCAGGTGCGAGGCTAATTGCAGTGCCAGGGTGGCCATTGCCAACCTTCTCGACAGCATCAGCAGCCAGTACCTTGGCGGTCTTTACCGCCAGGTCATCTAGTTCATTCCATTCCAACATTTAAATGGGTTCCAATCTTGGGGATTTTCACATGGGATTTACTGGGCGGCAGTGCTCCGAGTTTGTTGTGAAGTCTATACCTTTGGCCTAACCAATACTGGGTAGCGATTAGACTTTGACGCGATGTCAACCCCCGCAATCACGAAAATTTCGCCTGCTGCCAAGCTGCGCGCTTATTTCGCTCTAACCAAGCCCAGGGTTATTGAGCTTTTGTTGATTGCGACCGTTCCCACCATGATTCTTGCCGCAGGTGGTTTGCCATCGCTGTGGTTGATTTTGGCAACCCTAATTGGCGGTGCGCTCAGCGCTGGTAGCGCCAACGCCTTCAACTGCTACATCGACTCGGACATCGACAAGATCATGGGCAGGACTCAGAACCGCCCGCTTGTAACCGGCGAACTCACCCAAAAAGAGGCCCTGATTTTTGCCTGGGGAATCGGAATCGCCTCGGTTGTTTGGCTTTGGGTCCTGGTGAACCCACTCTCAGCAATGCTCTCGCTGGCAGCAATCCTGTTCTACGTCTTCGTTTATACCCTTGGCCTGAAGCGCCGCACGCCGCAAAACATCGTTTGGGGCGGGGCTGCTGGGGCGATGCCGGCACTTATCGGTTGGTCTGCGGTTACTAATGAGGTTGGCCTGGCCGCGTGGGTGCTCTTCCTAATCATCTTCCTGTGGACACCGCCGCACTACTGGCCACTGTCAATGAAGTATCTCGAGGACTACAAGTCAGCAGGAGTTCCTATGCTGCCGGTGGTGGCTAAGAATGAGATCGTTGGCCGACAGATCATCCTTTACGCCTGGGCATACTTGGCCGCCACGCTACTGCTGATTCCGGTTGCCGGAATGGGCATTCTCTACACAGTTGTGGCAGTGGTTGCTGGTGCATGGTTTACCTGGGAATCCCACAAGCTCTACAACGAAGCAAAGGTTACGATTCCAAAGAATCCGATGCGTTTGTTCCACGGCTCAATTACGCACCTAACTTTGCTTTTCTTGGCAATTGCGATTGACCCGCTGCTGCCTTTCTAAGCCTTTAGTTCTTTCAACCTGGCAAGAGACTCATCTCGCTCCGCAGCATGGTCGACAATCGGGGCTGGATAGCCCTTAGACAGCCCGTCGACCAAAAGCCAAGGCTGATGAATTGCCGCTCCAGAGAGGTGAGCCAACTCGGGCACGTACTTGCGGACGTAGTCGCCATTCGGGTCAAACTTTTCCCCCTGCAGCACTGGGTTGAATACCCGGTAGTAGGGCGAGGCGTCCGTGCCGCAACCCGCCGTCCACTGCCAACCCTGTGAATTCGAAGCAGGGTCGAAGTCGGTGAGCCACTTTTCGAAATAGCGAGCGCCGACTTGCCATTCAAAGTGCAGGTCTTTGATCAAGAAACTCGCAACGATCATTCGCGCCCGGTTATGCATCCAGCCGCTTTGGCGGAGCTGACGCATAGCGGCATCAACTATTGGATATCCGGTTTGTCCCAGTTCCCAAGCGGTTAGTAGGGCTTTGTCTTGAACTGGGTCCGCGTAGCGCATTTTCGCGTAATCCGGATTGAAGTAGTCATCCAGAGTGTGTGGGTTATGGAACATCACATCCGCGTAAAACTCTCGCCAGGCCAGCTCCTTGCGAAAGGTCTCGTGACCAGCAGAGTCACCGAGTTGAATCAAGAGAGTTCTTGGGTGAATCTCGCCATGGGCTAGGGCGTGACTCAAATGCGAGGTTCCAGAAAGATCGGGGCGATTTCTATGCTCTTCATAATTCGACAGCGCTCTGGCCGAGAACCTGGCAAAGGTGCGCTTGGCAAAAGCCTCACCCGCCTTGATAGGGAATGGCGCCGGACCTGATGGCTCGGGGTACTCTGACACCTTCAGTGGCTCACCCCAGTCAAGAGCATCAACGTCCAACGAGATCGGCTTGGACCAACCATGTTGAGCCCAGCGCTTATAAAACGGGGTGAAGACCTTTAGCGCCGTTCCATCGTCTTTTCTAACGGTGCCTAGCTCTACTGCGTAGTTTGAACCCATGAGCTCAAGTGCTATCCCTGCCGAATACAACAGCTCCGCCATGTGAGCCTGCTCCAGCATGCCTTCGGTATCAAAGGCTTTAGTGGCAATAACGCGTTTTGCACCTACCTGCTTTGCAAAGCCAAGCAGGTGTTCAAATGACTGCAATATCTGCAAGCTCTTTGGCAAATCAGCACTGAGAGACCGCAGGGACTCAACCAGTGAGTGTTGCCGGATAGGGGTCAGGTCATTGAAGCGTTCACCAACGACATAAGTCGGGAAAACCTTGCCAAGCGAGCCCGCATAGCTAAGCGCTTCATTGTCTTGAAGCCTGAGGTCTCTGCGAAACCAAAAAACTACGGTCATCTATTGCTTTGCTCGCGCTGACAGCCATTGGAACATCACCAAGGAGGAGAGCACGGCAGCTCCTAACATGTGAATACCAACCAAGATTGCCGGCACTCCCATCCTGGCCTGGACAATTCCCACAATCGCTTGAGCAGTTGTAACCGCCATAAGCAGGACCAGAGCGCGGAATGGGTAACTACTCCATGAAGCGCCCACCCTTGCCTGTGCAATCAAGGCAATAAGTATCAACAGCGCCATGAGGTATCCGGGGTAAGAGTGGTAGTGCTGCCAAAGCTCGAGATCAAGCCCGTTTCTAGGAGTGTCAGCGTCGCCGGCGTGCGGACCAGCGCCGGTAACCACAACGCCGATGACGATTGTGACTACTGACACGGCAGCGATTGGCCAGCGCAGGCCTTTGTTTAGCGGAGCAATCTCGCCCATCTTCTTCGGTAGTGCTCTAAACACCAACACCGAAGCTAAGGCGATTAGGTAGGTGGAGATTAGGAAGTGAAGACCCACAACCCAGGAGTTCAGTTCGGTTAGCACCGTGATTCCGCCGACCACAGCCTGAGCGATAATCCCAAGGCCTAGCCCAAAGCTTGGAACCAGGATGCCCTTTGGCTCTTTGCAGTTAGCGGCGTTGATAAACCAGATGGTTGTTCCAACAACGCTGATGAAAATTAGTGCGAAGACTGCAATCAACTGCCAGATCAACCCGAAGGCAACCAGTGCTGCCAATGCTGCAACAAGGGCGATCACTGTGCTGAAAAACAGGACGGTAGGTAGGACAAGTTTCTGCTTGCCAGAATGCATGCGGAAGATCGTCGCGAAGGTTAGAAGGGCTACAACCAAAAGCACAAAAGTTAGAAGGCGATTGCCAAACTCGATGACTCCGTGAATACCCATCTCAGGGGTTGAAACCAGCGATTCCTCGGTGCACTTGGGCCAAGTTGGGCATCCGAGACCGGAGGCAGTTAGTCGAACTAAGCCTCCAGTGACCACGATGAGGATCTGCGTCGCGAGCGAAAGCCAGACATAAAGCCTGAGTCTTGCGGGGGCGGTCAGCTTTCCTAACCAAAGTGTCTTCAAGATTCCCAATTCACAACCTCAACTTAGGTTGCCCTAAGTGGTTAGTTCTGGCCTGGCCGAGTAACCTTTGGGGGCAACAAGTTCTAGTCTCTCACGCAAATCCAACTCGGAATAACCCCGAGGTTAGAGGGTTGAACTTATTGAAATCAGGAGGACACTTGTCAGAAAAAATCATTGATCGCCCAGAGCTCGATGACCTGGGTAACTATGAGTTTGGTTGGTCCGATTCGGATGCAGCTGGAGCTAGTGCTCGCAGAGGCATCAACGAGGACGTAGTCAAGGACATTTCAGGCAAAAAGGACGAGCCAGCTTGGATGCTGGAGCGTCGCATGAAGGGCTACGAGTTCTTCCTGAAGAAGCCGATGCCGTCATGGGGGTCTGACCTCTCCGGCATTCACTTTGACAACATCAAGTATTTCGTCCGCTCCACCGAGCGTCAGGCTCAGTCTTGGGAAGACCTACCGGAGGACATTCGCTCTACCTATGAGAAGTTGGGCATCCCTGAGGCTGAGCGTCAGCGTTTGGTTGCTGGAGTTGCAGCACAGTACGAGTCAGAGGTGGTCTACCACCAGATTCGCGAGGACCTAGAGCAGCAGGGCGTCATCTTCCTTGACACCGACACAGCATTGAAAGAGCACCCTGAGATTTTCCAGGAGTACTTCGGAACGGTAATCCCAGCCGGAGACAACAAGTTTGCAGCCCTAAACACTGCAGTGTGGTCTGGTGGTTCGTTCGTTTACGTTCCAAAGGGTGTCCACGTCGAGATTCCACTGCAGGCCTACTTCCGAATCAACACCGAGAACATGGGTCAGTTCGAAAGAACCCTGATCATCGCGGATGAGGATTCCTACGTTCACTACATCGAGGGCTGCACCGCCCCGATTTACCAGTCCGACTCGCTGCACTCAGCAGTTGTTGAGATCATCGTGAAAAAGGGCGCGCGCGTTCGCTACACCACGATTCAGAACTGGTCTAACAACGTTTACAACCTGGTCACCAAGCGCGCTATCGCTCACGAAGGCGCAACCATGGAGTGGATCGATGGCAACATCGGCTCCAAGGTGACCATGAAGTACCCGAGCGTGATCTTGGCCGGCGAGCACGCTCGCGGTGAGACGCTGTCGGTTGCATTTGCCGGTGAGGGTCAGCACCAGGACGCTGGAGCAAAGATGATTCACCTTGCTCCTTACACAACCAGTTCGATTGTCTCCAAGTCCATCGCTCGCGGTGGCGGCCGTACCTCATACCGCGGTGAGATTCGAGTGAACCCAGGTGCGCACCACTCTGCGAACACTGTTCGTTGTGATGCTCTGCTGGTGGACACCATCTCGCGCTCAGACACCTACCCTGCGAATGACATTCGTGAGGACGATGTTTCAATGGGCCACGAGGCAACCGTTTCGCAGATTTCTGCCGAGCAGCTTTTCTACCTTCAGTCCCGAGGCATGCCGGAGGATGAGGCCATGGCGATGATTGTGCGTGGCTTTATCGAGCCAATTGCCAAAGAGCTACCAATGGAGTACGCCCTGGAGCTCAACAAGCTGATTGAAATGCAAATGGAAGGTGCGGTGGGCTAATTGACTCAACACGGCATCAAGGAACACAGCCACGGCAACGTTCCGATTCAGACCAGATCTGAGCGACCTAGATCGGCTTCAGTTTCAGATTTTCCAGCAGTTTCCAAGCTGCAGGAAATCTGGCGCTACATCCCAGAAGACAAGCTGCGCGGGCTTGACGGCGAGGTTATGGGCGAGGTTTCGGAGGCCGAGATCGAGCTTCGACTTGCAAGTGGCGTTACCTCCAGAATGGTGGACTCAACCGATGCAATCGTTGGCACTGCCGGATTGCCAGAGGATCGCGTATCTGCTGCTGCCTGGACAAACGCATCCAAGACGCTAGTGGTCGAGGTTCCAAAGGACCTTGAGGTGGCAGAGCCTAGCTTTTTGAAGCTCAACCTTGATTCAAGCGATGCCAAGGCTCTTCACCTAGTGATTTCGGTAGGCAACTTCGCCAGTGCCACCATCGTGCTAGATCACGTTGGAACTGGAGTGCTGGGGGAGAACGTCGAAGTCATCCTGGGCGATGGTGCAAACCTCAACTTCATCAGCATTCAGGATTGGGAAAAGGGCTCAAGCCATGTCTCAAGCCAAATTTGCCGCCTGGGCAGGGATTCAAACCTGAAGCACGTAGTGGTTACTTTGGGTGGCGACTTGGTTCGTGTAACTCCAGCTAGCTACCTATCCAGCACTGGTGCTACCACAAACATGTTCGGCGTTTACTTGGCTGATACCGGCAACTACTTCGAGCACCGTCCTTACGTTGATCACATTGCCGCCAACTGCGTTTCCAATGTGGCCTATAAGGGCGCGCTTCAGGGCAAGGGTGCTCACACCGTTTGGGTGGGAGACGTGCTGATTCGCGAGTCCGCGACCGGAACTGACTCTTACGAGCTAAATCGCAACCTGCTACTAACCTCGGGTGCCAGGGCCGACTCGGTTCCGAACCTGGAAATTGAGACCGGGAAGATCGAGGGAGCTGGACACGCTAGTGCTTCCGGTCGCTTCGATGATGAGCAGCTGTTCTACCTAATGGCTCGAGGCCTATCCGAATCCGACGCCAGAAGACTGGTAGTTCGAGGCTTCCTAAGCGAAATCATCCAGAAGATTGGTGTTGCAGAAATCGAGCAGCGCCTGATTGCAGTAATCGAACTTGAACTAGAGAAGGCAGGTGCCTAGTAATGGCTACTCGTATTTGCTCACTAGATGAGCTCAAGCCAGGTAAGGCCCTCAGGGTCAAAATCAACGACCACGCCATCGCCATCATTCGCACCCCAAACGGTGATGTGAAGGCTTTGGATGACAAGTGCTCGCACGGTGAGATTTCGCTATCAGAGGGCTTTGTGGACAACGAAACCATCGAGTGCTGGGCACACGGTGCGAAGTTTGACCTCAACACCGGTAAGCCATTGAGCCTGCCAGCTTATGAGCCGGTGGCGACCTATGAAATTTTGATCGACAACAACGACATCTACGTCGAATACGAATAAGGCTTAGAAAAGGAAAATCATGACCACCCTAGAAATCAAGAACCTGCACGTATCGGTAAACACTGAGCAGGGGCCAAAAGAGATTCTTCGCGGCGTCGACCTAGTCATCCGATCGGGAGAGACTCACGCGGTTATGGGCCCAAACGGCTCTGGCAAGTCAACCCTTGCTTACTCGATCGCTGGTCACCCAAAGTACGAGGTCACCCAGGGTGAAATCTTGCTGGATGGCGAAAACGTTTTGGAGATGGAAGTTGATGAGCGTGCTCGTGCAGGTCTCTTCCTAGCAATGCAGTACCCGGTTGAGGTTCCAGGAGTGTCGGTTTCTAACTTCCTCCGCACCGCAAAGACTGCAATCAGTGGCGAAGCTCCAGCCTTGCGTCAGTGGGTCGGCGACCTCAAGACCGCAATGACCAATTTGCGAATGGACTCCGACTTCACCGAGCGCAATGTCAATGAAGGTTTCTCCGGTGGTGAGAAGAAGCGCCACGAGATTTTGCAGCTCGAGCTTCTAAAGCCAAAGATTGCAATCTTGGACGAGACTGACTCGGGTCTAGATGTCGATGCCCTAAAGATCGTTTCCGAGGGAGTCAACCGCGCAAAGGACAACACCGACCTAGGCGTTCTACTGATCACCCACTACACCCGCATCCTTCGCTACATCAAGCCAGATTTCGTGCACGTCTTCGTGGCCGGCAAGGTTGCAGAGCAGGGCGGCCCAGAGCTTGCAGAGCGCCTAGAGGCTGAGGGCTATGACCGTTACCTGAAGGCCAATGCATGAGTGAACCCAAAGAGCTAACTCCAGAGCGCTTCGATCAGGTGATCGAAGCGATGAAGGAAATTATTGACCCTGAAATCGGCGTAAACATTGTTGATTTGGGCTTGGTTTACGGCCTTCAAGAGTCTGAGGATGGCGCTTTGCTAATCAACATGACTCTGACCAGTGCTGGTTGCCCATTGACCGATGTGATTGAAGAGCAGACTGCTCAGGCCCTAGATAACGTGGTTGAAGCTTTCCGCATCAACTGGGTCTGGATGCCACCATGGGGCCCAGAGCGAATCACTGAAGATGGACGCGAAATGATGCGTGCGATTGGATTCTCAATCTAAAGAAATAGGGCCCGGAAATCCGGGCCCTATCTTTTTGTAAGTCTGAATCTACTTCAGCAGCTTCCATGCCAGCGGCAGTGCTAGGGCTGCCATTACAGCCTTCACAACATCGCCAATGAGGAATGGGATTACTCCAGCGGCAAGAGCTTGCTCCAAAGTCAACCCAAGGCTCAGCATCAACCCAGACACTCCGAGCGCGTAGATTATGACGCTACCCAGAGCAAAGCTGAAGGCTAGCTTCAAAGGATTCTTGCTGAAGCCTTTTGAAGCCAAGAAGCCGATTACCGCTGCTGCGGCAACAAAGCCCACTAGATAGCCTGCGGTTGGCAAAACGCCAGTCAAAGTCTTTGCACCTGCGAATACTGGAAGTCCAATCGCACCCATGGCCAGGTAAAGCGCCATTGAGAGTGACGCGCGGCCTGCGCCTAGCGCGGCTGCCACCAGCAAAACCGAGAAGGTTTGAAGCGTCATTGGGACTGGGAACATTGGAATCTGAACCTGCGCAGCAATCGCAGTTAGAACTGCGCCACCGGTGATGATTGCCACATCGGCTGGGATGCTTCTTGGAACAAAGCGGTCGATGAGCGTTACTGCAGTCATGGCATTTCCCTTCAAGATTTGGCGCTCAGTCTACTGAGCATCCTCAATATCCGCGTCACGCTGGGCTTGAGTTACCTTCTTTTTCTTGGGCTTCAATCGGCCCTCCGCCTCTAGTCGAAGTCTTCGTTCATTTTGGATTGCCCAGATAAGAGCCGCAAATGCCATGATTCCGAAAAGGATCCACTGCAGTGCGTAGGAAAGATGATTGCCCTCATTGAGTGAAGGCTTTGCCATGGGCCTTGGGTTCTCAGGCATTGCCGGGGTCTCGCTGACCAGCCGGCCGTAATACTCGGTTATCAAGCCAGCCCCGAGCTCATCGGCTAGCGAGGCGATATGGAGCGATGCCAGCTGGCCTGGGACCTCTCCGCGATTCAGATCTTGCTCGGAGAGCCGCAGCCTCACAACAAGCTCACGTGGCTTGGCATCGGGAATTGGGTTGAGCGCAGGAGTTGTAACTGGGTTGCCTGCAGGTAGCCAGCCTCTTTCAACCATAAGAACTTGTCCACTTTGCAATTTGAGCGGAACTAGCTGAAGAAAACCAGGCTGGCCGTTGAGTGGTCGGTTGCGCACGATTACGGCCTGTTCGGGTAGGTAGCTTCCCGCCACAGTTACCTTGCGCCATTCATTTACAGGCTCGCCGTTTTCAAAGTCCCAAGAGATTTCAGACAGCGGCACAGCTGGCTTGTCATAGTTGACACTCACCATTTCGATCTTTGCGACCCTGTCCTGGCGGCGGTCAAACTGCCACCAGCTCAACAAGGTGGTTGCTAGCGAAAAGACCAAAACCAGCACCAGCCAGGGTGCCCAGCGTCTAAGTGCTTTCAGCTTCAAATCGCGTGTCTCTCAGGTAAAAGGCTCGTGCCGATAAATAGTCAACCAGAAAGCTGAGGTGTTGCTGACATGCACCCCAGGTCTTCTCGCGCTCAGGCGCATGAACCTTCGGGTTTCGCCAGTAAATCAGGTGCTCTGCAGCATCAGAACAACCAGCCCTAGAGCACTTACTTGTCATCCGCGATCTTGATGTCTTGCGAAGAGATGGTTAGCTTCGGGGCAATCAGGGTCGAGCTTGTTTGCTTTGGGTCTGGACCTTGAGCATTGGCAATGATCACTGCGAAGTATGGAAGAAATACCGCGAGAGCAAAGAACACCCACATCAACCAGCCTTGAGAAAAGACTCCCAGCACGATGCAGACCATGCGAACGCTCATGGCTACGGTGTACTTAATCATGCGGGAGCGACGCTCCTGCTCGGGTGAAATCTCCAGAGTTGTTGCGCTCTGCCTTTTGGCCAATTGGTTACCGTCTTCTTAGGCTGTCGATTATTAGACTGTGTTATTCACAACGCCTCACAGCCCATGGTATTCCCGCAAGGAGCAAACACATGCAAACTCCCAGAACTGTTCTAGTTACCGGAGGTAACCGCGGGATTGGTTTTGCCATTGCCGAGGAGTTCGTTTCCGCCGGCTACAAGGTAGCCGTAACTGCAAGATCCGGTTCAGGGCCGGCTGGCTCACTCACGGTGCGGGCAGATGTCACCGACTCAGCTTCGCTAGATGCTGCGATCGCCCAGGTTGAAGCCGAGCTAGGGCCGATTGAGGTACTTGTAGCTAATGCAGGCATCACCAAGGACACCCTGCTGATGCGCATGAGCGATGAAGAGTTTGAGTCGGTAGTAAACACCAATCTAAACGGCGTCTTCAGAGTGCTAAAGCGAGTGACAAAGTCAATGCTGAAGGCCAAGTTTGGTCGAGTAATCCTGATTGGCAGCGTTGTTGGCCTACTGGGAAGTGCTGGGCAGGTGAACTACTCAGCCACAAAGAGTGCGCTGGTGGGAATCGCAAGAAGCGTGACTCGCGAACTTGGCGGAAAGAACATCACCGCAAACGTGGTAGCACCAGGCTTCATTGACACAGACATGACTGCAGAACTCAGTGAAGAGTTGGTGCAGAGCTACAAATCAAAGATTCCAGCTGGCCGCTTTGCCGCCCCGTCAGAGGTCGCAAAAGTTGTCAGGTGGTTGGCCTCGGACGAGGCTGCCTACATCTCCGGTGCTGTCATTCCGGTAGATGGCGGCCTTGGCATGGGCCACTAGGTGTAGCTTTTTCCATAACCGATTTAGGAGATAACTTTGGGCATTCTTGAGGGCAAGAAGATTTTGGTGACCGGTGTACTAACCGAGGCGTCAATCGCGTTCAGCGCAGCGAAGCTAGCGCAGCAGGAAGGTGCTGAGGTTCTTCTGAGTTCATTTGGCCGAATGCTGCCAATCACCCAGAAGATCGCGGAGCGACTACCAAAGCCTGCAAAGGTTATTGAGCTGGACGCCACTAGCCAGGAGAACCTCGAAGCGCTTCCAGGTCACATTCGTGAGCACCTGGGGAGCCTTGATGGCATCGTTCACGCCATCGCGTTTGCCCCACAGAGTGCTCTTGGTGGCAACTTCATGGAGACTGAGTGGTCAGACGTTTCAACCGCAGTTGAGGTTTCCGCATACTCGCTAAAGGCAATCACTGCAGCGTGTGTTCCTGTTCTAAACAACCCGAGCTCAGTCGTTGGTCTAACTTTTGACGCAACTGTGTCATGGCCGGTCTATGACTGGATGGGTGTTGCCAAGGCTGCATTCGAGTCAACCTCGCGTTACCTTGCCCGTTACCTTGGGGACAAGGGGATCCGCGTGAACCTAATCTCCGCAGGCCCACTGCGCACCACAGCAGCCAAGGGAATCCCTGGCTTTGCGACCATGGAAGAGCTTTGGACCGGTCGGGCTCCGCTGGGCTGGGACCTAACCGACACAGAGGCGGCAGCCAAGGGTCTAGTTGCACTATTGAGCGACTGGTTCCCTGCAACCACCGGTGAAATGATTCACGTTGACGGTGGCCTACACTCCACCGGAGCCTAGGGGAGTAGCTGAATCAAGCTTGCAAGATCGCGCTCATTGAGCGCGATCTTTGCTTTTTGGCGAACAATTGGCTTGGCGCAGAATGCCACAGACAATCCAGCGACTTCCATCATGCCAAGGTCGTTGGCACCATCACCAACGGCGATGGTTTTGCTGATTGGCACTTTCAGCTCGGCCGCCCAACTAAGCAGCGCTTCTGCTTTGGCTTGCCGGTCGACAATCTGGCCAATCACCCGCCCTGTTAGCTGACCATCCACAACCTCAAGGGTGTTGGCTTTCTCAAAATCGAAGCCAATGGCGTTTTTCACTGGGCCCAACAGTTGAATGAAACCACCGGAAACTGCTGCAGCAACTCCACCTCGGTCGTGGATGGCGGAAACTAGTGCTGCAGCACCTTTGGTGGGCTTGAGCAGTTGTGATATTTCACTGAGCACACTTTCGGGTAGGCCCTTCAGGGTCTCCACGCGCTCGACAAGACTCGCTGCGAAGTCCAGCTCACCTCGCATGGCGCGTTCAGTGATGGCGGCTACTTCTGATCTTTTCCCGGCTCGCTCTGCGAGTAATTCGATTGCTTCGTCTTCGATGAGGGTTGAGTCGACATCGAAGACCACTAAAAACTTGGTCAAGGCGTTACAAGCATTCCTTTGGGGACCACAACTATGCCGGTGTCGGTAACAGTCAATCCGCGGTCTAGATCACGCTCGCGACTCACACCTACGCTTGCGCCATCTGCCAGAACTACATCCTTATCAAGGATTGCCTTTCGCACCGTGCAGTCTCGTCCGATTTGAACGTTGTCCAACAAAACTGAATCGGTAATCAGCGATCGCGAGTAAACCCTTACGTTGGGGGATAGCACGCTTCTTTCGACTATGCCACCGGAGACCACAACACCAAGACTCACTATCGAATCGTTAGTGCGACCCTGGTTGCCTTCCGAGTCATGGATGAACTTCGCTGGTGGCATGTTGATTTGCTGGTTGTAGACAGGCCAATCGGAGTTGTAAAGGTTGAAGATGGGCATTGTTGAAATCAAGTCCATGTGAGCGTCGTAGTAGCTCTCGATGGTTCCCACATCTCGCCAATAGGACTTGTCCCTCGGGGTCGCCCCTGGGATCTCGTTGTAGGTGAAGTCATAGGCGCCTGCGGTGCCCTTGGCAACAAAGTAAGGGATTATGTCCGCACCCATATCGTGCGACGAATTCTCGTTCTGTCCGTCGAGTTCAATTGCTTCAATCAATGATTGCGCGTTGAAGATGTAGTTGCCCATCGAGACTAGGGCTTGGGTCGGGTCACCGGGGACAGGCTGTGGGTCCTTTGGCTTCTCGCGGAACTTCTCGATAACCCGAGGATCGTCTTGACCCACTTCGATCACACCAAACTGCGGCGCTAAGGCGATCGGCTGCCTGGTTGCCTTCTGAATCATGGATGAACTTCGCC
>ERZ1022756.373-NODE-373-length-13701-cov-12.940495_pt1 | contig 13701 bp, 8 predicted proteins | sample MGYA00520902_ERZ1022756 | MGnify/ENA primary metagenome ERZ1022756 (study PRJEB33162, sample SAMN09537601) | freshwater metagenome | isolation source: freshwater | place: Canada:Alberta | collected 2017-07 | study: EMG produced TPA metagenomics assembly of the... | reverse complement strand
AAACCTTCGGTTTAGAGAAACTCTGGATTGGAGGGGTTTTGGCCCCAGCTGGCCCATTCTAGCAACAAAGAAAATTCTTGAATTTAGGTGAAAATACCCCGCTAAAGTAGTTATCTAGGTAATAAAGCCAAATCCCCCTATAAAGAGGTTAATTCCCGTGGACAATTCAGAATTCCAGCTCGTCTTTAGAGGCTACGACAAAGACGAGGTAGACGCAGCCGTCTCTGCCATGCGCGAAGAGCTAGATCATGTTCGCGATTACAACTACAAAGCTGCAAGTGAAGTCGAATTCCTGAAGTCTGAAATTGCAAGCCTGAAGCAGCGTCTAAAGCGCGATGCAGGAACTGGCTATGCAGAACTTGGTGCTCAATTTGAGCAGACCCTTCGCGTTGCCGAAGAGCAAGCCCGCAAGCTGATGACCGATGCAGGTCAAGATGCACTCCGCGTTCGTGAAACAGCAAAGGCCGAAGCCGAGCAGCTAACACGCAAGGCTGAAGCTGCCGCTCAGAAAGTTCTATCCGAGGCTGAATCAAAGGCTAAAGAGATTCGCTTGGATTCCGAGCGCACCAGCGCAGAGATTTTAGCTCAGGCGAAGACGCAAGAATCAGAAGCCACTGAAAAGATCGTCCACGCCCAGCGTGAAGCATCAGCGATTCGCTCTGAAGGTGAAAGGTACGCAGCTGAACTTCGTGCGGCCGTTCACCGCGAAACCGAAGAAGCTCGTGCTCTAGCTACCGAACTTGCTCAGCGCACTGCTCAATCAAGAGTGGAACTTGAGGCAGAACTCAAGACCAAGCGTGACGAAGGCGAACAAGAAGCCCTAAGAATTTATGAATCGGCCGTCAAACAAGCTCAGCAAGCTACCGAAGACGCAAATAAGGCCGTATCAGAGGCTTCCAGACTTGCTGCTGAACTTAATTCAGAAGCTGACAGAGCCCTGCGCGATGCCAAGGTCACCGCGGCAAATGTAACCGAAGACGCTCAACGAAACGCCGGAAACTTGATTAATCAGTCACGTCGTCGTGCAGAGCTGCTCTCTCGCAAGGCTGAAGCCTACGCAAACGCAGTTATCGTTGATGGCCAGGAGCGTCTATCTCGTTGGGAGTCCGAAGCAAATGAGATTGAAGACTTCCTGAACACTTTGAAGTCTTTGATGTCTACTGAGTCAATGGTGGCAGCAGATGAGACCTTAGCTCAGACCGAACTTGGTGGATCCGCACCTTCAATCACCGATGGCTTTGAGACCAACGTGGATTACTCGGAGCCTCGTTCAAGCCAAAGTCAGTATGACGCTATCGAGGTTGAGTCTTACGAGGATAAGAAAGACTAATTAGCGAGCTTTTTCAGAAACTCAGCTTCACTAATTACCTCTACGCCAAGAGACTCCGCTTTGGCAAGTTTTGACCCGGCATTTACCCCAGCCACAACGAAGGCTGTGTTCTTAGACACCGATGATGCCGCTTTGCCTCCTCGAGAAATAATCGCGTCTTCGGCCTGATCGCGAGTTAGTCCTTCAAGAGTTCCAGTCACAACGATGCTCATTCCTTGGAAGACGCCTGACTCAGAGGAGGCGATTTCCTGAGTGAAGTTGACTCCTGCTTTTTTCCAGGCTTGAACTATTTCTTGGTGCCAGTCAACTTCAATCCACTCTTTGATTGTCTTAGCTACTACCGCCCCAACCCCATCAACACTTGCTAGTTGATCCTCGGAGGAGGCAAAGATTTTATCTATTGAACCAAATGCGTTCATAAGTGATCTTGCTGCAACAGGCCCAACATGTCTAATTGATAGTGATACCAAGACTCGCCAAGCGGGCTGGCTCTTTGCTTTTTGTAATTCTTCGAGAAGCTTTGTGGCAACAGTTGCTGGCGAGCCATCTTTCTTTCGAAAATACTCGACTACTTTCTGCTTACCATCAGGACCAAGCTTTGCAGCGCCCGTATCGGCGTCAACCACTTGCGACTTTATAGGAAGCAGGTCTTCAAGCTTTAAATCGAAGAGATCCGCTTCAGACCTAACCGGGGGTAGCTTTGGCTCAAGTGGCTGAGTAAGAGCAACCGCAGTCACAAAACCTAGTGCTTCGATATCTAGTGCCGAGCGCGATCCAATATATGCAATTCTTTCGCGCAGTTGGGCTGGGCAAGATTTGGCATTAGGGCACCTGAGGTCAACATCTCCGTCTTGAGCTGGAGCAAGTTTGGATTCGCAGTCAGGACAAGTTTTTGGCATTACAAATTTCTTCTCGGTGCCATCTCTCAGAGCTACCACCGGTCCCATAATTTCAGGGATAACATCGCCTGCTTTTCGAAGAACTACTGTGTCGCCCAAAAGGATTCCCTTGGCTGCGACAACCTCTTGATTGTGGAGGGTTGCAAACTCAACTTCGCTACCTGCCACTCGAATAGGTTCCAGAACTGCATAGGGGGTAGCTCTACCTGTTCTACCGATTGAGATTTTTATGTCTAGCAATTTGGTATTGACCTGCTCCGGCGGGTACTTGAAAGCGATTGCCCAACGTGGTGCCCGGGAAGTAAACCCGAGGGCTTGCTGGCGCGATAGATCGTCTACCTTTACAACAACACCGTCGATTTCATGCTCGAGGGTGTGACGCTTAGCCTCAAAATCAGCGATGTACTTTTTTACTTCCTTGGAACTATCGACTACCTGGTACCTAGATGAAGTTGGAAGCCCCCAGCTTTTTAGATGCGCGTAAAGCTCCGACTGGCTCACAACACCCTTATCGACCCAAGCCCCGATACCGTGAACAATCATTTGAAGCGGCCTAGAGGCAGTCACGCTCGAATCTTTCTGGCGTAGGGATCCAGAAGCTGAGTTTCTTGGGTTGGCAAATGGTGCTTTGCCCGCATCGATTAGAGACTGATTGAGCTTGGCGAAATCAGCAAGTGAGTAAAACACTTCTCCCCGAATTTCTACTACATCGGGATGGTTCTTGCCTAAGAGAGTGTGAGGGATCCCTTTAACTGTCATAACATTCCTGGTGACGTCCTCTCCCACCGTCCCATCTCCTCGGGTGGCCGCAGAAACTAACTTTCCTTTTTCGTATCTCAAGTTGATTGCGAGTCCATCAATTTTCAGCTCGCAAAGAAATGGGCCCCCTCCAGTTTTCTCAAGCCAGCCATCGAGCTCTTCATATGAAAAGACGTTGTCGAGACTCATCATGCGCTCTAGGTGCTCAACCGGAGCAAAGGTCTGGCTGGCTTCACCTCCAACGGTTTGAGTGGGTGAATCGCCTGTGATTAGTTCCGGGTGCTTTGATTCGAGCTGTTCGAGCTCGCGCATTAGCTTGTCGTAATCGGCATCCGAAACTAAAGATGTGTTTGACTGATAGTAGGCTGCCCGATGCTGGTTGATCGTATCCACTAACTGCGCAACTCGATTAACTACGTTCTTGTCCAAGATCACACTTGCTCCATGACAGCGGAAACGGTCTTATCAATCGTTGTTTGGCCAAGGACTCTAGCGCCAAGGTAAACTACCGCAGTTTGACCAGGGGATATTCCACGAATCGGCTGATTGGGCCTGATTACCATTTGACCATCAATAACTCGAAGCTTGCACGGATGAGATTCTCCGTGAGCCCTAACCTGTACTTCGGCATCCAGCCAATCCACGACGTTTTTCGGGGCTTTGCCGCACCAGGAAAACTTCTTTCCCGATAGCTCAGAAATAGTTAAGGCCTCCTCAGGACCGACTACTACAACATTTTCTTTAGGCCGAATCTCGAGCACGTACCGAGGTTTGCCGTCTTTTGCCGGACGGCCAATATTTAGACCCTTGCGTTGGCCGACTGTGTAGCCGAGCGCACCGTCGTGCTTAGCAAGTTCAGACCCATCCATATCCACTATCGGTCCAGGGGTAAGTTCGACCTTGTCCGATAACCAATCTCGGGTATCGCCCTCGGGAATAAAGCAAATGTCATAGCTGTCTGGTTTATTGGCAACCGATAACTCGCGCTCTTTGGCTTCTTTCCTTATATCTTCTTTGTTGGCGGCCTTACCAATTGGAAAATAGGAATGCTTAAGTTGCTCTTCAGTTAGAACCCCAAGAACGTAAGACTGATCTTTGGCCATTGCAAGCGATCTGTGAAGCTCAAGGTTTCCTTCAGCGTCTTTTTCTACACTGGCGTAATGACCGGTGCAGAGCGCATCAAAGCCCAAGGCAAGGGCTTTTTCTAGAAGAGCAGCGAACTTGATTCGCTCATTGCATCGCATACAAGGATTAGGTGTTCTACCGGCTGAATATTCGGCAATAAAGTCATCTACTACATCTTGCTTGAAGCGCTCCGAGAAGTCCCAGACGTAGAACGGAATGCCAATCTTGTTTGCAGCTCTCTGGGCATCCATTGAATCTTCAACTGTGCAGCAACCCCTCGATCCCGTCCGCAAGGTGCCGGGCATACGAGAAAGGGCAAGATGTACGCCGACAACTTCGTGACCGGCCTCCACTGCGCGAGCAGCAGCCACGGCTGAGTCGACACCCCCACTCATTGCTGCAAGAATCTTCATCGCCTAGTCAACCCAGCCCTCTTGGCACCTTCATAAGCCTTTGGAAAAGCCTCCAGAAACGCATCGACATCAGCATCTGTAGAACTGTGTCCGAATGTGATTCTCATGGTGCCCATCGCCTCGTCTGAGTCTGCCCCAAGGGACAGAACGACGTGGGAAGGGCTACTAACGCCTGCAGCACAGGCTGAACCGGTTGAAATGGATACTCCGTTTACATCCATGAGAAAAAGCAGGCTATCGCCAAGACAACCGGGGAATCTAAAGTGAACGTTGTTGGAAAGTCTCGGTGCGTTCTCCGATGACACTATTACCTCTGGCGCGATTTCACGCACACCACCAATCAACCTCTTCGATAACTTCGCGTGTAGCTCTTGCTTGTTTGGTTGCTCTTGAACGGCTTCCCTAACGGCAATTGCCAAGGCGGAGGCGGAGGCTGCGTCAGGTGTTCCCGAGCGCAGGTTTCTTTCTTGACCACCGCCATGAAAAACAGGAGTGAGTTTTTCGGTCCTGGCAAGAATCAGCGCCCCAACCCCGACTGGGGCTCCGATTTTGTGTCCGGTAATTGTCAAAGCCTGTAAACCTGACCCCTTGAAACTGACCGGGATATGACCAAGTGCTGCAATTGCATCCGAGTGAACCGGTATTGAATGGATGTTAGCTAACGCAGCAATCTTTTCAATCGGGTGAATTACGCCAATTTCATTATTTGCCCACATTAAGGTGACAAGCGCAATTTCATGAGCACGCTCAATCATCACCTTGGAAAGATCAGATAAGTCAAGGACCCCGTCTTGGTCCATGGGGACGAAGTGAGCTTCAGCCCCCTGCTCAGAAACCAACCAAGTCACAGCATCCAGAACGGCAGCATGTTCAGCACTTGATGTAACAATCAGCTTCCTGTTTGAATCTTTAGAGTTGCGTTGCCAGTAAAGACCTTTTACGGCTAAGTTGTCAGACTCAGTTCCTCCGGAAGTGAAGATAACTTCATTTCTGTCACATCCGATGCTCTCTGCAATGATCTCTCGGGCTTCTTCCAGCATTTGCCTTGAGCTCTGTCCGAAAGAATGCACCGACGCTGGGTTTCCAACCTGCTCTAAAGCCTTGGAATAGTGCGCTAAGACACTTGGCCGTATCGGCGAAGTGGCGGCATGATCTAGGTAAACAGGCATGTCTTTAAGCCTAGTTTCTTCTACCCACGCTAGAAACTACCGACAAAGGATGTGACTAGGGTGGATACAGTGACCGAACAAAGCACTGATTTCGCCCGAGGTCTCGGCATGCGATTTGAGCCAGAAATAGGCCATTTCGGCATCTATTCGGCAAACGCTGACAAGATTTGGCTCGAGATACTAGATGCTCAAAACCAAGAAGTGGACAGCCAGCTCGCACTTAATGCAAGCCACGAGGGCATCTGGAGCGTCAGCACCGAATTGATTCGGCCGGGAATTGGGTACTCCATTCGAGTTGATGGGCCGGATTCACCCCGGCACAGCTTTCGACCTGACCTAAGGCTCATAGATCCCTATGCCAGGGGTGTGGTTAGAAAAAGCGCTCGTGACTACTACAACGTTGCAATCAATGGATCATTTGACTGGCAGGGCGTTGAAAAACCAAACGTACCCCTTCACGAGACTGTTGTTTACGAAGCACACGCTAGAGGTCTGACTAGGGCAAACCCACAGATTCCAGATGAACTTAGGGGCACTTACGCAGCACTCGGGCATGAAAGCACAATCGCGCGCCTGAAGAATCTTGGTGTTAGCACAATAGAGCTTTTGCCAATTCAGATGTTTATTTCTGAGCCAAGACTTATGAACATGGGGCTTATCAACTACTGGGGATACAACACCATCAACTTCTTCTCACCCCACCCCAGATATGCATCAAGTGCTGCTCGAGGCCAAGGTCCTGAACAAATAATCATTGAGCTAAAGACTGCCATTCGAGAACTCCACCGAAATGGAATTGAAGTGATCATGGATGTGGTTTACAACCACACAGCCGAAGGTGGAGCAGGAGGGCTAACTTATTCATTTAAGGGAATTGATAACTCCAGCTATTACCGCCAAGACGACGCGGGAAACTACCACGACACAACCGGTTGCGGGAACTCACTAGATTTTTCTAATCCAGCGGTGATACGCCTAGTCATGGACTCTTTGATTTACTGGAGCAACGAAATGCAGATTGACGGGTTTAGATTCGATCTTGCTACCACCTTGGCTAGAGATGAGAACAATCAATTCACCGCACAACACCCACTTCTTATCGCGATCGAGAACGAACCAGCTCTAAAGCAGTCAAAGCTCATTGTTGAGCCTTGGGATGTTGGGCTTGGAGGCTGGCAAACCGGAAACTTCCCAGATCGCTTTAGTGAATGGAATGATCGGTACCGCGACGATGTCAGAAAATTCTGGTTATCGGATGTTGGTTTTGCAAGGCAGTCCGGTCACTATCCAAATGGCGTAGCCAACTTGGCAACCAAACTTGCAGGCAGCGTCGATGTAGTGGATGGGCCGCACGGAGTCCTTGGAGGAGTTAACTTCATCACGGCTCACGATGGCTTCACTCTGTTTGACCTAGTTAGCCACAACGTTAAACACAACCAGGTCAACGGTGAATCAAACCGAGATGGAACCAATAACAACTACAGTTTCAACTTTGGAGTTGAAGGGGAGAGCGAAGATGAGGAAATTAGCTCGCTCCGCCGACGGGTATCGAGAAATCTACTCGGGTCTTTGCTGATCTCCTCCGGTATTCCAATGCTCACCGCAGGGGATGAAAGAGGCAAATCTCAGCAAGGCAATAACAATGCTTACTGTCAAGACAACATGATTTCCTGGCTGAATTGGGAGCTCGATGGACATCAGCAGCAATTAGAAAAAACAACTGCGTTCCTAATCAAATTGAGAGCGCAGCACCCAAGCCTTAGGCCACAAAGCTTTGCAAACTACGAGCAAGCAACTGAAGAGTCTGATCGAATGCGCTGGTTCACTGCTTCTGGTGAGCTTATGAGCGACGAGAACTGGGCAGATACCCAGTGTCGAACGATGATGCGTTTGACCGATCACCTAAGGCCCGACGGAAGCCTCGACTCTATGCTGGCTATTATCCACGGAGCAGAGTACGAGATAACTATTACCTTGCCAAAGCTCGAAGGAATCACAGAGTTTCAACTGCTTTGGGACTCAGCGACAGATGAGCCAACAGAGCCGAGAAAACTTGCTCCTGGATCGTCTTTGACAATGACTTCCCTTTCAATGGCACTAATCAAAGCCATTTAGACCCTCAGTTACAGGACCAGGGATTATTTACTAAGTTTGGACCTATGACTTCCGGCCCTTTCCACCTCATCGGCCGAATACCTATTACATCCCTAAAACCCGAAGTCGATGGCGGGCTTTACCCGGCTAAGGCATATCTTGGCGAGGTGATTACCTTTGGTGCAACCGTTTTCCGCGAAGGCCATGATGCCGTCGGTGCGGAGCTGATTCTAACTTCTCCTACAGGAAAATCCAAAACGCAGACTCTCACTGAATCTTTTGGTGGCAGTGACTTTTTCGAGGCTCGGGTTCAAATTGACGAAATCGGTATGTGGAGTTTTCAAGTGCAGTCATTTGCCGATGACTTTCGAACCTGGCATCACAACGCCATAGTCAAGATTGCCATTGATCAAGATACGGAATTGATGATTTTAGAAGGACTCTCGCTTTTTTCAGCTGCATGCAAAGAAAAACTCAGATCTAAGCAATCTATCGAAATGCTCAAGCAACTTATTGTGATTTTCGAAGACCCTGCTTCTTCGGCCAAAGAGAAACTTGAAGCAACTGATAAGCCAGATGTGATGCAGATGCTTGCCAGCGAACCTATTGGATCACTAGAAACCCTGAGCCCAATTCGGCATGTGCATGCGGAGCGAAAGCTTGCAGGTCATGGAAGTTGGTACGAGTTTTTCCCACGAAGTGAGGGCGCGGTGAAGAACCCAGACGGCAGCTACACTTCAGGGAATTTCCAAACTGCAGCCAAAAGACTTCCGGCAGTTGCAGACATGGGTTTTGATATCTTGTATCTTCCTCCGATTCATCCGATCGGCAGGGCCTTTAGAAAAGGCCCCAATAATTCCTTAACAGCTGGCTCGAACGACCCAGGCTCGCCTTGGGCTATCGGCTCTGAATCCGGCGGTCACGATTCGATCCACCCAGATCTTGGGAATGAAAAAGATTTCGTGACTTTCGTGAAAACTGCTAACAAGCTCGGAATTGAAATTGCGTTGGATTTTGCCCTACAGGCTTCCCCTGACCACCCGTGGGTGAAATCAAACCCACAGTGGTTTACCACCAGAGCAGATGGAACCATTGCTTACGCGGAAAACCCTCCGAAGAAATACCAGGATATCTACCCAATCAATTTTGATAACGATCCCGACGGAATCTACAAAGAATCCCTGCGAATACTGCTTAAGTGGATTGGGCTCGGCGTCAAGATATTTCGGGTAGATAATCCCCACACCAAACCCTTGAATTTCTGGCAATGGCTAATCGCCGAAGTAAATTCAAAGCACCCAGAGGTGGTATTCCTAGCCGAGGCCTTCACGAGACCTGCCATCATGCATGCCTTGGCTAAGGTTGGCTTTCAGCAAAGCTACACATATTTCACCTGGAGAAACACCAAGGCCGAACTTGAGAGTTACCTAACGGAACTTGCGTACCAGACCGACAGCTTCTTCAGGCCCAACTTATGGGCGTCAACCCCCGATATCCTCACTCCATACCTGCAGTACGGGGGTCCTGCTGCCCACCGTATTCGAGCAGCTATAGCAGCCACTGCCGCACCGAGCTGGGGTATTTATGCCGGTTATGAGCTGTTTGAGTCAGTTGCCAGACCAGGTGTAGATGAACACATAAACAGTGAAAAGTATGAGTACAAACCTAGAGATTTTGATGGCGCACTAAAGTCAGGTAAATCACTGGCCCCTTACCTAAAGAAGCTCAATCAGATTCGGGCCTCTCAGCCAGCACTTGGGCAACTTAGAAACATTGCTATTCATTATTCGGATGATCCAGAAATCCTGGTTTTTTCCAAGCACCTAGATGCGCGCTTTGCCGGAGGGAAGGCCAACACCATAATTGTCGTTGCTAATCTAGATCCCCATTCAGCTAGAGAAACCAACATTCATCTGGAGCTTTGGAAGCTTGGTCTTGATGAGCAGAGTTCATTTCTAGTGCGAGATTTGATTACAGGAGTCGAATTTAACTGGGGTAAGTCAAATTTTGTCAGACTCGATTCATTCTCGGAGCCAGTGCACATTCTTGAAGTGATTCGATGAGCCTGCCTCAGCTGGACAAAGTTGTGCTCGATGCCGTTTCTCAAGGCAGCTACCCGTTTCCGCATGAGCTCCTAGGGGTCCACCCGGTAGCAGACGGGTTTGCTATTCGAGCTCTTCGACCATTTGCAATATCAGTCGCCGCAGAACTTGAAGACGGATCGGAAGTTTTGCTTGAGCACCTTACTGGTGGCATCTGGCAAGGGATGGTCCAGGCAAAAAGAGTTCCTGATTATCGAATTAGAACCGAATACGAGGACGCCTCAACGCCTTGGATAGTTGATGATCCCTACCGTCACACTCCAACTCTTGGCGAGCTCGACTTACATCTGATCTCAGAGGGTCGTCACGAGCGACTCTGGGAAGTGCTCGGTTCAAGAGTTTTATCCATTTCGGGAAAGATCGGACCATCCCAAGGAACTGCTTTTGCACTATGGGCACCAAACGCCCAAGCGGTCAGGGTGGTTGGAGATTTCAATCACTGGAGTGGTCGGGCTCATGCCATGAGGAATATGGGCTCTAGCGGCGTCTGGGAGCTTTTTATCCCGGAGGTCGGAGCGGGATCAAAGTATAAGTACGAAATCCTAACTAAATCAGGTCACTGGGTCTCCAAAATTGATCCCCTAGGCAAGTACTTTGAACACCCTCCCCTAACTGCCTCCATCGTTTATCAATCAACTCATAAGTGGGCTGACTCAAGCTGGTTGGAAGCTAGGGAAAAACGTGACGCTCTTAGTTCTCCAATGAGTATCTACGAAATGCACATTGGATCGTGGAAGCCAGGACTAAGTTACGTAGAACTTGCAGATGAACTAATTGATTATCTAGCTGAGCTTTCTTTCACACATGTTGAGTTCATGCCGGTAGCCGAACATCCTTTTGGAGGATCTTGGGGATACCAGGTCACCGGATACTACGCACCGACATCCCGATATGGCAACCCCGATGATTTTAGGTACTTAGTAGATCGCCTGCACCAAGCAGGATTCGGGGTCATTGTTGACTGGGTTCCAGCTCACTTCCCGAAAGATGATTGGGCTCTAGCTAAATTCGATGGCCACTGCCTTTATGAGCATTCCGATCCTCGCCGTGGGGAGCACCCGGACTGGGGAACACTCATTTTTGATTTTGGACGCAAGGAAGTAAGAAACTTTCTCGTTGCAAATGCTTTGTTTTGGTTTGAACAGTTCCACATTGATGGCCTTCGGGTGGATGCCGTGGCGTCCATGCTTTACCTCGACTATTCGCGGGAAGGTGGTGAATGGCTTCCAAACGAATTCGGTGGGCGTGAGAATCTAGACGCAATCAAGTTCTTACAGGAAGTCAACGCCACCGTTTATCGCGAACATCCGGGGGTGATGATGATTGCCGAAGAGTCCACAAGCTGGGGTGGAGTGTCTTCGCCTACCGATGGCGGCGGGCTGGGCTTTGGATTCAAGTGGAACATGGGTTGGATGCATGACAGCTTGCAGTACATCTCGAAGGACCCTATGTATCGCAAGCACCACCACGGCGAACTGACATTCTCGATGCTCTACGCCTACGATGAAAAATTCGTTCTTCCAATAAGCCATGACGAAGTAGTCCATGGCAAGGGCTCAATGCTGTCGAAGATGCCTGGCGATCACTGGCAGAAATTTGCCAACTTGCGAGCCTACCTTTGCTACATGTGGGCTCACCCTGGAAAACAATTGCTATTCATGGGTCAAGAGTTTGCCCAATCTAGTGAATGGAGTGAGTCTCGTGGTCTTGACTGGTGGGTCTTGGAACAGCCAGCCCACCGAGGAATTCAGAAACTTGTAGGCGATCTAAACCGCCTCTACGGACGGCTCCCCGAGCTTTGGGAACTCGATCATGAACGGGCGGGCTTTGTTTGGATTGATGGTGGAAATGCAGATGCGAATTTGGTTAGTTTTGTGCGTCGCGATTCGAGTGGTTCGCCTTTAGTTGCAGTCGTGAACTTCTCCGGAACCCCTCATCACGAATTTGAATTGGGCTTGCCACTTGGTGGAACATGGGAAGAGATATTGAACACTGATGCCGCTATCTATGGTGGATCTGGAGTTGGAAACTTTGGACAGGTAGTAGCCGATGGCCCCGGAGTTCAGTCCCAAGCGCACTCCGCAAAGGTGTCGGTTCCTCCTCTTGGAGGAATTTGGCTCAGACCTAAAAAAGCATCAAGCTAAGGGCCTTGCGCGCTTCAATAACTTCGGGCTTGTCATTTCCTGCTACCAAGAACATCTCAACTAGACGGAGCCTGATTGGTTCACGTTGGTCTTTCGCTGTTTTTTCAAACAGCGACAAAAGCAAAGCAAAGCCCTCGCCGAGCCTGCCGGTGGCAATAAGTGCATCAGACTTTTCAAGAATCGAATCCGGAGAGCTGGTCTCTGAAGTAGCAATTGCCGAAAGATCCTTTCCTTCTAGACGAACTAGTAGCTTGACCTGCGCCAATCCGGCTTCCGCTAGGGAATCATTTGGATTTTCCAGGATTGCCTTCTCATAAAGCGCCGTCGCCGCTTGGTAGTCCCCTGAATCAATAGCTGTATAGGCAGCAGTTAAGGTCGGACTCAGCTCCGGTTCTTTTTCCATTTCTTTGACAATCGCCTTGCCAGTTAAGCCGTTTTCCTTTGCGACCTCTAAAACTTTTTTAATCACTAGTTGAATTTGCTCCATGGGTTGATTGCCAACGAAAAGTGGAGCCGGTTGACCTTTGAGCATTCCATAGGCGCTAGGTATTTGATTGAGTTCAAAAGCTTGGGCTAGCTCAGGCGAGGCGGCTGCATCAATGACAAGAGCAATCATTGCCCCTTCGGTCTTTTGAACTAGCGCAGTTACTGATCTAACTAGACTCTCGGAAGCTGGGTCGGAGGCCTGTACAAAAACCATCAGAATCGGGATTTTCTCTGAAAGAGGTAGGTAATCCCTAATTGATGAGGTGTCAACCTTCATCACCAGAGCTGGGACGTTGATGCTTTCAGCATTGGCTCTAGCGGCACCGAATTCGATAGTCATCTAGAGTCCTCTGATGCTTAGAAGTGACTGAGTTGCCCCCAGAAGCACGATCTTGCCTTTGTCGGTGGAAGCGGGAACATAGAAAAGTAGCATGCCTGCGTATTTTGTCCTTACGCCCTTGGCGCTGCCTTCTGCTCCAAGAAGCAGCTTCTCATTTCCTGAAACAGTGACCGCCGCATTATCTCTGGTTGGACGGATTAGATAGTTATCGGTCATCATCACCGCAACCAGTGCGCCTGAGTCAGAGGTTGATAGGGAGATAACGTTCTCATCACCAAGTTCGTGAGTAAAAGTGATTTCTGCCCGTCTTAGCTTGTCGATTTGCTCTTGCTGACTGGTCGAGATCTGCTTGTAGTACTCGTCCTCTGTCAGGTCAAACAAGCTATAGAACTGGCTGGTTTCTCCATTGTCGATTACGTCACCAAAGACGGTTGGTAATTGGTTAGGAGATATCTTCAAGAACAACGAGTCGGTAGCAACAGGAATTGCCCCCACTTCTGGAGCGGCAACCTCTGGAACCACTGAACCTGGGAGAAGTGGGATGTTGTACCAAAGCTTGTAGCGCTCGCGCGGCGAGGCCTGCTGCATAACCAGCATTTGAGGAAGTTCGCCCGAGCCATCTCCCTCAGTCACAATCATGAAAGACCTTGGCCAAGAATTAGTGCTGGCCGGCAAGGTAATTGAGATTGCAGAACCTGAAATCGCAGGAAGGGGTTGAATCTCAGGAGATTTAGTCATCAACAAATAATGTGCTTGCCTAAACAGCAAGGCTGGACCAGCCACTCTAGCCTCTAGTAATGCTGAATCTCCTGACTGGTCCGCTTCGGCTACTACCTCTTG
>ERZ1022756.372-NODE-372-length-13763-cov-4.547563_pt1 | contig 13763 bp, 19 predicted proteins | sample MGYA00520902_ERZ1022756 | MGnify/ENA primary metagenome ERZ1022756 (study PRJEB33162, sample SAMN09537601) | freshwater metagenome | isolation source: freshwater | place: Canada:Alberta | collected 2017-07 | study: EMG produced TPA metagenomics assembly of the... | reverse complement strand
ATGTGGGAAATAGATCAGATAAATATGCATATTAAATTGTTCAACTTTTCATCTATTTCTTTTATAGATTTTTTACTTACTAGTGTTTATACTTATATGGATGAAAAAAGTGGAATACAAAGAAAATTTAAAAAAGTTAATCAAAGTAAAACGCTATCTCGATGAATCGCTTTATAACGGCCATTCACTCGTTACATACGATTTGCTGTTGCGCATCTTAGAATCAAATCTCCAGGACAAGCCAACCACCATTAAAGAGGTGTGTACGCAATCAACGCAGAGCATGCTCAATACCCGTAAGCATTTGAACTATCTAATTGCGCACGGCTGGGTTGAGCTTGAGAAGGATGCCTTTGATCGACGGCAGCGATTGCTAAAGCCAACAGACAAACTTAAAAAACTCATTAACGAGTTAGGCAAAAACTTCTTCGATTAAATAAACAAAATATGCATATCAAATGTGTATATTTTTTATGGCTGAATTCCGTTGCCAATCAATATTCAGCAATAGATACTCCATTTTTATTATGGAGAAATAAATGAAAAAAATTCAATTAGCAATGATTTCAGCAAGCATCATTGGTATGTCAGCAACAGCAGTGAATGCTCAATCAAAGTTTGAAGGTTTTTATGGTCAGGTTGGCGTGGGATTTTCGTCGGTTTCGCCGGACCTGAATGCGACTACTCTAACTCCTCCACCTGGTAACGTGCCGACCTCATATCCCATGGGTACCTCAATAAGCTCTACCAGCAGCTTTGCTGGTGCTTTTGGCCTTGGCTATACATTTTCAGTGAGCCCCAAATTCACGCTTGGCTTAGGTGCTGACTATCAGCCATTTGGCGGCCAGTCTGGAAACTACACATTAACTAATGCCGCATTAAATCCATCGAGCGTGACAGGCACTTTTAAGCAAGAGCAGACCATGAATCTGTACATTGCACCTGGTATTGCAACATCGCCAGAAGGTCTGTTGTACGGAAAGATTGGCTACTCTGCTAGCAACTTTTCCTACGGCAATGGCGGCTCACAAAACTTAAGCGGTTTTTTAGTTGGCCTTGGTTACAAACAAATTATCCAGGGTGGGTTCTATGGTTTTGCTGAAGCAAACTACACCAGTTACGGAAAAGCAAATGTGGGCGCAACTGGTCGATGGAATTCGGGTGTTGTTGGCACCTATGCCATCAATGGACAGCTAAGTGCAAATACTTTTTCCGGCTTAGTTGGAGTTGGTTACAAGTTCTAAGCGTATCTCGGGAGGGCTTGCCCTCCCTTTTTTATTCCCTTTAATAGAGATACCCGTCATGAAAGCACCACTTCAAGGTTTTGCCGCAATCATCACCGCCTTTGCGCTGATTGGCTACTACCCAACCTCATTAGCAGAACAACAAAAAGACATCAATGCTGCTAAAGGCGAGGGCGATAACCTATCCATTGCTAAAGTACAAAAAGAAATCAAGATTGGCATGAGCTCTGCCGATGTTGTTTTAGTACTTGGCTCACCCAATATGGTGACCACAGACGATAAGCGCCGTGAATCCTGGGTGTATGACAAAGTTTCAACCGAAGGTGTGGCCAGCACCTCTAGTGGAGCGCGTTTCTTTTGGTTACCTGCGGACAATAAAGCTGCCGTAAGCCGCACACAAAAGACCCTCACCATTGTCATCAAGTTTGATGAAAAAGGCATGGTTCGCGACTTCGCCTATAACACCTCGAAGTTCTAACCGATGATGAACGGTAGAAAAGCAATTGCAAGTATCTGCGCGATCAGCGTCTTCTCGGGTTGTGCCACTACGATTCCGCCAGAGGCGTTGCAGATGCAGCCCGATACGCTGGCCAATCGCCAGCAGCAATCCCGCAAGTACGACATCAAGACTGAAAAAGAGTTATTGAGTGCATCGGCAAGTGTTTTGCAGGATATGGGATTTAATCTCGATGAATCCCAAACCTCACTTGGGGTGATTGTGGCCTCCAAAAGTCGCTCCGCTACCGATGGCGGCCAAATAGCCGGCGCCATCGTGATGGGCATTTTGTTTGGTGCAGCCGCTGTGAATTACGACAAAAACCAAAAAATTAGGGCATCCCTAGTAACCAAGCCTGCTGTGACGAATAACCCCATAAAGGTGGAGCTGACTACCAATGCAGGTAAGAACATCAAATTCGACCAGCAAGTCGAAGCATCCAGTGGCTTTGTTGTCCGTGTGACCTTTCAGCGCTTGGTTTGGAATCAAAACAACATATTGACCAAAATCGAAGGGATTAACGATCCTGCGATTTACACCGAGTTTTACGACAAATTATCTAAATCCGTTTTCTTGCAGGCACAAAATGTTGATTAATCACCCCATGCGTTACCCCTTACTAGCCATTGCTGCGAGCACTCTGTTTCTGACGGGATGCCAGACTACTAAAGAGCGGGTGCTGGACTCTTCTGCAACAGGACAAACTTCAGTTGAGCTACGCGCAATGCAGTCACGTTCGTTTGATACAAGCGATAAACAAAAGACCATGCGCACTGTAATCGCAACCCTACAAGACCTGGGTTTTGTGGTCGATAAGGCGGATTTGGATTTGGGCTCGATTTCTGCAACGAAGCTTAGCGGCTATGCACTTCGGATTACGGTCAATGTGCGCCCAGGCGCCTCGGGCAAGAACATGATTGTGCGCGCCAATGCCCAATACAACATCACTCCAGTAACGGACCCAAAGCCTTACCAAGACTTTTTTGTATCGCTGCAAAAATCGATGTTCCTAACGGCCAATAACGTCGACTAAATCCAACCATATTTTTTAAGACCTGAATATCGCCAGCAACTTGGTGTGACATCACCGAATGACTTAATGCATGATTAAGAATCCCAGCGATTTTGAGATTATTGAAATCAACCAAGAGAGCCGCCTATTGCTTCTTGAGGACCCGAACATGGGTTTGCAGGTTGAGGTTCCCCTGAAGCAAGTCGAACTAGTGTCGGCCGAGCTCGTCGCCCCCTATGAGGTCGAGGTCCGTTACGCCGATGGTTCGGCAATGGCGATTCGGTTTTTGATTTAACGTATCCAGCTTGCAATAGAAATCCAGCTATGTAATACTGTACGTACATACAGTATTAATTCTGATCAAATGGTGATTATTTCACCCAAGACTTTTAAGGCTCATCCTATGAGCTAGCCCATTGGAATACTGCATCCATCGAAACAATTAAGTGGGTGGATGCATGAGTACCATTCGGCAATATCTGGTTTTCCTCACCGGTCACCGCATCGCGGCTAACGCGCCAGTAGAAGAAGTAGGAAGTCTAAGCAAGATTGGCGCCGCCATTGCCTTTGCTAGCTTTCTAGCGGCCTTGCAATTTGGCATTGCGGGCTGGTTCTTGGCGATGGACCTCCATATTGCCTTGCGAGTCACGATGGCTCTGACATTCGCAGCGATTGGCGCAGCGATCGTATTGGTACTTGATCGCAATTTCATCTTTTTAGCTGATACACGCTACGAAACCGATAAAAAACTCACCTACGTTTATCTAGGCATCCGTATTTTCTTAATTACGGTCATTGGTTCGCTCAGTAGTCAATTCACCATGCCGCTCTTTTTGAAGTCAGAGCTGGCTATTCATGCACAAGACATGAAAGAAGGTCGCTATACCGATGCGAAAGCACGCTATCAAGAAAAGTACGAGCTATCCGATAAAACCACTGCGGTTAGTAATTTAGAGCAGCGCTCCAATCAGCTCAGAAAAGAATTACAAACACTCACCCCAGAAATTGTGCGCCAGCGCAATGCATCAAGCCAATGCTTTCAGGAGTACCGCAGAAAAACCAGTACGACCTTTGCGCCAGACCTTGATGAAGGCGAGATCCTCCAACTCTACGCCAAAGACAAGCGCGAGTGTGAGCGCTTAGAAGGTGCCTATCGCCAAAGCTACCGCAGCTATACCGCGCCAAGGGAAGCCGAGCTCGTCTCTATAGGTGAGGCTATCCCACAGGCTATGGGTGCGGTTGAAGGTGCCAAAAAAGATATTGCCGCGAATTTAGCTAAAACCAGCCAAATCGATGAGGCTTATATCAATGTGGCCTCAGCCGACGTGCTGTCTTCCCTCATCACCCACAGTCCTGGAGTGTTCTTCAAGTACGCCTTGATTACGCTCTTGCAGTTGTGTTTGGAGCTAATGCCAATCTTGCTGAAATTACAAGCAGGGCAATCCGCCTTAGGTCACCGCGCTGCATTGGCGGCCCACAAGAATAAAACCCGCGTGCTATCTGAGATCAATCGCAGCGTGAGTCAACGTCTGGATTCAGAGGCGGAGTTGCAATTGATGCAGCATAAACAGGCATTGGTGACCAAAGACCAGCAGGCCGAGTTGCAAGAGCTGGATTTATCGATGACCAAGCAAAAGATCGTGTACGACATTGCCAATCAAAAGCTGCGCCAGGAACTCGATGAGCTGAAACGCCAAAACAGCATGTATGGCCGCTTACAAAATCAGGTGAGCTATTCCTATACGCACGTTGCCGATCAGTTCATGAATAAAGTCGTGACACCGACGGTTGCAGTCGCCAGTAGCGCACTGAATAGCGCCTTTGCTAAGCCAGCCACTGCAAGCCAGGATGAAGGTAATTCCGCGCGGGTATTTAACTTTGACCCGAATACCCAGACCCAACTCAAGGCTGCATCGTAAGGCGCCGCCAAGCACCCATGCGACTCCTATTCGTGTTCATCCTCATGCTCGGTCTTGGCGCCTGTGCGAGTAAGCCGCGTCAATACGCGGCGTATAGCGCCCCTAGCTATACCCAGTACAGCGCCCAGTACAGCGCGCCAAGCTACATTCCTCCGCGGCCGAGTCATCAAACTAATCAGGCGAGGCCAGCCCAAACCAGCGCAGTACAGACGAGCGCTGCACAGCCACGCGTGCAATCACCGTTTGTACGCTTAAGTTACGAGGACCTGGTGCGTTTTCAGGTTAATTGCGAGCAGCGTACCGAGCAAATTGCTTTGCTCGAAGAGCAATTAAAGCGCAATCGTTTTTATACGGTCGATGGGGTAGAAGGCAATGCCTCGCCCGACAAAATCAGCAAGGGTTACCACTCCTTAGCCAAGTACCGCATTTGGTCTGTGCGCTTCGCCTGTCAAGGCAGCCCGGTGGATGCGGGCTTGATACAAGCCGATTTACGCGGCGGCCCCAATAAACCCCCAGAAGCTACCCCGCGTTGCTATTTTGAAGAGGTGACCGAGGCCAGAGTGGGCATTAGTCCAATCCAGCTCGTCCATGCCAATCAAACCACCACCCGCAAAGAGATCTGCACGAACTTTCCTTACGTGGCAGAGCGGCCATTTATACGGGTAGGGGATCAGATTAGCTTTACCCCCAAAGACCTCCAAGCCAGTGAAACGCGCTCGAGTTTGCGGCGCTGGCGCGGCAATGTGTATCAAATGATCTCGAAAACAGAACTGATTCGAAATCAAGCAGTGCGCTTTACCTTAGTCGCCGTGCGTTCTGGCACCAATCAGTGGGTTGTGGTCGATAAATTTTAATTTCATTAACGAAGGAGTACATCATGAAAAACGCCTTATATGCAGTACCGCTCATCGGCTTACTGAGTGCCTGTGGCTCAAGCCCCGTGAGCAAGAATGTTCAAACCGATCTGGAATACCGCCAGCAAGCAAAGGTGGCCACTCAGGCCATTAGCGAGGCACCCATCTGGATGACGAAATTGCCAAAAGAAGCCGGCGTCATTTATGAAAACGGCACCGCGATTAGCAGTGACTTTTCGATGGCAGACCTCAAAGCCAAGACTATGGCCTATGTGAAGATTTGCACGGGCGCTGGCGGCAAGGTGCGCAGCCAAATGAAAATGTACCGCGCCGATAGCGACGCAGCTTCTGTAGAGCAGTCTGAGCTCACAGTCCGTAGCCTATGCCCGGATGTGGACATCACCGGCGTAGAGACCGTGGAAATGAAACACGTGGCTGAAGGTAACCGCATACGTAGTTACGTCCTGGTGGCCTTACCCATGGGCTCTAAAAACATCATGAAGTCCACTAAAGAAGTGCAAAACCGCTCGCCTGAGGCCTTCAAAGAGCTCGACAGCATAAGCAAAGAGCAGCAGGCCGCACCGAAGGCAGAGCCAACAGTGCAATCGAGTAAGCCGGCTCCAGCCAGAGCAGCAGAAGCAGCGCAAGCAAGAGCGCCAAGTCAGCCAGCAGCAATAGTCGAGCCGATTCCACTAGAGCGGTTTGAGGCGCCATTCTCTCCGGCATCAACAGGCCAAGCTATACCGCCAGCAACCAAGCGGGATGGTAGCTTGCTTGAATCCGTGAGGGCCATAGGCAATGATGCAGTAAGCGTGCAAGGAGCCGATGGACATGAGCGGCAAATTGGTTTACTCGGAGCTAAAAACCCCGAGTACGTAGCACGCAGATCGGCTGCCCTGCAAAAGCCCGGCGCAGTGATCGGGCAGGTAACGATTGAATAAGTTTGGAATGAAAAAATAAGCAATTAAATGCATGCCGAGGGTAACAAGCTCACCCTATGCGCTAGTGAGTTTGGATAATGAATTCATACTTAATAACTGATTGGAGGCCGTATGCGTAACTACTCTTTTATCAGCGGTACTCGTTTTGCCGTTGTTAACTTGTTTCGGAGCTTGCGATTCGACATTGATCGTCTAGACCCTAGCTGGGTTGAAGATACAAAGCCGGAATTTGTACGCGGTCTGCGCATCGTGGATTCTGAAGAATCGAATACCGTCACCGTACATGGTGAAGATGCCGACAACCTGATGTACAGCTTGTCCTATATTTACTGTAGAGAAGATAAGGCAGAAGATTTTCGGGCAGCCATTGATCGGTATTTAATAGTGGCTTTAGAAACCAAGGATTACTTGGTATTGAACCAAAAAAAAGACCCCGAAGGAAAGCCCGAAGCAGTTGAGGCTGTAATCCATTAATACCGTAGTACAGTAGTAAGCAAGGGCGGATTTTTCCAAATTGCCGAGCCCTGACAATCGTCGAATTGGCTAAAGAGGAGATGTACATGAATATCACCCCATTACAGATTGGTTTACATCAATCTAATCAGTCCACAATCAAACAACAATGGATAGCACTGCGCAATCGCTTCGCGCCTATTGCCTTCTATCGCAATGAGCACCACTACCTCGCCGAAGCAATTGTGTACGAGGATAGGCATTATTACCGCGTAGATGGCACTACCATAGAGCTAGCTCAGCATGAGTATCAGCGCGTAATTGCAAACCCAGGGCTCTATTATTTTTCAGCTGCATTAAAACTCCACCATCGCATCAAGCGCGCCAAGGCGTTGGGCCTTGGGACGAATTGGCCAGAGCAGCCAGCTGCGCCACTGAGTGCCATCGAGCCAGGAGATAGAACATGATTACAACAAAAACAGTACATCCCAATCTAGTACGGACCTATCGCGAGGCAATCTACACCGTGAATGAGGGTGATGATGCCATTGTCCTAAAGGTTGGTGAGGTGAATCATGCGCTCGCCAAGTTGATGCACGTTCATAAAGCCACAACTGCTGCAATCATTACGGCATACAACCCCTATAGTGAAATCCAGCCCAGCGCGGAGAATGGGCGCATGCAAGCAGCGCTGGTGGCGGAGATTAAACCCAAGTCAATCGCCTGTTTTGACGCCATTGGTAGTGATCCTGAAGGCGAGTGGGATCCGGAACCCAGTACGTTAGCGCTAGGAATCAGCCTAGTTGATGCTGAGCGTCTGGCAGATCAATTCGGTCAGAATGCCTTTATCTGGATCAATACCGCCGATGCGTTTGTTAGTCTGCGCCTGCGCTTTGCAATTGGTGAGCCCAAGCAAGATGAAGTGCAGGATTGGATTAAAACCCTGCCTGAGTCAATGCAAGCAGAAGCCCGGGCCCACACTACCAAAGAGCAGGCATTACTCATGAGCGTTCCTCGGATTGAGCAGCTCCACTGGTTAAATCCCCATGGCTGGGACCTCAATCAGGTTTGGCCGCTAGCATGCCCCGATGGCAGTGCCATGGGCATTGGTACGGAAATGGATCGCATGTTTAAATTAATCGCAGCCGGTATTCAGAAAGTGTATTGATGACAGAGCCATACGATCGCGCAGGACTGATTGCCCTAATCAAAAGCGAGTTCAAGCTCGATTGGGGGGGTATTCATGGGGCAAACCACTGGGCCAGGGTGCTGCACCATGGCAAGACCATTGGCGAACTGCGCCAAGCGGATCTGTTGGTAGTCGAGCTCTTTGGCTTTCTGCACGACAGTTGCCGCTTAAACGATGGCAGAGATCCGCAGCATGGCCAGCGTGCTGCCGAATTTGCGCATGGCATACATGGGGACTTTTATCAATTAACACCAAAGCAACTGGATACGCTTTGCTTTGCCATGCAACACCACTCGGGTGGCGAAGTCTCAACCAATGCCACCATCCAGACCTGCTGGGATTCGGATCGGCTGGATTTAGGTAGGGTGGGCATTAAACCTTCTGCACAGTACGTCTCAGAAGAGGCGGCTCTCTTTATTGATTTGGCATACGAATGGAGTATTCGCGAATAAATAGAAGCTCACTTGGTGATCCGATGGATCAGTAATCTTATAAAAACGGATAAGAAAGGACGAACATGTTTAAGTTGATTGGTAGTGTTCTGGTATTTCTAAGTGGCTATTCATTGCAGTACGGGTTTGAGCTCTCTTTAGTCCTGTGGTTTTTATTTGGACTCTTCTTGATTTTTGCTCAAGCAATCGGTGGCCATTTACTTTTCATTCATCGCGAAAAGGTACGGGCCCGGTATCGAAATCGACTAAATCGATACTGACCCTATTCAATGGATTGCAGTTCTGACAAGCATCCTAGTATTGATCGGCAGTATTCCATCAGAATTTTCTATTACTGAATTACATCCCCCTTGGACTACTCGGAAAGAATGGCCCTGGCGGAGAAATCGGTTGCGACCCACCAAAAGGCATTATGGGTTGAGGCGTGTTCGCACTACCTAATGGCAGGCCTTTAGCATCACTAAACATCGTAGTACTACCCAGATTCTGCGAACTGCCTAATGGCAGTCCTTTGGCATCGCTGTACAGGGTGGTGTTACCCATTTGATTGGCTGTGCCCATGGGTAAGCCCAGGGCGTCATTAAAGAAAGTCACTTGGGCTTTTACAGGTAATGCAAGTAATCCCAATACAAAAATGAAGGGACGCATGCTTATCTCCTCGTTGGCGTATAGCCAATTCGATTACCGTTGTTATCAAAGAAGTTGGTCACGCCTGTTGGGGATTGCACCTCATAACCCACGCGATTCCCTTTGCCGTCATAGACCCCATTCGTGGCGCCAAAGTTATTGGGACTGTTATTAAAGTTATTGGGGCTGTTGGTGAAGTTGTTGGGACTATTGTTAAAGTTATTGGGGCTGTTCTCAAAGTTGTAGATTGAGGCACCAAAAGGCACAGCCTGAGCTACAGCAGAGCGCGCAAACAAGGCGGCCTGGGTAATGAGTACGATGGCAATGAGGTATTTCATGGTGACTCCGTATCAAGAAAGTGAATAAGGTACTAACACCTTCATCCTAATGAGGGGGTAGGTCACTACGTGAGCTTAGGCCAGACTTATTGCTTGGGATTATGATCAAAACAATGCTCAAAATGACACCCCCTAGATTCTTGCAAGCCTGCCTTGTTCTGCTCACAGTACTCAGCACAAGTCACGCCGCTGAGCCCACAGCAAAAGTAACGCCGCAAACGCAAGTAGTCAAAATCAACGGACAAACTGTTGAGGTAGATGTGTATAAGCCCATAGGGCCACAAAAGGGGGCTGCTATTTTGACCCATGGCTTTACCCGAAGCCGAACCACGATGGGAGAGCACGCACAGGCCTTAGCAGCTAAAGGCGTTCTGGCAATAACACCCGATATGCCCTGTACCTTTGACTTTCGCTGCAATGCCAGCGCCATTACCGAGATGGTTTCATTACTTCGCAACACAACTACCTTCGGCAGTAGTACGCAGCGTGTCATGCTGGTTGGATTTTCAGCAGGAGGGCTCTCTAGCCTACTGGCAGCAGATACCCCTGGCGTGGTTGGATATGTCGGACTAGATTCATTTGATCGGGTCTTATCCAATGAAACGGAGCGCGCCGGCATTGCCGCATCCCGCAAACTCACTACCGAAGCCCTCCTTTTAAGAGCTCCCGCATCCCGCTGCAATGCAAATGCCGTAGCTGCGGCATGGGGCGCCGAACTCAAATCCCTGTGGCGTGATGAATTGATTGCAGGCGCGTCCCATTGTGACTTTGAGGCACCAACGGACTGGAAATGTCGACTGGCCTGCGGCGATACCGATCCTGCACGGCAATTACAGGTTCGTAACGGAATACTCGATGCAGCAGCCCGGTGGCTGCAGTAAAACAAGAACCACCTGCGGGGTAGATCACCCAGTGATCTAGTGCAATTGGATACTGACTCTATTGCTAATCCGCCAAAATAGCCCCATGCTGACCAGCGCATTGTTACTTGCCACCATCCTTCCCTTTGAAATCACCCCCAAAGACGCCATTGCCCCATCCTTGGCAAAGCCGGTAACGGTAGCTGCTTTTGTGGATAGCGCCAAGATACTGGGTTTGCCCAGACTCAAGCTCAGGGATTCCAACGGAAATCGCTACATCCCTAATAAAGCTATGGCATTTGAACCGGCAGCGCTAGTGCATCAGCAGGCTGGTACGGTAGGCGAACGCATAAACCCGAGAAGGGCATTTATTCAGGGGTATCTAAAGCGATGAGATCTATAACCAAATTAAAGACGCTCTTGATTGCGGCTATTGTGATGGCTGGGCAGGCGCTCAGTCCCGCATACGCTACTAATCTGGACACAAAGCCCGACACAAAGCCGAGCAGTGAACCTTTTGCCCTAATAGAGCGGCAACGCATTACTGAAACCATTGAGCCCAATGGAACGGTGATTGAAGTGACCGAGATGACGACCTTGATTCGGTCTCAGCTCGCTGTCGATAGTGAGTCCCAGGCAGATTTACCCTACAACTCCACCTTTGCTAACCTAGAAGTACTCGAGGCCTACACCATTACGCCGCAAGGGCAAAAGATACCGGTAGCGGCCAATGCCATTCGGACGGTGGATGAGGACAACAGTAAAGGTGCGGCGATGTTCTCGGATCAAAAATCCAAGATCATCATCTTCCCCAAGGTAACCCCAGGCTCAAGAACCTATTACAAAACACGGCTCACAACCCATACACCTCTGATGCCGGGTTTCTTTGCCACCCGAATTGGCTTTTCACCGCAAACCGTATTGCATGATTTTGAGTACACCCTGACTTACCCCGAGAGTATGGCGATCTACACCGATGTACGCGGACCCATTAAGGTTACAGAGTCGCTAAGCAAAGGCCAGCGCACGATTAATTACCAATATCAAAACCTCGACTGGCAAAAAAAAGAAAGCCATCAAATTTCGTATTCGGACTTTGCGCCAGCCATCGTGATTTCTACTTACCCAAGCTATGCTGCCTTTGCAAAAGACTATGAGGACCGGATAAAAGGCAAGGCGGCAGTAACGCCAGAAGTACAAAAGCTAGCCAATGCCATCACTAAGGGCATACCCAACAGTAAGCCCAAAGAGCAGGCAAGAGCCCTCTACAACTGGGTAGCTCGTAACATTCGTTATGTTGCCATTTACTTAGGTGATGGCGGCATCATTCCGCACGATGCCGATAGCATCATCCGCAATCGCTATGGCGACTGCAAAGACCACAACACCTTATTGATAGCCTTACTCACAGCCAAGGGCATACAGGCTAGTAGCGCCCTGATAAATCAAGGCCTATCCTATAGCTTGCCCAAGTACCCCGTCATTAGTCCGTTTAATCACGTCATTACCTATTTGCCGCAGTGGGATCTTTACGTCGATTCCACAGCAGAGATGGCACCATTTGGCATCCTGCCCAGCGAGCAGATTGACAAGCCAACCTTGTTAACGGCGCTGCAGAAAGTCGGCCGTACCACTAAGCCTAAAGCAGAGTTAGACCAAACCAGTACCAAGACCGTCATGCAGGTAAACCCAAATGGAGAAATCAAAGGCAAATCGCATACCCGCTATGTGGGCGATGCTGAAATCTCTGCCCGCTATAAGTTTGAGGGAGCAGACACCACCCTAGCGGAGAGAATGGTGCGTAGCCAGCTGACTAAGTTTAGGCAAACAGGCGAGGGTACCTTTAGCACCAGCAACGTCTATGACCTCGATAAACCCTTCACCACAGAATCCGAATACGTCTTAGATGCCATGACCAATGTACCTGGCCCGGGCGCGATGACCATTCCAGTTGGGGTAGCCCCAGGAGAACTGGCCTCGATTGTGAACAGTAGGCCGCCAGAATCATTTAAGTACCCTTACCGTTGCAGCACACGCATTGTGACGGAGCAGTATGAGATTGCCTTCCCAGATAACGTGAAGGTGAGCCGCATCCCCCAAAATAGCCGCTACCAGACGGACGAGATTCAATACGAGTCGATATATAAGCTAGAGGGCAATAAAGTAATCGCCAGCCGCACCTTAACCATACAAAGACCTAATGCCGTCTGCCAACCAGAAGAGCTGCAAGCGTGGCGTAAGTTCTACCCTGTCTTAGCAAAGGATGTGCGGGGACAAATTTTTTATGAGTAATAAATAAAATGCTGGCACTTTAATTACTTTGCAAACACACACAACACTTCTTTTGAAAGAAGCATTGCAAACGCAGAACTGCCTATTTATAATGGAGATGTTTTCCGGCATTGCCGGTTGGAGTCTTGCTAATAGAAATGTTGGGCAAGCGGCTTGAAAGAGTGATTGCAAGCTGTTTCAGGCGTCTGTCAGAACCCCCTTGAGTGGGGGTTTTGCTTTTTTAAGGAGCAGGTTTGGCGTTACACAATTTTCATCTAAAAGAGCGCGCAGCGTAACTCTTTTATTGCATCATGAATGGTGGAAGTTTGTACCAATTTGGGTTTGCCACAATAGCGCGAACCTGAGGATCTTTATTTTTGGCTAGCACTGCAAGGATGTCCAATGTGACAGAAGGATTTGTGGCGAGCCCCTTAAGTACTTCTACATTTTTTGATTTAGCAATATCCGCCAACTTCATACTTGGAGTATTTGGATTGCCTGCTATAGCCACCGATAGCCAGCTGTCGTATCCAGGCTGAGATTTTTCGCAAAGCTGCTCAATAATATTCAAGGGTGTTTGGACATCTAGTCCCAATGCAATTAGATCTTTGTCGTTTGTGCTTTTAATTAACTGATCGTAGTCTGCCTTTGTTTTTACAGCTGGTGATTTTTGGGAGCGAGCTCGTAAATTTTGCTCAAGATTGAAAACAACGGCACTTTCAGAATCCTTTGAGAGAGTTTGTGCAACTTTGTCGGATATCGAGGGATTTGCTGCTAATAGACGCCTTACTAAAGTAGATTGATCTTTAGCAAGCTTGGATTGAATTTCGCCTGAAATTATTGGATTTTTAGCTAAATTTGCTCTTACGCCTTCAGCCTCATGTTGTAAGAAAAAATCAATTTGATCTTTATCCAAGGCATCGCATAAGGCAGCATCCTGTAAAACAGTTTCATACGCATCTTTTTTAATCATCCTTTTAAGGAAAATCTGTTTATCCGCCGACGATAGCGCGCTACTTTTAATCGCCATAAAGTCAAAAGAAGCGTAGTCATTGCTAGTAATAAGCTTAACCACATCTTTCGGTAATTTTGCGCAGTCAAAAAAAC
>ERZ1022756.371-NODE-371-length-13771-cov-15.910688_pt1 | contig 13771 bp, 13 predicted proteins | sample MGYA00520902_ERZ1022756 | MGnify/ENA primary metagenome ERZ1022756 (study PRJEB33162, sample SAMN09537601) | freshwater metagenome | isolation source: freshwater | place: Canada:Alberta | collected 2017-07 | study: EMG produced TPA metagenomics assembly of the... | reverse complement strand
GTTAGGCCTCGCCGCGGCCACTAAGTAGTAGCTCAGAGAACACCTGAAGAGGCTAACACTTAAAAGCCCAATTTTCCTAGCTGCTTTGGATCCCTTTGCCACTCATGGGCAATTTTCACTCTCAAGCTTAGAAACACTGGGCCTCCGATCAAGGATTCAATCTCTTTGCGGGCTCTTGTTCCAACATCCTTAAGGCGTGAGCCGCCCTTACCCAGAACAATTCCCTTTTGGCTGTCCCGCTCAACAAAGATGTTTGCGTGGATGTCGGTTAGCTCAGAGTTATCTCTTTTTTTCATTTCGTCCATGGTCACAGCCAGTGAATGTGGGAGCTCGTGACGAACTCCCTCTAACGATGCCTCACGGATTAACTCGCAGATGCGAGATTCGATCGACTCGTCCGTGATGGTTTCTTTGGGGTAAAGCTCTTCCGATAGGGGCATCATTGCAACCAACAACTGTGCTAGCTCACCAAGCTGCGAGCCAGCAACTGCCGAGACTGGAATGATCTCACTCCAGTCGCGCAGCTTGGAAACCTCAAGTAGTTGGTTGGCCAATTCTTCTCTGGAAACCGTTTCACTCTTTGTAACAATCGCGACACATTTGGCTTTGGGAAAGCTACTGAGTTGCTCATTAATAAATTTGTCGCCGGGGCCTATTTTGTCACCAGCTGGAAAGCACATTCCAATAACATCAACTTCTCCAAGTGTTGACGCCACCAGATCGTTTAACCGTTCACCGAGTAGTGTTCTTGGCCTATGCAGTCCTGGTGTGTCAACGATGATTAGCTGACCAGATTCCAGGTGGGCTATGCCACGGATAGCTTTTCTTGTGGTTTGCGGCTTGTCGCTAGTGATGGCAATCTTTTCGCCAACTAAGGCGTTTGTGAGAGTAGATTTTCCGACGTTGGGCCGCCCAACAAAGGTTACGAACCCAGCGCGAAATTCACTACTCATCGGTGTCTTGTTCCTCGGGTTCTGGCTCGGCTAACACGCGAACTAAAACTGTTACCAGTCTCTTTGCTCGGCCCTCAACTCTATCGGCGGTTAGCTCTAGACCGTTTAATACAATTTGATCGCCCAACTTAGGAATGCTTCCAAGCCCCTTTGTTAGCCAGCCACCAACAGAGTCCACGTCGTCATCTTCTAGCTCTAGTTCTAGTAATTCACCCAGCTCAAACAGCGAATAGCGAGCGTTTACGCGATAAAGGTCGACTGCAAGCTTTTCCACATCTGGAATCTCTTTGTCATACTCATCGGCAATGTCACCAACTAGCTCTTCGATCACATCTTCCATGGTCACAAGCCCCGCAACGCCGCCATACTCGTCAATAACAACGGCGATGTGGGTGGAGCTTTTTTGCATGTCTTGTAGCAAATCCTTCAGCGGCTTCGACTCCGGAACAAATATCGCGGACCGAGCAAGATCTTCCGCGGTTTTTTCAAACATGAGTTTTGGGGTTTCGTGCAGAATCTTGGCAACGTCCTTGAGATACAAGATTCCCAGGATGTCATCGGTGTTCTTGCCAGTGATCGGAAGCCTTGAGTAACCGCTGTATAGAAACATCGTCATAGCGTTATCTAGGTTTGAATCGGAGGCAATAGTTGCGATGTCGATTCTTGGAACCATTACTTCGCGAGTAATGGTTTCAGAAAATTCCTCAACGGAATCAATGAGCTCTTGCTCATACTCTTCGGCTTCGGTGGCATCCACCTGCTTCTTTGCAAAAACCTTGCCAATAAAGGCGAACCTGTTACTCTCCGACAAGTTGACTGCTCTCGCTTTCGTAGTAGGCCTTCAATATTGACTTCTGAATGCCAAACATTTCAAGTTCTTCTTCGGGTTCCGCGTGATCAAAGCCCAGTAAGTGCAATACGCCGTGGGTGGTCAGAAGAAGTATCTCGTTGATGGTTTCGTGCCCCGCCGTTGCAGCTTGCTTTTGTGCAACGGTTGGGCAAATCACAATGTCTCCAAGAAGACCGGGCGGTGTTGGTTCTGACTCAGTGCCAGGGCGAAGCTCGTCCATCGGGAAGCTCAGCACATCTGTTGGCCCTGGCTCGTCCATCCACTGCAGGTGTAGTTGCTCCATGGCAGGTTCGTCCACGAAGATAATCGCAAGTTCCGCTGCGGGGTCGATCTTCATCCGATCCAGGGCAAACTCGGCTAGGCGAAGAACCCGAACTTCATCAACTGCAAATTCGGTCTCGTTACTTATCTCTATGCTCAACTAGTTTGCCTTCTTGGGGTTTGCGGCGTCTGCCTTGTCATAGGCGTCAACAATCTTTCCAACCAGCGGGTGCCTGATGACATCGGCAGAGCTCATCTTAGAAAAGTGAACGTCATCGACATTAGCCAATACCCTGGATGCTACTCGCAACCCTGACACTCCACCTTGTAAATCAACCTGAGTGATATCTCCGGTTACAACCATCTTGGAATTGAAACCTAAACGAGTAAGGAACATCTTCATCTGCTCAGCTGTGGTGTTTTGAGCCTCATCCAAAATAATGAATGAATCGTTCAGGGTTCGGCCTCGCATGTAAGCAAGTGGTGCCACCTCAATAGTTCCGGTGGCAATCATCCTTGGGACAGCGTCTGGATCAAGCATTTCGTGCAGAGCATCAAACAACGGCCTTAGATAAGGGTCTATCTTTTCGCTCAAGGTTCCTGGCAGAAAGCCAAGTCGCTCTCCAGCTTCAACGGCTGGTCTGGTCAAGATGATTCGCGAAACTTCCTTACGCTGAAGAGCCTGAACAGCCTTTGCCATAGCAAGATAGGTCTTTCCGGTTCCAGCTGGACCAATGCCAAAAACAATGGTGTTTTTGTCAATTGACTCGACGTATTCTTTTTGACCAGCGGTTTTAGGCCTAATGGACTTTCCTCGGGAGCTAAGAATGCTCTGGGACAAAAGATCCGGCTCAGTTCGCTTCAAATCCGCTGGGGTCACTTCCCTACCCGAAGATACGGCAGAAATTATCTGGGTCAATCGCTGTTCGGCAAGTGCAACGGATGCTGCTGGGCCAACAATTTCAACTTCATTGCCGCGGGCTGTGAACCTAACGTCAGGAAAGCTTTCCTCGATAGTTCTAAGTAGTTTGTCTTCAGGACCAAATACGAATATGGGGTCAACACCGGAGATTGCTATAACGACAGTTTTTGAATCTTTAGATTCGGATGATGTCAAGAGCCGTCCTTTGAGTTATCTGATAGAACATGGGCGTGGGCGTGAAATATTGTTTGACCCGCTTCAGTTCCAGTATTGAACTGAAGCTTGAATGAACCGTTGGTGTGCTGCCCGGCAAGTTCAGTTGCCTGAGACATGAGTTCACCAAGCACTGCTGGGGAAGATTCTTGGAGTTCAACGACATTCTGGTAATGCTTCTTTGGAATCACCAGCAAGTGCACCTTAGACAGTGGAGCGATGTCCCGAAACGCCAAAGTGTTTGGGCTTTCCGCAATAATGTCCGCGGCGATGTCGCCGGAAACAATCTTGCAAAAAATACACGAGGCCTCTGTCATGGGTTTCAGTCTAGTTTTAGCTAGCCCTAGCTCCAATTTCCCAAGGTTGCCTGTAGATAGCTAACCACCGCTACCCCCGCCGTAGAGGTTCTCAAAATGCCACTTCCCAAACCCACCAGGCTCAGCCCTGCAGACCTAAAGACTTCAAGCTCTTCAGGGCTGATGCCGCCCTCTGGACCCACCACGATAGCGATCGACTGATGTCCTGCAACGGAAATACCCGTTAGTGCGGTTGTGGAAGTCGGGTCCAAAACAAGGGTCAAATCGAATTGCTTCAGTCGTTCGGCCAGCTCACGCGTTCCTAGAACCTGCTCAACTACGGGGATAAATGGTCGAAGCGATTGCTTGGCCGCTTCAGTTGCGATGGTTTGCCACCGCACGCGGTGCTTATCTTGTTTTTCCGGTTTCCAAATCGAAACCGATCTTTCGCTCTGCCAAGGAATAACTGTTTGGATGCCGAGCTCGGTGCAGGCTTGCACTGCCATCTCATCGCGGTCTCCTTTGGCAAGAGCCTGCACAAGAACCAGCTTGGGGGTTGGTCTCTCGAGTTTTTCGAGGGACTCAACATCCAGCTCTAGAAAATCCTTTGACAGTTGGCTCACTTTGCCGCGGGCCTTATTACCTTGGCCATCTGATACGGCTATAGCTTCACCAACTTGGAGTCTTCGCACCGACATCGCGTGCTTAGCCTCAGCGCCAGCGATTCTTATCTTGGAACCTGTTTTGGTATCAGAAGGAATGGGCGAAATGAAAAGCGGCTCAACCACGGCGTCTACCCTGGAACGGCCCAGATCTTCTTGGAACAAGTCCCGCTGTGTCGGATTTTCTAAGTCCTGCCAGTGTCCTAAATAACTCTTTTTGCTTAGAGTCCAGCTTGGTTGGAATCTTCACCGAAAGAGAAACAACTAAGTCACCTCTTCCAGACTGACGAAGTCTGCCGAAGCCCTTTCCTTTAACGCTGAGTGTGTCTCCAGTTTGTGATCCGGCAGGGATTTGAAGTTCAATTTCTCCGTCGAAGGTTTTAATCTTCACAAGTGTTCCAAGGGCTGCTTCATGAAGTGGTAGCTCGAGCTCGCAAGTTAGCTCATCCCCAGAGCGGCCAAAGAGTTGGTGTGGGGCAATAGAAATGTCAACGTAAAGATCACCACTTGGTCCACCGCCGAATCCAACTTCGCCGGAGCCAGAAAGTTGCAACCTAATACCGTCTTCAACCCCAGCTGGAATATTTAGCTCGATATCTCTTCTAGCCCGAACACGTCCTTGTCCGCGGCAGTCTAGGCAAGGCTCTGGGATTATGTGGCCGTAGCCGCGGCAAGATCCACATGGGCTGGTAGTTACCATCGCGCCAAGAAGTGAACGAACCTGGGTTTGCACCTGACCGCTTCCGTGACAGATGTCACAGACCTTTGGGCTGGTTCCAGGTTTCGCACAACTTCCATTACAGGTATCGCAAAGCACAGCAGTGTCAACCGGGATCGACTTTTCAACTCCGAAAATAGCTTCTTCAAAGCTAAGTTCAACTCGAAGCAGCGCGTCTTGGCCTCTTTCGGCTCTAGAACGAGGCCCGCGCGTTCCGCCACCAAAGAACGTCTCAAATATGTCGCCGAAGCCAAAGCCCTGCCCGTCGCCGCCTGAGTCATATCTGCGTCTAGCCTGATCGTCACCAAGGACCTCATAGGCGTGAGTAACCAACTTGAAGCGCTCTTGCGCGTCTTCTGAATCGTTAACGTCCGGGTGTAACTCGCGAGCTAGCTTTCGATATGCTTTTTTGATTTCCTCTGAAGAAGCGTTCCTGGTAACGCCAAGAATCTCGTAGTGATCTGCCAAGAGTTAGAGTCCTCCAAGAGATTGAGTGAGATACCTTGCAACGGCTCTAACCGCGCCGATGTTTGATGAGTAGTCCATTCTGGTTGGACCAATCACTCCAACCTTGGCAACTTCACTTCCTTGGTTTTCGTAACCCGAAACCAATACAGAAGTGTTAGAAAGAGCGTCGAGAGTGTTTTCTCGTCCGATACGCAGCGATACTCCATGTTGGTCTGCTTGCATCTCAGAAATCAACTTAAGCAATACAACCTGCTCTTCAATTGCTTCTAGAACGGGCGATATGCTTCCAGGAAATTCACCTTGGCGCTTTGCAAGGTTAGAAGTCCCAGCCAGCAAAATCTTTTCCTGGCTATTAGCGTCAACCAAATGGGCTATCTCTGGTATCACGACGCCAGCTAGTGCTTGCAGCGAGGAGTTAATCTCATCTTTGACCGACCGAAGAGTCTTGTTCACCTGAGATAGCGGCTTTCCCGCAACTTTCTCATTCAGGAAGTTTCTAAGCTTCTCAACCGCAGCAGCGTCGTAACCTGCGGCTACCTCCATGACATGTTGCTGAATCCGGCCCGAGTCGGTAATTAGCATCAACAGCAATCGCTTTTCATCGATTGCGATTAGCTCAATGTGTCTAACCGAGGCTTTACCAAGACTTGGATACTGAACTAAAGCGATCTCATTGGTTAGTTGCGAAAGCAGCCTTGCAGTTTGGCCAAGGGTTTCGTCAAGATCAGAACTTTTTGACAAGAAGCCCTCAATTGCGGCCCGCTCGGCATTGCTAATTGGCTTGACTTCGTTTAGTCGATCAACGAATAAGCGATAGCCCTTATCTGTTGGCACCCGGCCGCTAGAAGTGTGTGGGGCGGCAATCAGTTCTTCTTCTTCCAGAATTGCCATGTCGTTTCGAATTGTCGCAGCTGACACTCCAAAGGAGTGCCGCTCAACTAGAGACTTGGAGCCAACAGGCTCATTGCTCTGGATGTAATCTTGCACGATTGCCTTGAGAACCTCGAGGGGTCTTTCTGGAATCAAGCTCAATCACCTACCTAGTTAGCACTCAAACCTACTGAGTGCCAATATTACCTGCTGCGGGTAAGAAAATTGTCAGCTGGATAGAGCTCGGACAACTGCGTCGGCGAGCAAACGTCCCTTCAAGGTCAAAAGCAGTTTCCCCGCAATTGCATGTGAGCCATCAATCAAGCCATCGGAAATCAGTTGTGAAATTGCCAGCTCGCTACCTGGCTGTAGTTTCTTGATCTGCTCAATAGACATTCCAGCTGAGGTTCTAGATTCAAGCAAGATCCGCTCAAGGGCTGCTGTTTCACTGTCTAGCTGCTCTCGTCCTGCAGCCGGTGAGATGTTCTTTTCAAGCAGGTTGGCGTAGCTCAGCGGGTGCTTGTGGTTCCACCAGCGAACCGATCCAAGATGTGAGTGAGCACCCGGTCCATACCCCCACCAGTCCTGCCCGCTCCAGTATGCAAGGTTGTGATTGGACTTTAGATCTTCTGTTTTTGACCAGTTGCTAATTTCGTACCAGCTGTAACCGGCCTCGGAAAGTAACTTGTCGGCGAGCTCATACTTATCTGCTTGAAGATCTTCGTCGGGCTCAGCTAGCTCTCCTGAGTTAATCTGACGAGCAAGCTTGGTTCCTGGCTCAACAATCAACGAGTAAGCCGAAAGGTGTCCTGGGTCTAATTCAATAACCTGCCGAATGGTTTGTTCCCACTGCGACAAGCTCTCGCCTGGAGCTCCAAAGATTAGATCCAATGAAGTTCTATAGCCAAGCGACTTGGCCATATCTAGAGCAATGGCAACATTTTCAGGATTGTGGGTTCGGTCCAAGGTTTTCAACACATCCGGAACAGCAGATTGCATTCCAATCGAGATTCTGTTGAAACCTGCTTCTCGCAAGGATGCGAGGCTATCTTTCGTTACTGAATCAGGATTGGCCTCAAAGGTGATCTCCGCGTCAGCTTCGAAACCAAACTCGGTTTCCAGGGAATTCAGTATTGAAATCAGATCGGCTGCGGGAAGAAGCGATGGCGTTCCGCCGCCAAAGAAGACTGTTTTTAGCTTCCTTGGTGAGACATTCGATTGCTGCAGAATCTTTGCTGAAAGCCCAATTTCGCCCACTAGCGTCGCAGCAAAATCACTCTGCTTCAAGGTTCCAAGTTCGCTTGAGGTGTAGGTATTGAAATCGCAGTAGCCGCATTTGACTGTGCAAAAAGGAATGTGTACGTAGGCGTGAAAAGATCTGGATTCCGAACCCATGATTTCGGATGCTGAGAACAAACCGTTTTCTGGAGGCTTATCTCCTAGTGGTAATGGCGCTGCCAATTACTTAGCCTTCTTCTCGCCCTTTTTTTTGCCATCCGACGACAGTGCGGCTATGAAGGCCTCCTGGGGCACTTCAACTCGCCCAACCATCTTCATGCGCTTCTTACCTTCTTTTTGTTTCTCGAGTAGCTTCCGCTTTCGGGAGATGTCACCTCCGTAGCACTTTGCAAGCACGTCCTTTCGAACAGCGCGAATGGATTCTCGGGCAATTATTCTTGCGCCGATAGCAGCTTGAATGGGAACCTCGAACTGCTGTCTTGGAATCAACTCGCGAAGTTTTCCAGTAATCATTACTCCGTAGGCATAGGCCTTGTCTTTGTGAACTATGGCGCTAAAGGCATCTACTTGTTCTCCCTGAAGAAGCAGGTCAACTTTTACCAAGTCACCTTCGGCAAGACCCGCTTCTTCGTAATCAAGGGATCCATAACCCTGAGTCTTGCTCTTGAGCTGATCAAAGAAATCGAAGACTATCTCGGCAAGTGGAAGGGTGTAACGAAGCTGGACTCGATCCTCACCTAGATACTGCATGTCAATCATCACGCCTCGACGGGACTGGCAAAGCTCCATGATTGTGCCAACGTAGTCCTTAGGCGCCAAAATTGTGGCCTTAACCATTGGCTCCAAAACCTTTTTGATTTTGCCGGTTGGGAACTCACTCGGGTTAGTAACGGTTACCTCTTTACCGTCGTCGAGGGTCACCTCGTAAACAACCGAAGGCGCTGTTGCAATAAGTTGCAGACCAAACTCACGCTCAAGTCTTTCGGTCACAATTTCCAAGTGCAAAAGACCTAGAAAGCCACAGCGAAAACCAAAGCCCAAGGCAACAGAAGTTTCAGGCTCGTAAACCAACGCCGCATCGGAAAGCTTTAGTCGATCGAGGGCTTCACGTAGATCTGGGTAGTCCGAGCCATCAATTGGATAGACACCGGAGAAAACCATTGGTAGTGGTTCTGAGTAACCAGTTAGTGCTTCGGTGGCTGGCTTTGCAACGGTAGTAACAGTGTCACCAACCTTTGATTGACGAACATCCTTTACGCCAGTAATCAAATATCCAACCTCACCAACTCCAAGGCCTTTGGTGGGTTCTGGCTCAGGCGAGCTCACTCCAATTTCGAGTAACTCGTGCACGGCACGAGTGGACATCATCTGAATCTTCTCTCTTGGCGAAAGTGATCCATCAATCATTCGGATGTAAGTCACAACACCGCGGTAGCTGTCATAAACCGAGTCAAAGATCATCGCTCTGGCTGGAGCATTCGCGTCTCCAACTGGGGCTGGCACGGTGGCAATAATTTTGTCTAAAAGCTCTGACACGCCAACGCCTGTCTTACCTGAAACCCTTAGGCAATCGCTTGGGTCTCCCCCGATCAGGCTTGCCAGCTCCTCGGCGTATTTGTCAGGCTGAGCTGCGGGAAGATCAATCTTGTTTAGAACCGGAATGATCGTGAGATCGTTCTCCATGGCAAGGTAAAGGTTTGCAAGAGTCTGGGCTTCGATACCCTGCGCGGCGTCAACTAGTAAAACTGCACCTTCACAGGCAGCCAGTGATCTAGAAACCTCATAGGTAAAGTCCACGTGGCCAGGGGTGTCAATCATGTTCAAGGCAAAGACTTCCCCGTTTACATCCCAAGGCATCCGAACCGCTTGGGACTTGATGGTGATACCGCGCTCACGCTCAATATCCATGCGGTCCAGGTACTGGGCCCGCATTGAGCGATCATCCACTACCCCGGTTAGCTGAAGCATGCGGTCAGCCAGTGTGGACTTACCGTGGTCAATGTGGGCGATGATGCAGAAGTTTCGAATTTGCCCTGGAGGCGTCTTAGACGGCTGCAGCTGCGATTTAGCGCGTGGAGACAAGGGCGATTTCCTAAAACTATGGGGGTCAAAGCTAGCCTCCATTGTCCCATAACGCTAGCCAACTAGCGCTCCATTGCTGGTTGCCCTAGGCGGGGACCAGCTAGTAAGCTTGTCAAAGTTGGGTTTCCCCAAAACGAAAGAAAAATAAATGGCAAATATCAAATCTCAGATCAAGCGTATTGGCACGAACATCAAGGCCACTGAGCGTAACCGCGCAGTAAAAAGTGAGCTAAAGACTGTCGTTCGCGCAGCCCGTGAAGCCACCGTTTCCGGTGACAAGGCAGCTGCATCAGCTGCTCTAAAGGTTGCAAGCCGCAAGCTTGACAAGGCAGTATCCAAGGGCGTTATTCACAAGTCCCAGGCTGCTAACCGTAAGTCAGCTCTTGCCAAGAAGGTAGCTGGACTCAAGTAAAGATTTTTTGGAAACTTACCGAGGTCATTAGACCTCGGTATTTTTTTGCCCTCTATTGGCTAGTAGTAACACAAGCTTCTCAAGCGCAAAAACAGTATCGCGCTCCATGCCTTTTACTGCGGCGTCAGTGGTGGCAACAGCCATTACGGCCTCAGCTAATCCCTCTTCACTCCAACCAGCCAAGTCTTTTTGGGCTCGTTGAATCTGCCAGGGTTGTGCTCCAACATTTGAAGCACTGGCGTACTTGTTTCCATAGACCTTGGCCATCAGCCGAACCTTCATCGCAAATGCCGCCACCACTGGAACTGGATCAGCACCGGTAGCAATCACGTGCCTAAGTAGAGCTAATGCTTCTGCCGACTGTCCAGCAAGAGCAGCGTCGGCAACTTTGAAGGCGTTGGTTTCAACTCTTCCCCCGTAGTATTTATCGACCATTGCTTCATCGATGTTTTCACTTTGATCTGAAAGCAGCTGGGTGCAAGCGGCGGCAAGCTCTGAGAGGTCATCAGCAAAAGCATCCGATAAAGCCCTAACCGCTCCCGGCATTACCTTTCTGCCAGCAGCTGCAAACTCAGCTTGAATAAAAGCTGCCTTGTCGCTGTCCTTATCAATCTTGGCGCAGCTAATTTCGACTGCGGAATCACTTAGCCTGATGGCGTCAACTAGTTTCTTACCTCTAACGCTTGATGAGTTATGGCGAAGAATTACGGTTGTCTCGGATTGAGGGGTTTCGATAAGGGCCAGGCCGTCATCAATTAGTGCATCGCTGCATTTTTCGACACCACTGATGATCAGCAGTCTTGGCTCCATAAAAAGCGATGGGCTGGCAAGTGCGTCTAATTGTCCACTTGAGTAGTCAGCGGCAGCAATTTCATGCACCTCTAGACCAGTGTCTTTTTTTCTTAGTTGGTCTCGAATCAAACGAATGGCACGATCAGCCAGATAGTCTTCTGGTCCTGAAACAAAAACAATCGGTGCGGCCTTGGCATCCCGCCATGAAACCTGTTTTGCTTTACCCACTCGATTAGCCTATAACTGACCAATCCAGCGAAACACTAAAAATTGCGAAGCTCAATAAAAATAATCATGAGCCCAAATCAGATTTACCTAATCAACCTCAACTTGGGCTGGAACTTTGATCTGAACATCCATTTCTTGGATGTCCGCGAACCAATCCGGGGTCTTGTCTTCACTTTCGTCGGACCAATAGCCCTCAATCTTTGCAGTCACTTCGAAAGTAAACTTTTCCCTTTTTAGCTCGGGAACAGAACTCACTAGGGCCGACTCAACTTGAGTCATGACAGAAATCGCCTCATTTGCCACGTCCTTAAGTATCCAACCGATAAATTTTTCGTCGACTGTTTCAATCAGAACACTGTCCTTGAATTGACTATTCGTGTCTGGTCGCATTCTCACCTTTATGCTCTTTGAAAAATCTTCCTCTTCACTTACCCGACCGGCTAACTTCTTTGCCTGAACCTGTTCGAGCTTTGAGAGATTTACTCCCAATAAAATGCCGGAAGAAGATCCTTTGAGCTTCACAATCACCCTTCCAGCGGAGTCTTTTTTAGGAGCAGTCCCGGACGCTTGAAAGGACAATTTGTTGGATGAAGATGTATTTTGCTCGCGTGACTTCGTTGAACTTCTCGTTTGATTAGTGGTGCCTTGGGTTTTCTTTCTCGAAAAGCCAAACCAAGCCAAACCCGCTACTACCGCAATTAGAATCAAGAATTCCATTTTGTCCCCCTGTTAATTTCAGAATGTTCTATTTGTCTAAAGGGTATCTCCTACCCCCGACGTCTTTGGCAATTTTGCTTCCATGGCTAACTCCCTAGGGCGCTTAGAGCCCCGAGGCTCAATTTTCTTTATTCCAGCCCCTCGATTGGTCACAGAGGTAGCAAACCCAAATCCAGCCGAGCTCGCTCTCCATAGAATGCAAAGTCGATGGCTCTGAGCACTGAAAACACTTCACGATCGGACACTAGCAATCCCGGAATTGATTGGCAGAAGTTATCCACAGTCTGATTATTTTGCGGTTGCTATGTTTACAAGCTTTGGAGCTCGAACAATGACGTTCTTGATGCTCTTACCTTCAAGAGCTTTCTTCACTGTTTCAGAACTCATCGCAAGCTTCTCAAGCTCTTGCTCGCTGATATCAGGCGATACTTCAAACTTGTCGCGAAGCTTTCCATCGATTTGGACTACAGCCGTCAAGCTGGTTTGAACCAAAAGCTCTGGAAGTGGCTTAGCAAATCCGGCCAGCGCGACAGCTGGCTGGTGCCCCAGTGCCTGCCACATATCCTCAGCGGTGTATGGAGCGAACAAACTTAGTGCCTTGGCTACCGTCTCGGCAGCTTCTCGAACCGCTGGATCCTTAGGTCCTGGTTTACCGTCGATTGCTTTACGCAAAGCGTTAACTAGTTCCATGACCTTGGCAACACCCACATTGAACTTGAAGGATTCAATCTGTTCTGGAAATTGTTGTAGGAAAAGATGCGTGGCTCTTCGAAGTTCGATATCTCCAGAGCCAAAGTCCACTCCAGGTTCAGACTCAACTTCGTTGGCGCATCTCCAGGCACGGGCTAGAAACTTTGAGCTCGCGGATGGTGAAACATCAGCCCAGTCAATGTCATCCTCTGGTGGACCAGCAAATGCCATTGTTAGCCTCACAGCATCAACTCCGTGTTCGTCGAGCTGCTCGGATAGGCGAACTAGGTTTCCACGAGATTTACTCATAGCGGAACCGTTCATCTGCACCATTCCCTGATTTAGCAACCTGGTGAAAGGTTCTTCAAAATCTAGATGACCTAGGTCATGCAGCGCTTTGGTGAAAAACCTTGCATACAAAAGGTGCAAGATAGCGTGCGTGACTCCGCCAACGTATTGATCAACTGGGGCCCATTGCTTGGCTTCTGATTTAGAGAAGGCTTCAGTATCTGAATTTGGAGAAAGGAACCTGAGGAAATACCAAGAAGAGTCAACAAAGGTGTCCATGGTGTCGGTATCGCGCTTGGCAGGAGCGGCACACTTCGGGCAAGGCACGTTCACCCAATCAGTTGCGGCACCAAGTGGTGAGGTGCCCTTTGGGGACAGATCCAAGCCTTTGGAATCTGGAAGCCTAATAGGAAGTTCGGATTCGGGAACTGGAACTTCGCCACAAGCCTCGCAGTAAACAATAGGAAACGGTGTTCCCCAGTAACGCTGTCTGGAAATCAGCCAGTCACGCAGGCGGAAGTTCTTTGCGGACTTGCCTTTTCCATCTGCTTCTAAGGTTGCGGAAATCTTCTTAATTGCATCAGCCTTGTTCAAGCCATTCAAATCTGCGGAGTTCACCAAGACACCGTCACCGGTAGTTGCAATTCCAGATTCGGAAGGGTTTGGCTCGCCAGTTTCAACAACCACTTGCACAGGCAACCCATTGGTCTTAGCAAAATCTAGATCTCGCTGGTCGTGAGCTGGAACAGCCATGATGGCTCCGGTTCCATAGTCAGCCAAGACATAGTCAGCTAACCAAATTGGAATGCGCTCACCGTTTACTGGATTTATTGCAAATCTCCCAAGATCAACACCGTTTTTTGGTCTGTCGGTTGCCAATCTTTCAATGTCGTTACTTTTCTTTGTTGCTTCCAGAAAGTCTTGGTACTTCATGCGAACTTCTGGACTCGATCCTGCTGCAAGTTCTGCTGCCAAATCTGAATCAGCCGCCACAACGATGAAAGTTGCACCAAATAGAGTGTCTGGTCTTGTGGTGTAGACCTCGATAGGTTCTGACCTGCCCTCTATTTCAAACTTGACTACCGCTCCATAGGATCTTCCAATCCAGTT
>ERZ1022756.370-NODE-370-length-13791-cov-9.600757_pt1 | contig 13791 bp, 10 predicted proteins | sample MGYA00520902_ERZ1022756 | MGnify/ENA primary metagenome ERZ1022756 (study PRJEB33162, sample SAMN09537601) | freshwater metagenome | isolation source: freshwater | place: Canada:Alberta | collected 2017-07 | study: EMG produced TPA metagenomics assembly of the... | reverse complement strand
CCTTTATCTCTGAGAGCCTTCATTTCTGCCGCACTCATTTGTAAACGTTCTTGCAGAATCTCATCAGTGTGCTCACCCAATAAAGGTGGTGGTCGATTTTCAACCACGGGTGTTTCACTCATGCGCATCGGACTGCGCACCAAATTTACTTTGCCAGCTTTAGGATGTGACATTTCCATTTTGATGCCTCGTGCCATCACTTGCTCGTTGGCAAAAACTTCTTCGAAGTTATTGATCGGACCACATGGAACACCTGCTTGCTCCAGTGCATCGATCCATTCTTTTTTAGTTTTCTTGGCCACCATGGCACTCAACATTGGTACCAAGGTATCGCGGTGTCGCACACGTTCTGGATTGGTCAAAAAACGCGGATCATCAGCTAACTCTTCTTGACCACCGGCTTTCACAAAATGACGGTACTGACCATCATTACCGCAAGCCACGATGATCCAACCATCCGATGCTTTGAAGGTTTGATAGGGCACGATATTTGGGCTGGCATTGCCCCAGCTCTTAGGAGCAAGTCCGCTGGCCAAATAATTGCTCGCCACATTGGCCATGGTTGCTACTTGAACATCCAGCAATGCCAAGTCAATGTATTGACCCACGCCGGTACGATCACGATGCACCACAGCGGCCAAAATGGCCGAAGTGGCATACATTCCAGTAAAGATATCTGCGATGGCCACACCAGCCTTTTGAGGGCCGCCACCTGGTAAATCTTCTTTTTCCCCAGTCACGCTCATAAAACCACCCATGCCTTGCACGATGAAGTCATAACCAGCGCGGTGAGCATAAGGTCCTGTTTGACCAAAACCCGTTATAGAACAATAAATTAGGTCTTTTTTAAGGCTTTTGAGGCTCGCATAATCCAGGCCATATTTCTTTAATTGGCCCACTTTGTAGTTCTCAATCACCACATCGGTCTCTAAAACCAGTTTTTTGATGATTTCTTGACCTTCTGGGGTCGAAATATCCAAGGTAATCGATCTTTTATTGCGATTAATCGCCAAATAATAGGCTGCTTCTGAAGTATCTTTGCCCTCAGAATCCTTCAAAAAAGGAGGGCCCCATTGGCGGGTATCATCCCCGGCTTTTGGCCTCTCAACCTTGATTACATCGGCTCCCAGGTCCGCCAGGTTCTGCCCACACCAGGGGCCTGCCAAGACTCGACTGAGGTCTAAAACGCGAAGGTGATTAAGTGCTCCCATGGAAGTCATTTTCGCATGTGGATACAATTCTTCGCCATGGCAACTAAAAAAACAGATCAATACAGCGAATCGTCGATCAAAGTTCTCAAAGGACTTGAACCGGTCAAACAGCGTCCAGGTATGTATACCCGGACTGATAATCCATTGCACATGATCCAAGAGGTGATTGATAACGCCTCGGATGAAGCCTTGGGTGGTCATGGTCATCACATCGTCGTCACCATGCACACGGATGGCAGTGTGAGCGTTGAAGATGATGGCCGAGGCATTCCAGTCGGCATGCACCCAGAAGAAAAGCGTCCCGTGGTTGAATTGGTATTCACACAACTGCATGCAGGCGGTAAATTCGAAAAAGGCTCTGGTGGCGCCTACGCTTTCTCAGGCGGTTTGCACGGTGTGGGTGTTTCAGTCACCAATGCGCTATCAAAACGCATGGAAGTGACAGTTTGGCGCGACAAACAAATCTCTACCTTGGCTTTTGAAGCTGGTTTTGTGGTTGAACCACTTAAAACAAAAATTGCACCGATGGGCGATCGTCCCAACGGTACCCGTGTCAGAGCATGGCCTGATGGCAAATACTTTGATAGCGCGCAGATCCCGATGGCTGAGTTGCAAAGACTATTGCGCTCAAAAGCAGTGCTATTGCCAGGCGTTAAAGTCACCCTCATTCAAGAAAAGGGCGGTGAGCCTCAAACTTGGTTGTACACACAGGGACTTAAAGGCTACTTGGATGAAGCCATGGCACAAAGTGGCCATAGTCCAGTGGTTATTCCTGCATTTGATGGCGAACACTTTGCCGATCCTAATCGTGCGGGTGAAGATTCATTTGCTGAAGGTGAGGGCGCGAGTTGGGTGGTGGCTTGGACCGAAGAAGGTGCACCGGTTCGCGAAAGTTATGTGAACTTGATTCCAACGCCTGCCGGCGGAACGCACGAAAGTGGTTTGCGCGATGGCTTATTCAATGCCGTGAAAAGTTTCATTGATATTCATGCCTTGCAACCCAAGGGCGTCAAGCTGATGCCTGAAGACGTCTTTGCACGCGCTTCCTTTGTTTTATCAGCCAAAGTATTGGATCCACAGTTCCAAGGGCAGATCAAAGAGCGTTTGAATTCTCGTGATGCTGTGCGTTTGGTCTCTGGATTTGTTAAATCTGCTTTGGATTTATGGCTCAACCAACATGTGGACTACGGCAGAAAATTAGCCGAACTTGTGATCAAACAAGCGCAAGCCAGAACCCGTGCTGGTCAAAAAGTTGAAAAGAAAAAATCATCAGGTGTTGCAGTTCTGCCAGGCAAATTAACTGACTGTGAGAGCGAAGACCTTGCGATGAACGAAATCTTCTTGGTTGAGGGCGATTCTGCCGGTGGTTCAGCCAAGATGGGCCGCAATAAAGAATACCAAGCGATTCTGCCTTTGCGCGGTAAAGTTTTGAACACCTGGGAAGCAGAGCGCGATCGCTTATTTGCCAACAATGAAGTTCATGACATTGCTGTCGCGATTGGTGTGGATCCTCATGGCAACAAGGATGATCCAGATCTGAGTAATTTACGTTACGGCAAGATTTGTATCTTGTCTGATGCGGACGTGGATGGCGCGCACATTCAAGTTTTGTTGCTCACATTGTTCTACAAGCATTTCCCAAAACTCATGGAAGCTGGCCATGTGTACATTGCACGTCCACCTTTGTTCCGTGTGGATGCTCCGGCGCGCGGTAAAAAACCTGCGCAAAAACTCTATGCTTTGGATGAAGGCGAATTAAAAGCGATTGAAGATAAATTGCGCAAAGAAGGTTTGCGTGAAGGCAGTTGGCAAATCAGCCGCTTCAAAGGCTTGGGTGAAATGAACGCTGAACAGCTTTGGGACACAACCCTCAATCCTGATACACGACGTTTATTACCCGTGACTGAAGGCGCCTTGGGCGAAGTTGAAACATTTAAAACCATGGACATGCTGATGGGTAAATCTGAATCAGGTGCTCGCAAAACATGGCTTGAAGAACGCGGCAATGAAGTTGAAGCTGACATTTAAGTCATAAGAACTAAGAAAAATACCGAATGAGTAAAAAGAAAAACAATCCGAATCAAGAACCAGATTTATTTGCCGATATGGGCGATGAGTCTGAGCCGGTGGCGACTGCACCCACGGTAACACGCGTGGTGCCTAACACGGCTGATGTCGATTCATTAACACTGGCCACTTATGCAGAGAGAGCCTATCTTGACTACGCCATCAGCGTGGTGAAGGGCCGTGCTCTTCCGGAGGTAGCGGATGGTCAAAAACCTGTTCAGCGCCGTATTTTGTTTGCGATGAATGAAATGAATCTGCGCGCCGATGCAAAACCAGTCAAGAGTGCGCGTGTGGTTGGTGACGTATTGGGTAAATTCCATCCTCACGGTGACCAATCTGCTTATGACGCCTTGGTGCGTTTGGCGCAAGATTTCTCATTGCGCTATCCATTGATTGATGGTCAAGGTAACTTTGGTTCAAGAGATGGTGATGGTGCTGCCGCGATGCGATACACCGAAGCGCGCCTCACAAAAATTGCCAGTTTGCTCTTAGATGAAATCGATGAAGGCACAGTTGATTTCATTCCCAACTACGACGGTTCAATGCAAGAACCACGTTTGTTGCCAGCAAGATTACCCTTTGTTCTTTTGAATGGTGCCTCAGGCATTGCTGTGGGTATGGCCACCGAAGTGCCATCACACAATTTAAAAGAAGTGGCGAGTGCAGCGATTGCACTCATGAAGAATCCGAAAATCTCTCATGATGAGTTAATGAGCCATGTGCCAGGTCCCGACTTTCCGGGTGGCGCGCAAATCATTTCTTCTCAAGCAGAAATTTCACAAATCTATCAAACCGGTCGTGGCAGCTTAAAAGTCAGAGCCCGTTGGGTGATTGAAGACATGGCCCGTGGCCAATGGAAATTGGTTGTGACAGAAATGCCACCAGGCACTTCAACACAAAAAGTATTGCAAGAAATCGAAGAGCTCACCAACCCGAAAGTCAAAGTTGGTAAGAAAACCTTAACGCCTGAACAAAACAATCTCAAGCAAACTATTTTGAGCTTGTTGGATTCTGTGCGAGATGAATCAAGCAAAGACGCGGCCGTTCGTTTGGTGTTTGAACCAAAGACCAAAAACATCGATGTGAATGAATTTGTCACCACCTTGTTGGCTCACACCTCACTTGAATCAAATGCACCGATCAACTTGGTGATGATTGGCAATGATGGCCGTCCGCGTCAAAAGGGCCTCGGTGAGATTCTGAGTGAGTGGATTGAGTTCCGGGTTGCAACAGTGACCCGCAGAACTCAGCATCGCTTGACCAAGGTCAATGACCGCATTCATATCCTTGAGGGGCGCCAATTAGTTCTTCTCAACATCGATAAAGTCATCAAAATCATTCGTGGCAGTGATGAGCCCAAAGCTGATTTGATGACTGCTTACAAACTATCTGAGCGTCAAGCCGAAGACATCTTAGAAATTCGCTTGCGCCAGCTAGCAAGATTGGAAGCCATCAAGATTGAGCAAGAGCTCAAAGAGCTTAATGCAGAAAAGGCAGACCTAGAGAGCATCTTGGGCAGTGATAGCAATATGCGCAAGCGCATTGTCAAAGAAATCGAAGCTGATATGAAGACCTTCGGTGATGAGCGTCGCACCGTGATTCAGGAAGAGAAGAAAGCCGTTGCTGAAGCCAAAGTGATTGACGAGCCAGTCACTGTGATTGTTTCTCAGCGTGGTTGGGTCAGAGCTCGTCAAGGTCATGAGCATGATCCACAACAGTTCAGCTTCAAAGCCGGTGATGGCATGTACGGCACCTTTGAATGTCGTACCACCGATGTGGTGCTTGGCTTTGGTAGCAATGGACGTGTTTACACCGTGCCTGTCTCAGATTTACCAGGAGCCAGGGGTGATGGTTCACCATTAACCGGTTTTGTGAACTTAGCGGCCGGTACTCAGATGGTGGCTTATTACGCTGGACACAATGACGACTTGCTCTTGTTGTCCATGAAATCAGGCAATGGTTTCTTGGCCAATGTGGCAGATATGACAACTCGTAACAAAGCGGGTAAATCATTCGTGGGCGTTGATGCTAAATTCGCCCCAGGCGATGCACCATTGGCACCAGCCAAAGTTGAAGAGGGCATGAAGCAAGTCGCGTGCTTATCTGAAAACGGTCGTCTCTTGGTCTTCTCGCTGGATGACTTAAAGCGTTTACCAACGGGTGGTAAAGGCGTGATCTTGATGGACCTTGATAAAGCGGAGCGTCTTCAGTCAGCAATCGCAGTTGGTTCAGCGGGAGCTGTGATCTCTGGTCTTGGTAGAGCAGGCAAGCCAACTGAAGCAGCATTGGATGCCAAAACCTTGAAGTCATTCACAGCCAATCGTGCACGCAAGGGTCATGCACTAGAGCCTAAGCTCAAAGACGCTAAGTTGCTTGCTCAGTAAATTCAATCTTCATCAGTGAGAGCCCTCAAGGCTTTCACTGATTCAAAGACTTTCACTACCTCAATCTGCTGACTACCTCCAAGCCTTGGCTTGATCGGTCAGATGTTTTTTGAAAATGCTGGCAATCGGCGATAACTTTTTGCCTTTGGGTCTTACGATGTGCCAACTTGTCTCTATCGGAAAATCCGCACAGCGCAAAATCGCCACTTCATTCTGAGTGCTGGCTTCACTCAAGGAATACTTTGACAAAACTGCTAGACCCAAACCGCCAACCACGGCTTCTTTGATCGCTTCGTTGCTGCCAAGCTCTAAGCGCACATCTGGTTTGAACTTCAACTTCTTGAAGTGAGCATCGATCGCCATTCTGGTGCCAGAACCTTTTTCTCTAAAGATAAATTGTTCATCTTTGAGGCTGGCTATATCAATCAACTTTTTCTTCGCCATTGGAGAATCTATTGGAGCCACGAGCACCAATGGGTTGGGCATAAAAATCTCATCCTCAATATCCAAATTCAGAGGAGGTTGAGACATGATGTAAAGGTCATCCAAGTTTTCTTCTAAGCGCTTCACCACACCGTTTCGATTCAAAACCTCTAAGGAGATATCAAGCTCTGGGTATTTGGCGCAGAAGGTTCCGAGTAATCGGGGGATGAAGTATTTCGCGGTACTGACCACGGCGACTTTGAGTTTTCCTCTGGTGAAACCCTTTAAGCCATCAGCTTGTTGTTCAAAGTTTTCCCATTCGCCCATCATCGCTCTGGCGCACCTGGCCAACTCACGACCCATTTCAGTCAGATAGACCTTTCTGGAGACAACCTCATACAGAGGTAGGCCAACGGCTTCCGTGATTTCCTTGAGTTGCATGGAAGCAGTGGGTTGGGTGACATGAAGAACCCTGGCCGCGGCACTCACGCTGCCAGTGTCCGCAAGGGCTAAAAAAAGGCGCAATTGTCTGAAAGTGATATTCATAGAGGTTTATCCATAGACTTTTATCTATGTATTTATATCATAAATACGATTTTACTTTATGTATATTTGTTTTTATCATGTGGGCAAAGGAAAAATCATGACCAATCTACTTGACCCATCCATTCTGTTTTTCATCTTCGGCATTTTTGCGGGATTGGTGCGCTCCAATTTAGAGATACCTTCGCAAATATCACGTTTTTTATCCCTTTATTTGCTCATGGCATTGGGTTTGAAGGGCGGTTTTGCACTCAATAAATCTGGCTTCACCCCAGAAATCGCGATCAGTCTTGCTTTGGCGATCACGCTTGCGATTGTTGTGCCCCTGATTGGATACAACTTACTCAAACAAAAATTAGACAAATTAGACGCTGCCGCAATTGCTGCCGCTTATGGTTCAGTGAGTGCGGTGACCTTCATCACGGCCACCCAAGTCCTCGATCAAAATGGTATTTCATACGGTGGACACATGGCCGCTGCGATGGCCTTGATGGAATCACCAGCGATCATCATTGCGATTGTCTTGGCCAACAGAATTAGACAACAGCGTTCAGGTGACAAAACAGGTCACACACCGATTGGAAAAATTCTGCATGAATCATTCACGGACGGTGGTCAATTATTGTTGTTGGGATCTTTGATGGTCGGCATCATCTCTGGAGATGCTGGACGCGCGGTCATGGCACCATTTTCAATCGACTTGTTCAAAGGCTTGTTGGCATTCTTCCTGCTCGACATGGGCTTGGTTGCTGCGAGAAGTATTGGTGAATTAAAAGGTAAGCCGCCCATCACGTTTTTGTATGGATTCATTGCGCCGCCGGTCCACGCAATGGCAGCATTGGGTTTATGTTTGATGTTTGGTGTGGCTTTGGGTGACACCATCTTGTTGATGATTTTGGCTGCCAGCGCTTCTTACATTGCTGTGCCAGCAGTCTTGCGTCATGCCATGCCCGAAGTGAATCCTGCCTTGTACATGGGCACATCACTGGGCATCACATTCCCCTTGAACATCATCGTGGGTATACCGGTTTATATTTCGATTGCTAATTACTTCATTTAACAGTGAATGGATCACTTACCCTATTCAGGATCTAAGGCAAGTCTTTTAACTCTGCATGGCAAGGAGCGGGTGATTGCTCCTGAGCTTTTTTCAGGCGCAGCTTGTGAAGTGATCCACGTGAGCGGATACGACACTGATCAATTGGGTAGTTTTTCCAGAGAAATACCCAGAGCTGGTTCACAACTAGAGGCTGCTCGCAAAAAAGCCAGAATTGGTATGGAGCTATCGGGTTTACCCATTGGTCTTGCCAATGAAGGCGCCTTTGATGTGGATCCTTTTGCGCGCTTATTCCCATGGAATTACGAAGTGGTCATTCTGATTGACGATGTCCGCCAAATTGAAATCATTGGGCAATCCTCTGGTCAAGCGCAGAGCTTCAATCAATCAGTGGCAAGTTGGGGCGAGCTGGAAGCGTGTTTAGCCAAGGCGCAATTTCCCAGTCATCATTTAATGCTGCGACCCGATAATCAGGATCACAGCGAATGCCAAAAGGGAATCTCTGACATGAGTGCCTTGCGAGCAGCTTTTGATTGGGCGATGTCTTTGTCGACCAATGGCTCGGTCTTTATCGAAAATGATTTGAGAGCACATGCCAATCCCACGCGCATGAACAATATTCTTTTAGCAACGCAAGACCTGGTCAGCAAAATGAACACCCTGTGCCCGCAATGTGCCAAGCCAGGATATGGAATCACCGCATTAAAAAAAGGTTTGCCTTGCGAGCTTTGCCTAACACCCACATCGATGGTCACAGCGAAAGTGTGGTCGTGTCAGGCATGCGAGCATCAAGAAGAAGTTCCAATCCCCGATCAGAAATTTGCAGACCCATCAAAGTGCCCATTTTGCAATCCCTGAAAGTTTGTAGCCCTAAGTGTTTGTAATTTCTGAGTGATCACTCAACTTCAGCAATCAATTCAATTTCAACGCAAGCACCCAAAGGTATTTGTGCCACTCCAAATGCACTGCGTGCATGTTTGCCTGCTTCGCCAAACACCTCGAACAATAATTCAGAGCAACCATTCGTTACCAAATGATGTTCTGTGTATGTTTCTGTTGAGTTAACCAAGCTCATCACTTTAACGATGCGCTTCACACGATCCAAATTACCAAGATGAGCTTGCATGGTGGCCATCAAATCAATCGCAATACTGCGCGCAGCTAATTTGCCTTCCTCTGTGCTCATGGTCAAACCCAATTTACCCACCAATGGCTTGCCATCTTTTTTAGCAATATGACCAGATAGGAATAGGGTGTTGCCAGTTTGCGCAGACATCACATAAGCAGCCGCTGGAGCGCCGGCAGTGGGTAATTCAATTTGAAGTTCTTTTAAGCGTTGTGCAATGGTTGACATCAAGGTTCTCCTAATTAATGCGTCATTGTATTGCGATGCCAAGGCCATGACTTGGCAAAACTAATAATTCATGGGGTTTGTGATTGATTTGAAGAATTTTGACCTTTCAAGCATGTTTTCTTGGGAAAAATAGCTAAAAATTATCATTTCTAAACCCATTTTTCCCTCTCATCCGCTATACTCGCATCGAAGAATTTTTTGATCTAACTCAATATTTGGTCACTATGAAAAAACTACTAACTGTTGCTGTTGCCGCCATGACTTTGGCTGGTACTGTGAATGCCCAAGGTGTTAAGGGCGATATTAAAGCTGCTGAAGGAAAAGTAGCGATGTGTATTGGTTGCCATGCTATTCCTGGCTACCGCTCTAGCTTCCCTGAGATTTACACTGTGCCATTGATTGGTGGTCAAAACGCTGAATACATTGTGGCTGCTTTGCAGGCCTACAAAAAAGGTGAGCGCAAGCACCCAACCATGCGCGGTATTGCTGGCTCATTGACAGACCAAGACATGGCTGATTTGGCTGTTTACTACGCTGCTCAGACATCAGCAACCACCACCAACAAATTGAAATAAGCGGGAGAAATCGACATGAAACGTATTTTGATTGCTATCGCAACGGCCTCTATCGCAATGACTGCAGTCACTGCGCAAGCAGCTGACCTTAAAAAAGGTCAAGAGCTTTTGGTCAAAGGTAACTGTGCAGCATGTCACGGTGAAGGCATGAACAAACCAGTGGTTGCTGAGTATCCAAAGTTGGCTGGTCAGCACGCTGATTACTTGTACTTTGCTTTGAGAGCTTACAAAGTAACTAATAATCCAAACGTTGGTCGTAGCAATGCGATCATGGCTGGTCAAGTGGCCCAGTTCTCAGACAGAGATCTAAAAGACATGGCTGCTTACATCGCTAGCTTGCCTGGAACGATGGTCGTTAAGAAGTAATACCGAAGCAATGCAAAACTAGCTGAGCCAATCAGCTAAAAAGAAAAAGCCGCTAAAAGCGGCTTTTTTCATGGGTAAAACTAACTTCAGCAAGCTAACTTCAGCAAGCTAACTGAAACAAAGTCACTTGGCTGCCAGTTGACCTTGTAAAAAATGTTCTTTCATCAACTTTTCTGATAAATCAGGATCTCTGGCCAATAGGGCAGAGAGGATCTTGCGGTGCTCTAAGAGTGAACTCTCCATCCTGCCGCGTTTACTCAAAGAGTCTCGGCGTTGGAGTTTGAGCACCTTCTTCAGATCATCAATCGTGCGTTTCATCCAAGGATTGTTCGAGATTTCTTGGATTTTTTCGTGAAAAGACTGATTGATCAGGAAAAACTCATCCAAATCTCGGTCTGCGGCGGCTCTTTCCAGTTTTAAATGGATTGAGTCCAGGGCTTCGAGCTGGCGCTCAGTGGCTTTGGTGGCCGCCTCGCGACAAGCCTGACCCTCGAGGAGGGCGAGAACTGTGAAAATCTGGTTCAAATCAGATTTGCTGACCTCGGTCACATAGGCGCCACGGCGCATTTTCATGGTGATCAAGCCTTCAGCCGCTAAAACCTTGATGGCTTCACGCATGGGGGTGCGGCTGATGCCGTATTCAGCGGCTATCGCTTGTTCGTCGATCCAGGCGCCTGGGGCGTATTCGTGCGAGAAAATACTATTTCTTAACCTTTCGGCTACTTCCTCGTACAATGGCCTTGGTGCTAATGATATTTTTGCATTCATAATTATGAATTCATTTTGCCACTTTTGTCAGGTATATGTCAAGCCAAAGAGGTTCAATATCATTAATCTATTAAATGTATCGGTGGAGAAACAATGAGTAAAACCACAAAGAGCCCATGGCCCGAGTTTTCAAAACCAAGTCTTGAGGCCTGGGAAAAGTCAGCGGCCAAATCTGCCCCCAATGGCAATGTTGATGCTTTAGGCTGGGACACTCCCGATGACATTAAATTAAAGGCGCTTTACACGGCAGCCGATATCGAAGGTTTGCCATTCGCCAATACCTTGCCTGGATTCGAGCCATTTGTGCGCGGTCCTCAGGCAACGATGTACTCCGTTCGTCCTTGGACGATTCGTCAATACGCTGGTTTTTCAACCGCAGAAGAATCAAATGCTTTCTATCGCAAAGCTCTGGCCGCTGGTGGACAAGGCGTTTCTGTTGCTTTTGACTTGGCCACTCATCGTGGCTACGACTCTGACCATCCACGTGTGACCGGTGATGTCGGTAAGGCAGGGGTCGCGATTGATTCAGTAGAAGACATGAAGATCTTGTTCAATGAAATCCCATTGGACAAAGTATCGGTATCAATGACCATGAACGGCGCCGTCCTTCCAATTTTGGCGGGCTATGTGGTTGCCGCTGAAGAGCAAGGCGTTAGTCAAGATCAACTATCAGGAACCATTCAAAATGATATTTTGAAAGAGTTCATGGTGCGCAATACTTATATCTACCCACCAGAGCCATCAATGCGCATCATTGGCGACATCATTGAGTACACCTCTCAAAAGATGCCCAAGTTCAATTCAATATCTATCTCTGGGTATCACATTCAAGAAGCGGGTGCGAACCAGGCTTTGGAATTGGCTTTCACGATCGCTGATGGTAAAGAGTACGTCAAAACTGCCTTGAGCAAAGGCTTGGATGTGGATGGTTTTGCTGGACGTCTATCGTTCTTCTTTGCCATTGGCATGAACTTCTACCTTGAAGTCGCTAAGTTACGAGCAGCCCGTTTGTTGTGGTGGCGCGTGATGAAAGAGTTCAATCCCAAGAACCCTAAATCATTGATGCTAAGAACCCACTGCCAAACATCAGGCTGGTCACTCACAGAGCAAGATCCCTACAACAACGTGGTCAGAACCACGATTGAAGCGATGGCCGGTGTATTCGGTGGCACACAGTCGCTGCACACCAATTCATTTGATGAAGCGATTGCCTTGCCAACCGAGTTCTCATCACGCATTGCGCGCAACACTCAGTTGATCATCCAAGAAGAAACTCACATCACGAATGTGATCGACCCTTGGGCTGGTTCTTACATGATGGAAAAGCTCACGCAAGACATGGCTGACAAAGCCTGGGACATCATTCAAGAAGTTGAAGGCATGGGTGGTATGACCAAAGCAGTTGAAAGCGGTTGGGCCAAACTCAAAATTGAAGCAGCCGCTGCTGAAAAGCAAGCTTGTATCGATTCTGGCAAAGATGTGATTGTTGGTGTTAACAAATACAAGTTGGGCAAAGAAGATCCAATTGATATTTTGGACATTGATAACAACAAGGTTCGTGATTCACAAATTGCTCGCTTAAAAGATGTTAGAGCAAAGCGTGACAGTAAAAAAGTGCAGGCAGCCTTGGATGCACTGACGGCCGCAGCAGAAAACAACACTGGCAACTTATTGGCTTTGGCAATTGAAGCGATTCGTTTGCGTGCCACAGTCGGTGAAATTTCTGATGCATTGGAAAAAGTTTACGGGCGCCATCGCGCCGATACTCAAAAGGTGACTGGTGTGTATGCAGCTGCTTATGACTCAGCAGAAGGCTGGGAAAAATTAAAAATAGAAATCGCTCAATTTGCTAAAGATCAAGGGCGTCACCCGCGTGTGATGATTGCCAAACTGGGTCAAGACGGCCATGACCGTGGCGCCAAAGTGGTGGCCACAGCTTTTGCAGATTTAGGCTTTGACGTGGATATGGGACCTTTGTTCCAAACGCCTGAAGAGTGCGCGCGCCAGGCCATCGAAAACGATGTGCATGCAGTGGGCATTTCTACTTTGGCAGCAGGACATAAAACCTTGGTGCCGGCCATCATTCAAGAACTTAAAAAGCAGGGCGCTGATGACATCATCGTGTTTGTGGGTGGCGTGATTCCACGACAAGACTATGAGTTCTTGTACGAATCGGGCGTGAAAGGCATCTACGGTCCTGGTACACCAATTCCAGCGTCGGCCAAAGATGTTCTTGAGCAAATTCGTTTGGCTCAAAAATAAATCAAACATTGATCAGCTAATCAATATCTAATAAACCAGATACTCAAAGGCCAAAGACCAACGTGCAAACAGAAGATCAAAAGCTTGTTGATGCCATCTGTGGTGCTGATGCCAAACCTGGGTCGGAGCAACGCCGAGCCATGGCCAAAGCCATCACTTTGTTGGAATCCACCAGACCTGATCATCGTTTAAGAGCGGATGAAGTGCTCAATGCGATTCTGCCTAAGAGTGGTCAATCTTTTAGATTAGGTATTTCTGGTGTTCCAGGTGTTGGTAAATCCACTTTCATTGAAGTCTTGGGCTTGTATCTGATCAGCAAAGGTCATCGTGTGGCTGTTTTAGCGATCGATCCATCTTCAACGGTATCAGGTGGTTCGATATTGGGCGATAAAACCCGCATGGAATTTTTATCGGTCAATGAAAAGGCATTCATCAGACCCACGCCTTCTTCAGGCAACTTGGGTGGTGTGGCAGAAAAAACCAGAGAAGCCATGTTGGTTGCCGAAGCGGCTGGCCATGATGTGGTGATCGTTGAAACCGTGGGTGTTGGTCAAAGCGAAACAGCTGTTGCCAATATGACGGACATGTTTGTTTTATTACAACTGCCCAATGCTGGCGATGATCTTCAAGCCATTAAAAAAGGCGTGATGGAATTGGCTGATTTGGTGGTCATCAATAAAGTTGATTTAGACCCAGATGCTGCGACCAGAGCGCAAGTTCAAATCATGAGTTCATTGCGTTTGTTCAGCATGCACGGCAACCCTGATCACGCTCACCATGA
>ERZ1022756.368-NODE-368-length-13840-cov-27.331375_pt1 | contig 13840 bp, 15 predicted proteins | sample MGYA00520902_ERZ1022756 | MGnify/ENA primary metagenome ERZ1022756 (study PRJEB33162, sample SAMN09537601) | freshwater metagenome | isolation source: freshwater | place: Canada:Alberta | collected 2017-07 | study: EMG produced TPA metagenomics assembly of the... | reverse complement strand
TTTAGCTTTGTGAAATCGAACTTCTTGTTATCTGCCATTTTTGGCTCCTTCTAGGGTTTCACCTGTCTCAAGTTCACCACGTCGGCATGTATAAACGGTGAGCCTAGGCTGTGAGCTCCCTGAGAAAAAGAACACCCCCACCAAACTGGTGAGGGTGTTCTTTGTTTCTTTAGCTTTTTACTTCTTCTTGCTTGGGGCACCAATTCCCTTGGCAACTAGCACTAGAGCGGCAGTGATGACAGTACCGATAGCGATTGCTAGGACGTAGGTTAGCCAGTCGCTCACAAGTGGGAATACGAAGATACCGCCGTGAGGGGCACGGAGCTCGTTTCCTAGAAGAGCAACAAGGGCACCTGTGATACCGGAACCAATCATGATTGATGGGATCACGCGAAGTGGGTCAGCAGCTGCGAAAGGAATCGCACCTTCAGAGATGAAGGACGCTCCAAGTAGCCAAGCTGCTTTTCCGTTCTCACGCTCGCTGTCGGTGAAAGCTGACTTGCGAAGGTTAGTGGCCAGCGCCAAACCTAGAGGAGGAGTCATACCGGCAGCCATAACAATCGCCATAATCTGGAACTCAGGAGCAGAAACTGCTGCACCTGCGGTTGCCAAACCAGTAACTGCGAATGTGTAAGCAACCTTGTTGACTGGTCCACCCATGTCAAACGCCATCATCAAACCAAGCACGAGTCCAAGAAGTGCAAGTGCAACTCCTGATAGACCGCTAAGCCATGAAGTTAGTCCAACAACCAAAGCTGAGATCGGGGCCTTTAGAACTAGAACCATTACCAAACCAGTGATCAGTGTTGAGAATAGAGGAATTGCAACAACCGGCATGATTGGCTTGATCCAGTTTGGAACTGCCCAACGGCTAATCCAAAGCGCGATACCACCGGCCAAGAAACCACCAAGGATTGCGCCAAGGAATCCGGTTCCAGTTGCCAATGGGGCTGCATCTCCGGCACCAGTTGCTAGTGCTCCAGCTACGAATCCTGGTACCAAACCTGGGCGGTCTGCGATTGCGTAAGCAATGTATGCAGCCAGAGCTGGCACGAAGAACATGAAGGCCACTTTGCCTAGCCAGAAGATAAGGAATGCCCAGTTTCCAACTGCAAGCAGGTTGAATCCGTCTGGTGAGACGCCCATCTTCTCTGCGTCATAAGCGTGGATACCGTCGGTTCCGTAACCAATTGCTCCAAGCAGGAAGCCTAGAGCGATAAGAATTCCACCAGCCGCAACGAATGGAATCATGTATGAAACACCAGTCATCAGCCACTGGCGGATGCGGGTTCCTGTCTTTGCTTGAGCCAAAATGACCCTCCTATTTATCTTTTCTTTTCCTGAATCGCAAGTCGCTATTCAGGAGTTATTTCTTCCCGAAGAGGCCCCCGAAGAGGCCCTTCTTGTCTCCGGCAGGTTTATGTTTTTCTGCCGGCTTTTCGGATTTGGGAGCCGCGGCACCGACTTTAGGTGCAGTGCCATTAGCCACCGATTCGAGAAGTTGTGTAATCAGTGCCTCAGCACCGTTCATTGCCTTAGCAACTGGAATCTCCAGGTATGGTTTTCCCGCAAAGCGCTCACGTCCATTTACCTCAAGATCAACGGCAAACAAGACAGCATCAGCGGCATCGATGATTTCCTGTTTCACTGGATTTGACCCCGCAGATCCTTGGGTCTCAACTATTACTTCGTGGCCCAACTTCTTTCCTGCACGTTCGATTGCCTCAGCTGCCATGTAAGTGTGTGCGATTCCTGTGATGCACGAAGTTACTCCAACAATTTTTGCCATTACTTTTGGACCTCTCTATTGACGATTGCAGCGACCTTTGCGCTGTCTGCTTCTGCTCTGAGTTCGTCCCTGAACTCTTCATGCATAACTTTGCGAGCTAGTGCTGCCAGAATCTCAAGGTGAGCGTTCTCGCCCGAGGCTGGGGCAGCGATCAAAAAGATCAGATCAGATGGGCCGTCGTCAGCCCCGAAGTCCACCCCGGTTTTTGAAATGCCAACGGCAACCGATGGGGTGGTTACAAATTCGGACTGAGCGTGAGGTATGGCAATGCCGCCTTCGATTCCGGTTGGGAAGTGTTCCTCACGGGCGGCAACTGCTTGGAGGTATCCCTCGAGATCGGTGACTCGACCGTCATTGACCAATAGCTGTGCCAGCTGCCTGGTGGCATCGGCTTTGGATGAGGCCTGCAGCCCAACAACTACTATCTCGGGCGCTGTTACAGACTTGGTCAACGTGGTTCCCCCTAGTACGCAGGTAAATTGCTTCCTGCTTTCTGAAAACCATACACAGCCTTTTGTCAGGAATAGCCAATAAAGGGGCTTTAGTCGTAGAAAAAAGTGTCCAATTTTTGTAGGTCTCGCACAAACCCCTTGGTTTTGGGCTATCTTGGCCCGAGGCACCATAATTAGAGGTTCCAAGCCCTTCCGAAGCCTTTAGGAGTCAAATATGTCCTCAATCCAAGGGCAAGTCCAAGTCCTAGACCCCATCGGGCTGCACGCAAGACCAGCTAGCCAGATAGTCAAGCTGGTCAAAGAATCCGGCCTTGAAATCACCATCGGACGCGATGGTCAAGAGTTTGCCAAGGCCAACTCAGCCCTTCGCCTAATGGCCTTGAAGATTACCTCAGGTGAATCTTTGACAGTTGAAATTCCAACCACTGACCAGGCTTTGGCAGATGACATCATTTCTCAAATTCAAGAGTTTCTAAAGGGTGACTAAGTTGGCCTCAACGCCAGGAGCAATTCTCAAAGGCCTCGGGGTCGGATTAGTTTCTGCCGTGGGCGATGTGATGGTCATCAAGCATTCCAAGCCACTTCCGGAATGGACCAAGTCAACTAAATCAAAAGATGAAGAGCTTGCAGATCTAAAATCAGCAATCGAATTTGTCAGCAACCACCTCGATGAGTTGGGGCAAAAAGCTGGTGGCACATCGGCCGAGATATTTGAAGCACTCAAGATGCTGATCGAAGATGAAGAGCTTTTAGAAGTTGCTGCCTCGCATATCGAAGACGGATGGATTGCGGCAGCTGCAATTGGAAAAGCAGTTGATGAATTCTCAGAGCTACTTGGCGGCGACCCAACTTTCGATGAGCGCGTTGCTGATTTTCAGGATCTTTCCAAAAGAGTTCAGGCCCGTCTTGCCGGAATAGAAATGGCACTATCGATTCCTGAAAAAGGGAGAATAGTTCTAGTCGGAGAAGATTTCTCTCCTGCCGACACCGCACAGTTTACTGAAGCCGTAGTTGGTGTGATAACACTCAAGGGTGGTCCAACTTCACACACCGCAATCATCTGCCGATCAAAATCAATCGCTGCAGTTGTCTCTTGCCCCGATGCGGAATCACTTGAAAATGGTGACCGAGTTCTAGTTGACCCGGTCGGTGATCGTGTTCTGGTTAGTGATGATCAATCCCTTGCCACAAAGTCAATCGAATTTGTTGCCATCAATTCAGAACCCCTGGTGCCGGTTCGAGCCAACATTGGATCCTTGGAAGATGCCAAGGCCGCAAGTGAAACCAGGGCTAACGGTGTTGGGCTTTTCAGAACTGAGCTTTTGTATCTTTCTGCCCAAACTGAGCCAAGCATCGAACAGCAAGCTGCCAGCTATACCGAGATCTTAAAGGCAGCGCCCGAAGGGCCAATTGTGGTCCGAACCATCGATGCCGGAAGCGATAAGCCAGTTCCGTTCTTGAATATGCCCAAGGAGGAAAACCCGTCGCTTGGGGTCCGTGGTTACCGCCTGATTGCTGAGCACCGGGCCTTTATTGAAGGCCAACTAAGGGCCCTAGAAAGTGCCCGAATTGCCTCTGGCCGTGAGGTCTGGGTCATGGCCCCGATGATTGCTACCGCCGAGGAGGCCAAGGCCTTTTCGGACCTAGCTCGGTCAATCGGCGGCTACAAAGTTGGAATCATGGTCGAGACTCCCTCGATTGCCCTGATTGTTGACCAGCTCGGCGGCATCGTAGATTTCGTCTCGGTTGGAACCAACGATCTGTCGCAATACCTATTTGCAGCAGATCGGATGAACCCCTCGCTTGGAGCTTTGTTGAACCACTGGCAGCCAGCCCTTATCAAATCACTTGCCCGAATTGCCTCCGGAGCAAAAGCTGCCGGTATCTCATCGGGGGTTTGTGGCGAGAGTGCATCTGATCCAGCCTTTGCAGTTGTGCTTGCAGGACTTGGAATTGATTCGGTTAGTGTTTCCAAATCTCAAGTTACCGCTGTACACAACGCCCTTTCCTCTTTGTCTCTTGCAGATGCCAAAGAAGTTGCTAACGCTGTTCTAAACCAGACCACCGCAGAAAATGCGAAGGCAACAGCTTTGTCGGAAATAGCCAACCGATAACTAATGGAAATTTCTAACTGGCTGATTTACTTTCTGGCAGTTTTAGGTCTTACCTTTACCCCGGGTCCTAATGGTTTGCTTGCTCTAACTCACGGTGCAATTTATGGCAGCAGAAAAACCATTGCAACAATTCTTGGTGGCTCGCTTGGATTTGCAACCGTAATTGGTTTATCGATGTTTGGTATTGGTGCTTTGCTTGCTGCCTCCGCTCAGCTTTTGATTGTTATGAAGTTTGTTGGTGGCGCGTACTTGATTTGGCTTGGAATTCAAGTTTGGCGCTCACCATCGCTTGGTGAATCAAAGGCGGCGGTTTCGCAAAACGTTTCTAGCTTTTCGCTGTTTAGACAAGGAGCTCTAGCAGCACTCACAAACCCAAAGGGCATTTTGTTTTTTGTGGCTTTCTTGCCGCAGTTTATTGACCCCACAATTTCACTACTGACCCAGTTTGTGGTGATGGCCTCAACCTTTGTGATCATCGAGTTCATTTATGAATACGCTGTGGCATCCCTTGCCAACAAGATCAAGCCGTTCCTTGCCAAATTCGGCAAGAAGGTGAACCGCGTATTCGGCGGAATCTTTATGGTTATTGGCGTGGCCCTACCGCTTCGCGGTTAGACCGGCAGGGTCGAATAGACCCCAAAATCGAGCTCGCTTGGGCCAACCCCAGCCATGATCTTCTGGGCTGCAAGAGATGCAATCATCGCTCCATTGTCTGTGCAGAGGCTAAAAGCCGGGATTCGAAGCTCGATGCCAGCCTCCTGGCACCTCTGGGTAGCCACCTCTCGAAGCCTGGAGTTTGCCACCACGCCTCCCCCAAGAATCAGCCTTGGAACGTTGTTGTCCTGGCAGGCGCTGATGGCCTTGGTCACTAGAACATCCACCACCGCTTCCCGGAAAGATGCTGCAACGTCTGAAATAGAGATGTCTTCACCTTTGGACTCGGCTAGCTCAACGTGTCTGGCAACTGCTGTTTTGAGTCCAGAGAAACTGAAGTTGTAGCGATTTTTCTCCATGTCCTTTGGCAGGGTTAGTCCTCTTGGAAAACGAATGGCTTTAGGGTCGCCATCCTTAGCAACTCGATCAATCTCAGGTCCTCCCGGATAGCTAAGACCTAGTACACGAGCGATCTTGTCAAAAGCTTCTCCGGCTGCATCGTCAATGGTTTCACCAAGTAGTTCAACATCATTTAGTAAATCGCGAACTAGTAGCAATGAAGTGTGGCCACCACTTACCAATAGCGCAACTGTTGGAGTTTCTAACTTTCCGCGCTCTAGAACATCAACTGCAACGTGAGCCACCAAATGGTTCACCGCATAGATTGGCTTATCGATTGCAACACTCAAGGCCTTAGCTGCACCAACTCCAACCATAAGAGCACCGGCAAGACCGGGTCCATTGGTCACGGCAATCGCATCAACTTCATTGATTGAGATTCCGGCATCGTGCAGCGCCTTCTGCAAAGTTGAATCCAGTGCCTCAAGGTGCGCACGAGCAGCAATTTCTGGAACTACACCACCGAATCTGGCGTGCTGATCCATTGAAGAGGAGATTACGTTAGCCAAAAGAGTGGTTCCTCGAACAATTCCAATTCCGGTTTCATCGCAACTGGTCTCAATACCCAATACAACGGGCTCGGATTTGTTTTTCAAAGAGATGGCCAAGCGCATCACAATGGCTGCAACACCGTCGGGCTGGTAGTAGTTCTCGCGTCTATCTATGCCAACAAATCCAAGCTTCTGGTAGAGAGCTTGGGGAGCTGGCTTATCTTCTCGTACTTCCAAATAAACCTCTTTGGCGCCAAGCTTGGATGCCTGATCAATGAGTTTTTCCATCAGCTGCCGGCCTATGCCCGCACGGCGATGAGAATCGCTAACCGCAATGGTCTGGATATCAGCCGAAGCGGAGCTTGAGACCTTGCTTAGGCCTGCGTAGCCAACGATTGTTTGATCCACAAAAGCAACAAAGTAATAGGTATGCGGGGCCTTTAGCTCAGCGCGCATGTTGGCTTTTGACCAGGAATCATTGCCAAAACTGGCCTTTTCCAGTTCCATCATCGCCGCCAAATCATCCTCGGTGGCAAGGCGCAGTTGATGACTCATCCACTTACCTTCTTACCCTTGGCAGGAACAGCATCCGGTGCCCTGAGGTAGTTGGCAACAATTGAGGAGTTGGCCTTTCCTTCAGATAGCTGAGCAAGAGCTAAAAGTCCAAGCGCTGCTGCACTTATTGAACCAGAAACAATTTCATAGCTCTGACCAGAAGATTTAAGTTCAGCTTCTAAATCAGACTGCTTTTTCACACCGGGTCCTAACAGTGCTTTTGGTGAACCTGCTTGACTCTTGCCCTGATAAAGACCAAAGAAGACCTCAGATCTTCTAGCGTCGGTCAACACAAGTGTTGGCTCGGATAACTCTTTGGTGAATGCAATGGCATCAAGAGATCCAACTCCAAGAATTGCTGCCCCCACACCTTCGGCAAACATTTTGGCTGCTGCGATTCCAACTCGAAGACCAGTAAATGGTCCAGGGCCTAAGCCAACTGCAACGGCAGTTACGTCAGAGGATTTCTTGCCGGCAGCTACTAGTGCTTTTTGAATCTGCAAACCAATTTGCTCGGCATGCTGCATGGTGTCAGGTTCGTAAGTCTCACTTACTACTACCCCATCAACTAAAACCGCAACGGCGGTTCCGCTACTTGTGTCGATTGCAAGAAGTACCTGGGTCAATTGCTACCCCCAAGAAAATCTGCTGGGTCAGAAAATCTCCCCGTACCAGAAATTGACATAGTGCGAAGATCGGTTTCCAAATCGCGCTCAATTTGAATCTCAAGCATTGAGTCGGTAAGTCCTTCGGCATAACCGCTACCCCACTCAATAACCGAAATGCTATTGGCAAAATCAATATCCAGATCATCCAACTCAGCTGGGGTTGATAGGCGATAGGCGTCGATGTGATGGAAAGGAATTCCCGATTTGGTTTCGTGGGTTCGGGCAATCAAAAAAGTCGGTGATGACACATTCCCCTGGGCCTCTAGACCCGCACCTATTCCTCGGGTCAAAGTGGTTTTTCCTGCCCCTAGCGGGCCATTCAGGGAGAGTAGGTCTCCGGATATAAGCAAAGAACCCAAGCGAACACCAAATTCGTGCATTTGGTCCTCGGTGGATATTTCAAGTACTAGGGGGGCGGTTTCACCGCTCACTTGAATACCCGCTTTGCCCGTCCGCCAATTCTGGTGACTATTTCGTAGTTGATGGTTTCAGCTGCAAGAGCTAGTTCCTCGGCGGTTGGTTCACCCTTGGCCGCATCTCCAAAGATCACAACCTCGTCGCCCACTTTGACCTGATCACTACCAACATCAAGAATGAACTGATCCATCGCAACTCTTGCAAGGATCGGGTAGCGCTTGCCGTTTACTAAGACGCTAGCTCGCCCAGTAGCGATTCTAGGCATGCCTTCGGCATACCCGAAAGGAACAAGGGCAAGTGTGCTCGGGGAAGTTGTCTTGTGGAGGTAGCCGTAGCTCACACCGTGGCCTGCCGGAACTTGTTTCACAGAAACAACCTCGGAGCTTACTCTCATGGCAGGTGCCAGACCAAAGTCTGCCGCTTTGATGTGTGGAGTTGGATCTAATCCATAGAGGGCAATTCCTACTCGAACCATATCCAAGTGGGCGGCCTTGTTGTTCAACGTTGCAGCTGAAGCAGCTAAGTGCCTAAGTTCAAAACTTGCACCAAGTGATTCTGCGGTCGAAATCGCCTGTTCGAAAACTGCTAGTTGATCAGCGTCATCTTTGGCACTTGTTCCAGAAAGATGACTGAAGACACCAACTAGCTCAACTAGCCCTTCGGATTTTAGCTCAACAGCTTTTTTGATCACAGCTGGCCAATCACTAAGTGATGCTCCGTTTCGACCAAGGCCTGTGTCAACTTTTAGGTGCACCTTCGCACACCCGGACACCTCACGAGCTGCCTTAGCAACGTTTTCTAATCCTTGAACAGTGGAAAGACCAATTTGAATTTTGCTCTTTATTGCCTGAGCAAAATTTGTTTCAGAACCGTGCAGCCAGGCCAAAAGAGGCGATTTGATGCCGGCATCACGAATTAGCTGCGCTTCTTCTAGGTCGGCGGTAGCCAGCATGTCAACACCGATGGATTCGAGCTTTTTAGAAACTTCAATCATGCCGTGGCCGAAAGCATCGGCTTTGACGATGGCCATAACCTTGGCATCTGTTAGGGATTTGAGTTTCTTGTAATTCGAGGCAATCACTTCAAGGTCAACAGAGATTGTGCGCATCAGGCACCTTCGGCAATCACGTAGGCAATAGCCATCTGGCCATCGTGGCTAAGGGACAAGTGAAGGTTGGCGATTCCACTGTCTAGAACCGTCTTTTCACTTTGGCCAGATAGTTCAAAGCTTGGCTTGCCAAATTCGTCCTTAACTATTTCAACTTCCTGGAAAGACAAGCCCGCAGCTTTACCAACTGCCTTCATAAGAGCTTCTTTGGCAGCAAAGCGCGCTGCAAGTGAATAGCCATTCAGGGATTTTTCGCCATCAGTGAATAGGCGATCTTTAAGCTTGGGGGTATTTGCGATCGCCGTTTCGAATCTGGCGACATCGACTAGGTCGACCCCGATTCCAACAATCATTACTCGACCGTGACCGACTTAGCCAGGTTCCGAGGCTGGTCAACATCCAAGCCCTTGGCGTTAGCAAGGCCCATTGCAAAAGTCTGAAGAGGAATAACTGTTAGAACCGGTGCCATCAACCAATTGGTTTCTGGAACAAACCATACGTTCTCTGCATACTTAGAGGCTTCCTTATCGCCTTGCTCAGCAATTGCAATTACTTCCGCCCCACGAGCTTTAATCTCTTGAATGTTAGAAATCACCTTTGGGTGAAGTGGGTCGTTCGGTGAAGGCAAGATAACAATTACCGGCTGGCCTTGTTCAATCAGAGCAATAGGTCCATGCTTTAGCTCTCCAGCAGCAAATCCTTCTGCATGGATGTATGCAAGCTCCTTGAGCTTTAGTGCGCCTTCCATTGCAACTGGGAAACCTACGTTTCGACCCAAGAACAAAACAGTTTTGGCATTTGCCATCTTGGTAGCAAGCGAAGTTACCTGATCAAGAGAGGCCAAAACTTCAGTGACCTTGGCTGGAAGTTTTAGTAGCTCTTTGCCCAGCTCTGATAGCTCGGATACCGGAAGTGATTTTCTCCCCGTGGCAAGAAATAGTGCCAGCAAGTAAACAGCAGTCATCTGAGCAGTAAGCGCCTTGGTGGAAGCTACCGCTACCTCGGGACCTGCGTGGGTATACAAAACAGCATCGGATTCGCGAGCTAGAGTGGCGCCCTGGGTATTGCAAATAGCCATCACTTTGGCGCCTTGCTCCTTGGCGAAGCGGGTAGCCATCAAAGTGTCCATGGTTTCACCGGATTGGCTGATGGCAACAATCAAGGTGTTTGGGGTCAAGATGGGGTCGCGGTAGCGGAACTCGTGAGCTAACTCAACCGAAACCGGAATCTTTGCCCACTTTTCAATTGCGTACTTTGCAATTTCTCCTGCGTAGCTTGCTGTTCCACAGGCCACCACAATAATTCGGTCAATTGCCAAAAGATCTTTAGCGTCTAAGCCATCAATTTCAGGAAGCGTAACCATTCCCTCGGAGTTGATACGACCCATCAGAGTGTCAGCAACCGATTGTGGCTGGTCAGCAATTTCTTTGGCCATAAACGATGGCCAGCCACCCTTGGAAGCTTGCGATGCATCCCAGTCAATTGTGAATTCTTTCGAATCGACCTTGTGTCCATCAAAGCCTTGAATCTCAACACCACTTGGTCGCAAGATAACAATTTCATCTTGACCAACTGAAATAGCGCGCTTGGTGTGCTCAACAAAAGCTGCAACATCAGAGCCAAGGAAGTTCTCTCCCTCACCAATTCCAATAACCAAAGGCGCATTCTTACGAGCAGCAAGAATCAAATCAGGGAAGTCTTCGTGAATTACAAGAATGGTAAAAGCTCCGTGCAGACGGTTTACAACCTTGCCAAATGCTTTGACTAGATCTTTAGAATCTTCATACTCTTTGGCAATCAAGTGAGCTGCAACTTCAGAGTCTGTTTCGCTGGCAAATGATGTGCCAGCAGCCAAAAGCTCTTGCTTTAGCTCCGAGAAGTTCTCGATGATGCCGTTATGGATAAGGGCAAGTTTGCTGGCAGATCCGCCAAGATGGGGATGAGCGTTTTGATCAGTTGGTGCTCCGTGGGTTGCCCAACGGGTGTGACCGATTCCGATTCGTGCCTCGGCGATTGGGTGAGCTTTGATGTCGGCAACTAGATTGTCTAGCTTGCCGGCCTTCTTGCGGGTAGCGAGGTGGCCATCGCTGATGACCGAGATGCCGGCTGAGTCATAGCCTCGATACTCCAGGCGACGCAAACCACCCAGGAGAACATCCTGGGTTGATTTAGGTCCTACGTATCCAACGATTCCGCACACCCTACTAATTTACGGCAGAATGGCTTGTTGTGAACGTTCCCGGCTCCGCTAACAGCAAACAAGGCGCCAACCCAACCCCATTTGTTGAGATATCCCGCGCGGATTGGGCCGAACTTGGAAACGCCACTGAGCTTCCTCTGACCGAAGCTGAAATCTCACAAATTCGAGGACTTGGGGATTTCCTAGATATCAAAGAGGTGCGAGAGGTTTACTTACCGTTATCTCGCTTTCTAAACATCTACGTATCTGAATACTCAAAGCTTCACCGAGCAACCAGTGACTTCCTCGGGGAGCGAAGTGCAAAAGTTCCTTTCGTAATCGGCATCGCAGGATCGGTTGCTGTAGGTAAATCAACTATTTCTAGGTTGCTGCGAGAACTACTTGCCCGCTGGGAAGGAACTCCAAAGGTGGCCTTGATCACCACCGATGGATTTTTGTATCCAAACGCAGAGCTAGAGAAACGTTCTCTAATGCACCGCAAAGGATTCCCGGAGTCCTACGATCGACTGGCGCTTTTGAACTTTGTAGCAGATATCAAAAGCGGTAAGGAAAATGTCTCAGCGCCGGTCTATTCGCATTTGACCTACGACATAATCCCTAACAAGTTTGAAACCATAAGCTCACCTGATGTTGTAATCATCGAAGGGCTAAACGTACTTCAGTCCCCCGGTGCCGACCAGGAAACTACTCTGAGCGATTACTTCGATTTCAAGATTTACGTGGATGCAGCGACCGAGAACATCTCCAAATGGTTCCTAAACCGCTTTCACGAACTGCGCGAATCGGCCTTTACCAATCCTGAAAGCTACTTCCACCGCTATGCAGAAATGCCACTGGATAAAGCACTTGATCGAGCCAACGAGATCTGGAGCACCATTAACCTGCCGAATCTAACCGAGAACATCTTGCCTACAAGGTCTCGGGCAACACTGGTTTTGAAAAAGGGCGATAAGCACGCCGTGGAAAGCGTTCTACTAAGAAAGCTTTAGTTCGCGCTCAACTACCCGAGCAATGCGCTCGGCCCAGCTCTGTGCAGTTCCTGCTTCCATGGCCTCCACCATGACTCGAACCAGGCTTTCAGTTCCAGAGGCCCTGAGCAGAACTCTTCCGTTTTCGCCCAAGTCGGCCTCGGCTTCGCGGACGATCTTTTGTAATTCTGCGTTGGATTCAACTGCGTCTTTGTTGACTCCAGAGACATTCAGCAATACCTGCGGGTATACCTTCATGACCTGGGCTAGTTCTTTGAGGCTCTTGCCGGTTGCAGCAATCTGCGCAGCTAGCTGAAGGCCAGTCAAGATTCCATCCCCGGTAGTTGCAAAGCGCGAAAAGATTAGGTGCCCGGACTGCTCGCCGCCGAGGGTGTATCCACCTTCGCGAATTTGCTCTAGCACGTAGCGATCGCCTACCTTGGTTTCGATCATCTCGATGCCGGCTTCTTTCATCGCGATACGAAGACCTAGATTGCTCATTACGGTTGCAACCAAAGTGTTTCGCGCTAGATCGCCACGCTGCTTGGCAGCAAGTGCCAAGATTGCCATGATCTGATCACCGTCAACAACTGCGCCGGTGTGATCAACGGCCAAGGTTCGATCGGCATCGCCATCGTGTGCAATTCCAATATCCGCTTTGTGCTCAACAACCGCAGCCTGCAACGCTCCCAAGTGAGTAGATCCACAACCCTGGTTGATGTTGTGTCCATCTGGATCGTTACCAATAACGATTACATTTGCACCGGCGTCTTTGAACGCTTCCGGTGAAACTGCACTTGCTGCACCGTTAGCGCAATCCAAAACAACAGTTAGGCCTTTGAGGGTATTTGGCAGTGTTCCAAGAAGGTGCACTAGGTAGCGATCTTCGGCATCGGCAAAACGCTGAACGTGACCGATCTCTGTTCCAACCGGTGACAAAGGAGTTTGAGTTAGGGCTGCTTCAATTTGATCTTCGGTTTCATCCGGCAGTTTATGGCCACCGCGCGAGAAGAACTTGATGCCGTTATCCGGTGCTGGGTTGTGAGATGCGGAAATCATGACGCCAAAGTCTGCATCTAGATCTGCCGTTAGGAAGGCAGTTGCTGGAGTAGGTATTACTCCTGCGTCGTAGACATCGATTCCACTGGAAGAAAGTCCTGCGGAGATTGCAGCTGCAAGAAATTCGCCAGAGATTCTAGGGTCGCGGCCGATAACTGCCTTTGGCTTTTGTCCTCGGCTACGTGCATCTTTGCCCAGCACAATTGCAGCAGCTTGAGCGAGCTTGAGAGCAGATTCGGCAGTAATGTCTCGGTTAGCGAGACCTCTTACGCCGTCGGTGCCAAATAGGCGAGCCATGATAAAAAGGTTAGCGAAATCCGAGAAAGATTAACGCTTGGAGAACTGAGAAGCCTTTCGAGCCTTCTTTAGTCCAGCCTTCTTACGCTCCTTGATACGAGCGTCACGGGATAGGAACCCGTTCTTCTTTAGGGTTGCGCGGTTGTTGTCTTCGTCAATTAGGTTCAACGCACGAGCGATGCCTAGACGAAGTGCGCCAGCCTGACCTGCAGAGCCACCGCCTGAAATCTTTGCGATTACGTCGTAAGCGCCTGATAGTTCAAGAACTGTGAAAGGGTCCTGGATTAGCTGCTGGTGCAACTTGTTTGGGAAGTACTCAGCTAGTTCGCGACCGTTGACCTTGATGACACCGGTACCTGGAACCATGCGCACACGAGCGATAGCTTCCTTGCGACGACCAAGCCCTGCACCTGGAACGGTAAGTGGCTTGCGAACCTTTTTGGTTTCAGTCTTTACTGAATCAGCTGGTGACTCAGTCGAGTAGCTAGAAACTGCTGCTTCGGTTTCGTTCTTAGGCAAGGTATTCCTCTAGTTTCTTTATTTGCGCCAGTTGTTACTGGGCTACCTGATCAATAACAAATTTGGTTGGCTTCTGTGCTGCGTGTGGGTGTTCTGCACCCTTGTAAACCTTTAGCTTTGCAAGCTGGTCGCGACCTAGAGAGTTCTTTG
>ERZ1022756.367-NODE-367-length-13862-cov-5.631419_pt1 | contig 13862 bp, 10 predicted proteins | sample MGYA00520902_ERZ1022756 | MGnify/ENA primary metagenome ERZ1022756 (study PRJEB33162, sample SAMN09537601) | freshwater metagenome | isolation source: freshwater | place: Canada:Alberta | collected 2017-07 | study: EMG produced TPA metagenomics assembly of the... | reverse complement strand
TCCCGTCTCTTTTTGTTCCAGTCAGAAACTATAGGTAGCTTTAGCCTAAGAATTGCTGCTTGGATTTCATCTAGTCTTGAGTTTCTCCCGAGTGGTATTTCTATCGAGTACTTCGCTCCCCAACCGTACTGGCGCAATTGACGAATTTTTGAAAGCAAGCCACTGTCTTTTCCTGAGACAGCTCCAGCATCGCCTAGTGCTCCCAAGTTCTTGGTTGGGAAAAAACTAAATGTCGAAAGAGCGCCGAAACTTCCTGCAAGCCGGGAGCCATTTGACGCACCAATGGACTGCGCGCAATCTTCGATGAGAATCAGGCCTTCTGAGTTAGCAAACTCTGCAATCTCCATAATCTCAGAGTTGAGTTGCCCAAAAAGATGTGTAACAACAACGGCCTTTGGCTTCAACCCAATGGCTTTTGTTGCTTCAAGAGATTTTTTGAGATTTCTCAGTGTCATCTGAAGGGAATCAGCAGCCACGTCAACAAAGACGGGCTCTGCCCCTATGGCACGCGTTGCGATGGTGGTATAACTTCCGGCGTTTGCCATAGTAAGGACGACATCATTGGTTCCAACGTCAGCTGCCAATAAGGAAAGCAAGATGGCATCGGTGCCCGTGGCAACTCCTACGGCATCAGTGCAGCCCAGATATTTTGCGAGTTCGATTTCAAATTTTTCAACCTCTGGGCCCAAGATGAAGCTCCCGGAGGAGATGACCCGTGTGGTTGTCTGAATTATCTCTTGTTGTAGCTTGGCCTGGATTCGGGAAAGATCGTTAAAGGGCACAGCAACTCCCATAGCCCCCACCTCTTCCGTTGACACCAAGTATCTCAAATAATCTGTTCAGTAGCTGGGCCAGAAAGTCAGCAATGTGAATTTTCTGCGTTTGAAGTACCTAGTGAGGCCAATTACCTCTAGCGGTGCTCCCTCTGAAAAGCTTCTGATGTTCGAGAGATACCCTCTTTCAAGCTAACTTTTGGGCTCCATCCAAGCTCGAGGATTCTTTGAATATCAAGCAGTTTTCTAGGCGTTCCGTCAGGTCTTGACTTGTCCCAGATAATTTCACCCTTGAAGCCAACGGCTTCCTGGATTGTGTTTGCAAGTTCAAGAATAGACAGGTCCTTACCAGACCCGACATTTATAGCGATGTCATCGTCATAATTCTCTAAAAGGAAGAGGCAAGCCGAAGCCAAGTCGTCTGAGTAGATGAACTCTCTTTTTGGAGTACCGCTACCCCAAAGCGTTACAGATGGTAATCCTTGGTCTTTTGCGTCATTGAATTTCCGGATTAATGCAGGAAGTACGTGAGAGCTTTCTAGGTCGTAGTTGTCACCTGGTCCATAAACATTGGTCGGCATTACCGATATCCACTTCCGAGCGTATTGCTTACGATATGCCTCAACTAACTTCAGGCCAGCAATTTTTGAAATTGCATAGGCTTCATTGGTCTTTTCAAGCTCTCCTGTTAACAGGTACTCTTCCTTGATGGGTTGACCCGCTAGTTTCGGGTAGATACAAGAAGAACCCAAGAACAATAGCTTCTCAATGCCGGCTGCGTGAGATCCGTCAATAAGGTTCGTCTCGATTTGAAGATTTTCCGACAAAAATTCAACTGGATAGGACTTGTTGGCTTGGATCCCGCCGACCTTAGCCGCTGCAATTATTACAGCATCAGGTTTCTCCTCGGCAAGAAATTTGAATACAGCCTTACGATCTAGAAGATCTAACTCCGATCGAGTTCTACCAACCCAACTGTGCTTAGTGTGTTCCTCGATATTGCGCACAATGGCTGAACCAACAAGCCCCCTGTGTCCTGCTACATAAATCTTCAATCTAGCTTTGCTTTCTTCTTTGCAATGGATGTAACTCTATTTCCAGCTATTAGGGTAGCCTCCCTGACTGGAAATTCCCAAAGTCCGGAGATTAGCCGAAGAATCGGGGGTAAGTGGGTCACCCTTACCGCACTTGCCTCGGTGACGGACTTTCTCCGATGCTCCACGGATAAAGAGGCAGGATGCCATCTGAAGCTCGAAAGGGTGTTGGCCAAATATGAAAGTTTGCCAATTTTCGAAAGTTTTATCAGCAAATCAAAATCAAATGCCCAAGCATATTTGGTGTCTAGCCCCCCGACTTCCCAAAATGCATTCTTTCGAAACAGGGCTCCTGGTTGCGGGATTAGATCAGGGCCAAAGCGAAGTAATGGAACAGCGTGGGGTCCAGAACTATTTTTCCAAACTACATTTCCATCACCGTCAATGTAATCGCAGCTGCCAAAAACCAAAACCGACCGAGGGTTTTTGTCCAAGTAGGAGCTCGTGATACTAAGTGAACCTGGTGACAGCAGGTCATCATCACCAAGCCAATTCATGTATTCGATTTGGCTTGGCATGGAACTAAATCCGGAATTGATTGCGTCCGCCAAACCTAGACCGTTGTCTTGGATTGTAAGGTTGATTTTTCCCTCGGCCAAATATTTGGAGGCGTCAAAGTTTGAAGGTGCCACCAATACAACGAATGGTGGATTATCCTCATTTACTGCATTTGCAATGGAGTTAAGAGACTGATCCAAATATTCTGGTCTCTGGCCAAGAGTTGGGAGGACTATCCCAACTTTTGAATTCAACTAATCGCCTTCGACCACACTGAGCCCACGGGCTTATCGGAAATGTAACCTTCGAGCATGGCTATGTCGTGATCAACCATGATTCCAGCAAGTTGCTCGGGTCCAACAGAGGCTTTCCACCCAAGTGTTTTTTCAGCTTTTGTTGAATCGCCCACCAAACTATCTACCTCAGTTGGGCGTAAGTACTTTTCGTCAAACTTTACAAACTTTTCCCAATCCAAGTTGACGTGCTCGAATGAAAGGCGGACAAAATCCTTAACGCTTAGGTCTGTGCCGGTGCCAAGAACAAAATCATCTGGCTTGTCCGCTTGGAGCATCTGCCACATTCCAACAACGTATTCTGGGGCGTATCCCCAATCTCGACGGGCGTCCAAATTTCCTAGGTATAGCTCCTTCTGAGCCCCCTTGGCGATTCTTGCTACGGCTCGAGTTATTTTTCTTGTTACAAATGTCTCTCCGCGCCTTGGGCTCTCATGGTTGAACAGAATTCCATTGGACGCAAATATTCCGTAGGCTTCGCGATAGTTCTTGGTAATCCAGAATGAATAGACTTTTGCAACACCATATGGGGATCTGGGGTAAAACTCAGTTTCCTCATTCTGTGGAGGATTCGCTGCACCAAACATCTCGGAACTTGAGGCTTGGTAGAACTTAGCCTCTGGGACTGATTGACGTATTGCTTCAAGGAGCCTGATAGTTCCAAGGCCGGTAGTGTCTCCGGTGTACTCTGGCTCATCAAATGAGACGCGTACGTGGCTCTGAGCAGCTAAGTTGTAAATCTCGTCTGGCTTTATTTCTGCAAGCAATGTCGCAAGCCTGGACCCGTCAGTCAAGTCTCCATAGTGAAGGAAAAGTTTTGCCTTGGGGTTGTGTGGGTCAAGATACAAGTGATCGATTCTCTGGGTGTTAAAGGTAGAGGCGCGACGAATGAGACCATGTACTTCATACCCTTTAGCTATGAGAAGTTCCGCCAAGTACGAACCGTCTTGGCCTGTGATTCCAGTAACAAAAGCAGTTTTCTTCATCGGGCCCGTTCTTTCCGTTCATTTACAAGTTTTCTGTATTCAGCGGCTGTTTGCTCCGCACATCTGTGCCAAGTAAAGGTCAGCGCTCGTTTCTTGCCTTCCTCTATTTTATCTCGGAAAGGCTCGGGATTGACGATCACTTGTGACATGAGATTTGCTAGCGCACTCTCGCTACCTACTGGGAAGTATGAAGCGGCACTTGATGCTATTTCATTGTTTATTGGTGTATCCGACGCAAAAATCGTAACCCCCGAAGCCATGGCCTCTAACAAAGGCAGACCAAAGCCCTCGTATCTAGTCGGATAAAGAAGCGCAATTGCATTAGCGAAAACGTTTGGTAACTGCTCAGGGTTCACAGATTTATGACTAATTGCTCTAGTAACGCCTAACTGCGATATAAGTTTTTTTTCGGGACCCGTAAGCTTTCCTCCGCCGACGAGCTGCAAGCAAATACCCGTATTGTTCTTGGCAATTCTGGCAAACGCACGAATTGCCAAGTCGAAGTCCTTATAGCCACCTCTGTTACCTACAAAAAGAAAATAATCTTTGGGTTGCCAATCAAGTCGACCAAGGTCGGGGGTGTACTCCGAACCTACTCCGAGGTAAGTTGTCACTACCCTGCGGTCAAAACCGTATTCCTTACGCATGTCTTGAGTGCTGCTTTCGGAAATAGAAAACACTAGATCCGCCTTAGCAAGATTCTCCTTTTTGGCAAAGTGTGGATTCCAAAACCTCCCGCTGGAATCTGTATTTTCGGGAATCATGTCAAAAAGTGTCACGGCTTTCAAAGCTCCACTAAATCTTCCGAAGAACCCAGGAAGGTAGAAGGTGTGATGCACTATGTCTACTTTGTTTCTGGTTTTGCGCTTTAGAGCCATCCCCAGGAACAAGCTAAACACCGAAAAGAGTTTTGATTGAACGCCCTTCACTCCCAAATACTTTGTCTCGTTCTGAAGGTACTTGTTTATGACACGACTGGAGGCAAGTAGTGGTCGGACACCTAATTCTGGGTTTGCTTCGAAATGCTTAATTAGCTCCGTGAAATAACGACTTATTCCCCCATACTCCTGGAGTGAGAAAATCTGCTCATCGTAGAGTACTCGAATAGGTTCGGTGCTCAAAGATTATCCGTCAATAGATTTTGAAGATCGTGCGTGACCATTAATTTTGCAATTTCAGCTACTGGAGTTTGTGAGCTCCATCCAAGAATTGCCTTTGCTTTGCTTGCATCTCCTACTAAGGCCACAGCCTCAGACTCCCGGAAGAATTCAGCAGCAATGGAAACAAGAACGCGACCTGTGCCTTTCTCGTAACCTACCTCTTCCAAACCAGAGCCTTCAAACTCTATTTCCATTTCAGCGGCGTTAAAGGATTGGCGAACAAAATCTCGAACCGTAGTTGCTGTTCCTGATGCAATAACGAACGTGTCAGGACTCTCGTGGTCAATAGCCATTCTCATGGCCTGGACGTACTCTGGAGCATAACCCCAATCTCGAACAGAAGAGAGATTTCCGATACTCAACTTGTCAGTCTTGTTTAACTTGATTTTTGCCACCGTCGACGTAATCTTCTTTGTCACAAATTCGTTTCCACGAAGCGGCGACTCGTGGTTATAGAGAATCCCTGCTGAGCTAAATAATCCCTTGTTTTCCCGATAATTAACGGAAGCGAAGTGTGCAAAGGCTTTGGCAGAACCGTAAATGTTTCGTGGCGCAAAAACGGAATCTTCATTTTGTGGAGAACTAGGGCTGTTGCCAAACATTTCAGAGCTTCCGGCCTGAAAAAATCTAGAATCCCGAGACACTGACGCAATCGCCTCAAGAATGTTTACAACGGCGTAGGCGCTAACTTGAGTCGTTCTCTGAGGGTTGAAGATGGAGTCGACTACAAAGCTGTGTGACGCTAGGTTGTATATTTCGTTGGGTTTGGTGTCGCCAACTATTTTCAAAGTTTCTTCCGGGTTTGTTATGTCCCAGCTCACGAGTTTGAGGTTTGGATTCTCAGAAATTCCTAGTTCTTGGAATCGCCAGACGCTTTGTATTGAGGATGAGCCGCTTGTTCCAACTACTTGATAGCCCGATTCCAGTAAGTCTCTTGCTAGGTAACTGCCATCTTGTCCCGTTATTCCAGTAATGAGCGCGGTTGGTCTGGACATGAATAATAGATTAGCAACTACCCACTATGCGTATTCGGACTTTCTGGATTGGGCTTCTTAACTCTCCCGCTCAGCCTATGTTCTGGCGAATCCAGTCAGAAGTTTGCTGTATTCCGGTTGAGATGTCGACTACGGGTTCCCAACCAAGTAGGGTCTTTGCTTTTGAAATATCCGGGCAACGTTGCTTCGGGTCGTCCTCAGGAAGTTCTTGAAATTCTAGTTCAGATGAACTATTTGTGATTTCCAGAACTAACTCAGCGAGATTTAACAGTGTTCTTTCCTCCGGATTTCCAAGGTTGATTGGGCCCGGTTGAGTTGTTTGCGCCATGGCAATGATTCCACCAACGAGATCATCTATGTAGCAAAAGCTTCTTGTTTGCTCCCCACTTCCATAGATTGTGAGAGGTTTGCTCTGCAAAGCTTGTCGAATGAAATTGGACACTACGCGACCATCGTAAGGGTCCATATTTGGTCCATAAGTGTTGAAAATTCTGACAATCCCAGCGTTCGCAAGTTTTTCCCTTTGAAAATGTGCAACTAGAGTTTCTCCGAAGCGCTTCGCCTCATCGTAAACACTTCGTGGCCCAATTGGGTTCACATTGCCCCAGTAAATTTCCTGCTGAGGAGAAACTAGAGGATCACCATATATCTCACTGGTTGACGCAAAAATTAGTCGAGCATCATTACTAGAGGCGTATTCAAGGAGTTTTAGTGTCCCGGTTGTGTTTACCTCCATGGTGTTTAAGGCTTGGGCCATGTATTTTTCTGGAGAGGCTGGGCTTGCGAAATGGTAAATGACATCTACCTTCTTCGGCAGTAAACCTATTGATTCGCTCACACTACCTTCGATGAACTCTAAGCCCTCGAGGTTTTCGATATTTCTAGGTTGACCGGTGCTGAAATTGTCGACACCGTAAACCGCATCGCCTTGACTCAGATGGGTCCTGGCTAGATTGGAGCCGATAAATCCGGCGACACCAGTGATCAAGACTTTCATTATGCGCCATTTCCAAGAATCTTGAATGTCTCAAATTCAGAACTCCACTTCTCTACAGGAAGAATTCTTCTTGTGTCTAGGACCACAGAACCGCTCATAACATTTGCGATTGGCTTTGGGTCTACTTGGCTGAACTCGCTCCACTCGGTAAGAATAAGAAGTGCATCCGCGTTTGTCGCAGCTTCGACCGCAGTTTCTACTTGCGTAAGACCTTCCCAATTTGGAGCTGACGCTATCGGGTCAAAAGCGGTCACTTTGCTGCCCTTAGACAGCAGCCTCTTGATAATTTCAAGAGAGGGGCTATCTCTTGTGTCATCAGTGTTTGCCTTAAAAGCTAAACCCCACACCGCAATAATCTTTCCATTCAACTCATTACCAAGGAGAGACTTCAACCTTGTCACTACCCTTGAAAATGCGTTGTCGTTACTCTGTATGGCCGCGCCAACAACACCTAGAGAAACTCCGTTGTTTTGAGCGACAGAAACCAAAGCTCTGGTGTCTTTGGGAAAGCAAGACCCACCCCATCCTGGTCCAGGATGAAGGAATCTACTTCCAATTCGTGAATCCGAACCCATTCCGCTAACAACATCATCAACATCGGCTCCGACCTGCTCGCATAGGGCGGCAAGATCATTGACGAAAGATAGGCGAGATGCAAGGTAGGCATTAGCTGCATACTTAATTAACTCCGCAGATTTCACAGATGTAGACAACTTTGGGGCGTCTATGTTGGCGTACAAAGCAAGAACGTTGTCACTCACTTTCGATGTATCTGCACCGACCAGAATTCGATCCGGCTCCATGAAATCCTGTAGAGCGCTTCCTTCTCTCAAGAATTCTGGATTTGATGCAAAAGAAATGTCATCGCGACCAATCAAACTACGTAACATTTCTCCTGTGCCGACAGGTACTGTGGACTTAATCACAACTACTGAGTCCGGAGAAGCGTGCTCAGCAACATCTTTGCTTGCAGCAATTACGAATTTCAGGTCAGCGGCACCCACGTCGTCCTGCGGAGTTGGGACACAAATGAAGAACATTTTTGAATCAGATGTTGCATCCTGAATCGCGGCTTTAAGAACTACACGGCCTGACTTGAGGGAACCTAGAAGTTCAGACTCCAGTCCGGGCTCATAAATTGGAAGTTTTCCTGAATTGAGGGAATGGAGTTTTTCAGGGTTGATTTCCACACCAACGACTGAATGTCCTAATTTTGCTAGACCGAGTGCGGTGGTAAGTCCCACGTAGCCCAATCCAACGATAACTATCTTTGAAATTTGGTTATTCCGTCCTAATAATCCAACGAGAGTGCGTCTCCAATAAAATCACTCCCACTTGATTCCGTATATTCTCGAGTAAGCGATTTAGAGATTGACTACTACCCCAACCAATATACAGCCCAGGCACTTTTCAGCTTTCTTGGCTGATGGTCCATTAGTAGTTCGATTTAGCCGTTATGGGATCCAGTGCCATATCTTGCTATAAGAAACCTAGACATTCGGCTAAAAAACTGTATTGGGTGTGAAAGAGGGAAAGTCAGCCACCTAAGAGACTTAACTCTCCACATTCGCCTTTCTAACGCTGAAGAGGTTTGAATGGCTTCCGGGTGAAGGATTTCTCCAGAAAAGTTGCTTCGCGTCACTTGAACATCAAAAGCCTCAAATTTTGTGTGGGTGGCATCTTCCCCAAATCCAATATTCTCAATTAAGTTTAGGCGAGGAATTATGGAAAATTTGTTGAATTGTCTCATCCAAACCGCCAAAGAAATGTCCCATGTGTTTAGATGCTTTGCGGCATCCATCATTTTGAAAAACTCTCTTTTTTGAATTTGACTAGCAAAAGAGGCAGCTAGTGCATTTCTCTCCTCAGGTAACCATTGTTCTACCTGTGGTGTCTTTCGAAATTCACGCCATGATTCCGCCCAAGTAGCCCATCCCCAAATGTACATAGAGTGGCTAAAAAAGTAATCTCTTTTCATATTGTCTTTGGGTGCAAAATTTGAGCCTGAAATTAAAGAAACTTCCCTGTTTCCTTTGTACCTCTCGAGTAGCTCTGAGCAAAATGTGAAGAAGGACGGAGAAGGAAGGCAATCGTCTTCAAGAATTATTGCCCGTTCCTCGAAATCGAATACTCTATCGAGCCCAGTCATAATTCTTTCCCTTAGACCGAGGTTTTTTTCAGCATAGATTTTGGTTACATCACACGGCCAGTCAACCCCGTCAATCACTGATCTGGTATTCGACACCAACGCCAATTCTTCTTTGTTACCGCGCCGGGCACCGTCGGCAATTACATAAAGTTTCGAAGGCCTTGCCCTCCGAATTTCCTCAAAGACTCTTGATGTTGTTTCTGGTCTTCGAAAAATTATAAAGACCACGGGAGCTAAAGACTCGGCTTCTATACGATTTGTGTAAGTTGCCATGAGTGGATTCATCCTTGAAACAAACTAGGGATTGTTAATGGAGCTTATGAGGATATCGTACTGCACCCATAATGAAAAATGACTAACCCATACTTCTAGGCAATGACACTGGTTGAAGTTTTTCACTAACTTTTTCCGTTGGGCTCTGGGAGAAGGGGCATCAACTTTAATCTCATTCCAAGAACTCGCTTGTTAGGAAATAGGGTTAGGTTATTCATCTTTACTCATCACAGTTCTATAGGATTCTAGTTGTGAAGCCAAAACCCAAATACTCCGTGATAATTCCAGCAAAAAATGGGATGCCGTATTTGAGGTATTCAGTTTTGTCGGCACTAGCCTCAAATTTTGCAGATCTTGAAGTGATTGTAAGTTTGGACGGTTCAGGCGACGAGTCCGAGGATTTTCTGTCTTGTGTTGCCGATACTCGACTTCGAGTTGTGCGGCCTTCACTGGGCCTAAGTATGTCCGAACATTGGGATTTCGCACAACTGCAAGCAACTGGACAATGGCAAATATTTTTAGGGCAAGATGATCTGCTCATGAGTGGTTTTACCGACGCATTTGATTACTTAACTGACGCGGCGACAGAAAAAGGGTTGGACATTGTTGTGGCACGTCGTGCCTACATCGCTTGGCCACCTTTGGGAGATGCAAATCTAAAGGCACTCCAGTACTGGGAATCTGCCGAACTTGAAATACGTGATTCAGAAAGCTTTGTTGCCAAGGCTCTACTAAACAGCATCTCGTATCATGCCGGGCCACAGATGTATACGACAACACTTGTTTCGGAAAAGCTAATCTCTGCCATTCGTTCCAAACACCAGAGCAGGCTGGTGCTAGGTCACCCCCAAGACGCATTCCTTGCAGCCGCGCTTCTGAAGGAAGGTAAGCACTTCCTCTTTAGCGGAAAGCCGTTTTCTTGGGTGGGAAGTTCAATCAAAAGCGCGGGATTAGCCATTTCTTCCAATAATCTGAAAAATGAGCCTAGCTCAATTGCAGCTGACTACCGTACAAGTGTCAGTAACTCACCAAACCTTTCTTATCATTCTGACGTAGATTTTTCGCACGCTGTAAACTCGCGATATTTTATTGATGCGCTGTCGGTAGTTTGGCCTGAGATATTTGCTTCCAATAGATTCCAAAGTAAATTGTTTCAAATTGGTGTCGACTCCCGAGCCTGGGCTGTACTAGCTCAAAATAGAAAAGCTGGGATACCCCTAAAGAAGATTTTGTATTTTCCTGGACTCAATTTACTCAAGATGATTGTTGGCTTGATTCTAATCGCGGGTTCTGTGGGGGCTAACGTTTTGCGCAGGATTCTTGGGCCTATTCTTTCCAAGTTTGCGTCATCTTTAAATTTCCGTTCAGTCGAATTTATGGCAGACCCTGAAGAACTCTTCGAAAGTGCGATGTCAATTTCAACTTCTTATAGCCAGGATTGATGAGTTACCCACTACACACTTAATCTTCTGCGGTGTTTGATGATTGTCTCTAGCCCTCAGAGTTAATGGCCATTAGTGACGCGAGCTTCCTAACGGTTTCGTTTCTCTGTAATAGTTCAGGAAATGTTCCGGAATCTACAACTCTTCCCGCGTCGATTAGGAAAACAACATCTGATCGCTGAATAGTGTTTAGGCGGTGGGCAATAAGAATTACGGTTACCTTACCGCGCATTTCATCAAGTGCCACATTTATGTGATTCTCTGACTCCGCATCTAATGCACTCGTAGCCTCGTCCATAACAAGTAACTTTGGCTTCGAGTAAAGTGCACGGGCAAGACCTATTCGCTGCAACTGACCGCCCGACAGCTCATCTTTGCGCTTTCCGATGTCTGTGTTTAGACCCTCGGGAAGAGATTCGATGATCTCGGATAAATGGGCGGCTGAAATTGCCTCTTTGAGCGCCGCTTGGTCAATTTCATCTGCGCTAACACCTATTGCGATGTTTTCAGTTATGGTGCCTGAGATCATTCCGGGTTTCTGTGGCACGTAACCAAGAAGTCCCGGGTAGTCCCTAACGATGTCGGTTGGCTTTAGCCCTTCGATCGCGACAGTTCCGCTTGAAGGTTGCAGCAATCCAAGTATTAAGTCAGCCAGAGTTGACTTACCCGCCCCTGAAGTACCAATGAATGCGGCTTGAGAACCTCTAGGGATGTTCAATGAAATTTGGCTCAAACTTTGCGAATCGCTTGAGTGATAAGTAAAGGACGCATTTTCTATCGATACAGCGAGAGGGTTACTCAGTGTTTCAAGAGATTTGATTTCCGACTTTTGAGTGTTCTCGTCCTCGGCTAGGGTCAGAAAGTCAAGCGCTCTGTTTGCTGGAGGAACCGCCTGCCTTATTATGAGCAGTGCTGATTGAAGGGGAAGGAGAGAGGATGTCAATCTCAGTCCGCCAGAAAGAAAGATACCTATCGTGGCGGCTGACGATGCTATCTCTCCAGATAACGACTGCAAAATAATGAAAACTGCAATCGCAATAATCAATGAGGTCTCTACAATGTACCGGGGCATTCCACTCATGACAAACTGCGTTGCGAAACTTCGTGATGTCTTTAGGCGCAACTTGAATATTTCATCGTAGAAATACTTTTGGCGTCCCTGGATTGCGGCTTCTCGTAGTACGTCCCCGAGATCTGAGAGCCTTGAATTTGCTTCAACCGTCGAGTCCGCCAAAGCAACCCCTGTTCTGAACATAACCCTGCCAATAAAAAACTGGATTAGAAAACCAATTAGTCCGAAATACAGCACTGCCCCCAAAGCGACTGCAGGGTTGACAATCGTAAACGCTGTCAAGACAAGTATGAACAAGAAGCCTTCAGCGCTCAGTGTCCCAATAGAGTTCAGTACGTTGTTAAATGCACTCGGCGAACCATTCTGAACAGCAAATAGTATCTCCTCACGCGAGTTCATCCTCGCGCCTTCTAATCCCTTGCCGAATGCCTTCTGCGCAATAACTCGAGCAGCGCGTGCTTCTACCCTGGCTAGAAGGATTGCCAAGTTATGTGTGAGTAGGACTGAAAAAACAGCTTTGGACACAAAAAGAATCAAGATGACAATTGAGATAATCGGCAGGCCCTCATAAGTTATTGCTGGCAACTCGAAAGTACCAATTTCTATAGTCCTACTTGGATCACTGCCTTGTGTTATAAACAAAGCCATTGAGGTTGCAAGGAATCCAATTGCTAGGATTCCTGCCAAGTCCAGTAGAGCGACAAGTGCTCTAAGTGAAAGGAATGCTACATAACTGAGTCTTTCTTTCAGACTCATGAAAGCTAGGGATCGCTTCACCACGTTTAGCACAACAACAATCCTACTTCTTGGTAATAACGCTCGAGTCCGCTGTTGTTTACTAAAAACTTGGCGGAGACGAGAGGATTTGAACCTCCGAGGGGCTTTAACACCCCTACCTCATTAGCAGTGAGGCGCACTCGACCGGGCTATGCGACGTCTCCGAGAACTCTCTGAGTTTAGCTCAAAACTCTTTCAGGTGATGAATAAGGTAATTTCGCTAAACACTCTCGACGATTTGAATGTACTTAGCATCCTTGATTACTGCGTTACTGCCTCTGCAAGCACGGGTGCGTCGTTTCTTATTTGCTCAAAAAGACTATTGGCCTCAGTAGTTATTGGTTCCAGCCTTCCTGCCTCTCCCTCACCTCTGGCACCTCTAACAGGAATTTTGAGAAAGCTAAGGTTGGAAGGGTCGATTTCTCGAAGTGCGCTGGCTAAGTTGAACATAGTCCCAAGATCAGACATAGATTCCGACAGTCTCATGTTTCGTGCGGCAGCGCTTGCAAGGCTGTACAGATAAATCGGGTTGTTTAATACACCTTCGTTTTTGACCTTGCTAAACAAAGACGTGAGAAATAGTTGCTGGTTAGATATCCGGTTGAGATCTGAACCATCTCCAATCCCTTTCCTCGCTCGCAAAAAAGCCAACGCGTCCACCCCTTGAAGAGTATTTACACCAGCTTGGAGATTTAGTCCTGTGTATGGGTCTTTTAGTGGCTTTTCAATGAGAACTTCGACTCCACCTACGGCATTGGACATTTCAATAACACCCTTGAAATCGATCATGGCCACGTAAGGTATGTCTAGGCCCGTTAGGTTCTGAACTGTCAAATGAGTGCAGGCAACGCCTCCATAACCAATTGATGAGTTGATCATTTGTCTTGACATCGCAGCAAATGATCCGCCCTTTGGATCCGGGCAAGAAGGAATTGGGACCAGTAGGTCTCTTGGAAATGAGGTTACGGAGGCATTAGTTCGGTCTGCCGAAATATGTAGAAGCATGATTACGTCCGCAAGCTCGGATTCAACCTCGCCGTAATCAGCACCCTGGTCTTCGCGGGTGTCAGAACCAACAATAAGCATGTTGATTGGGCCATCTATCCCCGCCGGTGTATCGGTCGGTTGAGCCTCGGTGTCATCAGTAATAGTTGGTTTTACAAGGACAATATTGTCCTGATTTATCTGGTTGTAAATATCAAATGCGGTGATTCCGGTTATGGCGAGTATCGCTCCGACACCAACGGCAATGGTTTTTAATGTGAAGCTAACAATCTTGCCTAGTCGAGGTGGCTTCTTGGAGTTTCCGTGACGAGGAGGAAGTTTTTTCGGGTTGGTTGGCGGCCTAACAAC
>ERZ1022756.365-NODE-365-length-13885-cov-7.634707_pt1 | contig 13885 bp, 14 predicted proteins | sample MGYA00520902_ERZ1022756 | MGnify/ENA primary metagenome ERZ1022756 (study PRJEB33162, sample SAMN09537601) | freshwater metagenome | isolation source: freshwater | place: Canada:Alberta | collected 2017-07 | study: EMG produced TPA metagenomics assembly of the... | reverse complement strand
CAGACTCAACGATGACATCGCTTGCATTTGAAAACGTCAGCGTCCAATACGACGGCCGCACTGCGGTGCACGGCTTCACGGACACCATCAAGCCCGGTGAATGGTTGTGCATTATTGGTCCAAACGGTGCAGGTAAGTCGTCGTTGTTGCGCGCAATCACGGGAGTGACCTCACACGGTGGTCGCATCTTGGTTGATGGTTCGCCACTCACTGCACGCTCGTCGCGCCGCCGTGCGCAACTCATTGCATATGTTCCACAATCACCCGTTCTGCCCTCAGGCATGACCGGTGCAGAGTATGTGCTGTTGGGTCGTAACCCGTTCGTGACTCACTTTGGTCACGAGTCTTCCCTTGACCACAGCATGGTGAGCGATGTGATCTCGCGCTTGGATCTTGCTGATCTTGCAAAGCGCGATGTCGACACTCTCTCTGGCGGTGAACGTCAACGTCTCGTGATTGCACGTGCGATTGCGCAAGAAGCACCGATCTTGTTGTTGGACGAACCAACAAGCGCACTTGACATCGGACACCAGCAACAAGCGTTAGAACTTGTTGACAAGTTGCGTCGTGAACATGGGCTCACTGTGGTGTCTGCGATGCATGACCTCACGCTTGCAGGTATTTATTCTGATCGTCTTGCACTCATGCATGCGGGGCATCGTGTTGCCCATGGTCCAGCAGAAGATGTGCTTCGTGCGGAGACTCTTGGTGAGTTCTACGGCGTCTCGGTGCGTGTGCATCGAGAAGACGATGGCACCATCGTTGTGGTGCCGAACCGCACCTCACTGCGCTGACCCGCAAAGGGGCAGCTTCGAGTGAGGCTGAACCATCAAGGGACTGAACGAGCGAGGGGCTAGGTTGAGGTTGGTTCACCAATCGAAAGTTGCCCCATGATTATTCGCCGCACCATCGTCGCTCTGTCAGTGATGACTGTTCTCACTGCTTGTGGGTCGTCAACGTCGTCTGAGACCACAAATGCTGATGCGGTAACAGATGCGAAACCAGTAGAAACATCAAAGGCCCCGCAATCAAACTCTGATTTCTGTAAGAACGCTGCGCTTGCAACTTCATCAATGGAGAGTGTTCTTTCTGATGAGAATTCAGACGCGAGTCCAGAACAATCATGGACAACAATGCTGTCCTATGCATCACAGATGCTGAAGAACGCCCCCGATGAAATCGAGAAAGAAGCTCGTCGTTTGCAAGAGGGCATTTCTGATTATGCGACAGTCCTCGCAAAGTATGACTACGACTTCGTTGCGATGGCTGCGGACCCCAAAATCACTGCGGAGGTAGAGGCCATCGACAAAGACGGTTCTATGTCAAAGGCCAGTGAAGCAGTTGATAAGTATCTCGAAGAAAGCTGCGGCATTCCTCAGGGGTCCTAACCCCAGCTCGCTGGCGGGTTCTTTTCGCCTCCGAGTACCGTGGAGGTATGGCACGCCCGCTCGACGCTCGACTTCTTGACGCATGCGTCGAGGGCTGTGCGGCCACTCATCAGTTACTCCTCGAGACTGTTGATGCCATGAGCCCTGAAGCCTTTGCGACCCCGTCTCGATTGCCTGGGTGGACCCGAGGCACGATTGTGGGGCATCTCGCCCTCAATGCCCAAAGCCATGTTGCCTTGCTGGCCTCGGCTGCACGAGGAGAATCAGGCCGGCAGTACGGCGGCGGCCCTGAAGTACGGACCGCAGCAATCGCCGAGGCGTCTCTCTGGGCGCCTGAGAAGGCTGTCAGCGAACTCCGGAAGGCCATTTACAGCCTTGAAGGGGCTTGGGCGGGCTCAACATATGACACATGGCAGGGAACTGGGACGGCTTCTTCGGGGTCTGTTATCTCAATGCATGAACTTCCTTTTCTTCGCTGGCGTGAATGCGTTCTGCATCTCACCGACCTCGATGTCGGAATCGAATACGACCAGTGGCCGTCCCACTATGTACGCCTAGAACTAGATCGCCAGAAAATGGCGTGGGCCGCGAGTCATGCCATGGGTCTCACGCAACTCCCACAAGCAGCAATGAAGTTGGATGAGAAGCATCGTCTTGCATGGTTGTTGCAACGTGCAGAGGTAGACGGACTTCCACGCGGGCTGGGGTTGTGATGTTTCGTCGATTGTTACTGATTGCTGCAAGTTCTATTGCGCTCGTCTCTGTTGCGACACCAAGTGTTGTTTCGGCACACGCGATTCTTGATTCCTCAAATCCTGTTGCATCAACGGTGATCGTGCAGTCTCCAGAAGAAATTCGGTTGGACTTCAACGAATCAATTGAGTCAACACTTCTGAATGTTCGATTGTTTGATGCGGATCAAAAAGAGATTTCCATTGATGATGCTGCAACTCTTGACGTTGATCCATCTGTCGTCGTAACGCCGATTCCAGATCTCACCAAAGGTGTGTACGTCGTTGTCTGGCAGGTCGTCAGTTCAGACGGCCATCCAGTGTCGGGTGCATTCCCATTTGAAGTGGGGGACCAGTCCTCGGGTACGAGCGAAGATGTCTTGGCCAAGATTCTGAATAACATCAATACTGATTCGCCTCTTGGAACTCCTCTTGCAGTCGCACGATTTATTTCGTTCTTGTCACTGCTTGTTTTGTTGGGCACTGTGGTGTTGACATGGGGATCATCGCTGATCGTCACGCAGAAGGCACGTAGGTTGATGCGTTCTTCGGTCATTGGTCTCGCCGTGGGCTCGAGTGCAGTGTTGTTGTTGCAGGGCCCTTATGCATCCGGCAGAGGCTGGGGATCAATCTTTGATGCGCAACTTATTGGTGATGTCACGTCAACGCGTCTCGGCATTGCGATGTTGGTTCGTCTCGGGCTCGTTGTGCTGTGGGGCTTTCTGTGTTTCTCCGATACGCGAGCGGAAACCTCATGGTGGAAGAACCTTGTATTTCTCACAGCTGTGGGCACCATTGCCACATTCTCAATGAGTGGCCATCCCAGTGCTGCATCGCTCGCGCCACTGTTTATGCTTATTGATGCAGTGCACCTTGGTGCTGTTGTTGCTTGGGCCGGTGGCCTGATTGCCCTGATGGTGCTACGCAATGAAGAGGGCGCTGATGCGGCACGTTTTTCTCGTATTGCAACGTGGACAATGCCGCTTGCGGTCGTCACTGGTGTGGTGCAAGGTGTTCACCTTCTCGATGGCCTCGGATCAATCACCGATTCCACCTACGGAAAGTACCTACTCGTCAAAGTGGTGATCGTCATCGCGGCCGTGGTTGTCGGCGCACGGGCTCGATCACAACTTGTTCGTTCTGGTTCTCCCACTTTCGGGAAAACAATTCGACTTGAAGCGTTGCTGATGGTCGCTGTTTTGGCAGCCACTGCAATGTTGGTCAGCACCTCACCGCAAGATTCTGGTCTTTCCTCGCCGCAGGTGTTTAGCGCAACACAGATTCGCTCGGGCATCGTTGCTGATCTCTCGGTATTTCCTACTCGGGTCGGAACCGCAGAGGTTCATGTGGTGCTCACACCGCCGGGTGGGGCATTAAAGCCGGTCACGAATGTTGCAGTGTCGCTCGCACTGCCCTCGCGTCAGATCCCTCCGATACCAGTGAAGATGTACGAGTTGGGTCCTAACCACTGGACAGGTGTCGTCAGTATTCCCTATTCGGGTGAATGGGCATTTGAGACGCGCGTGAAGCCAACAGAGAATTCAACGTTGTTGTACACCGCTTCCTTCGCGGTTGCCGACTAACGCCGTTTTACAGCGTTCGCACAACGATGTGGTGCGGCATATCGGTTGACTCGTCAATAAAGCCGTCGCCAGCAATGCTGAATCCACACTTCTCATAAAAGCCAAGTGCACTGTCGCGTGCACGTGCCCACACAATCTCTGCATTGCGTTCGGTGGCAAGTGCAACGCCAGCGCTGATGAGTTGAGCGCCAAAACCCCCGGTTTGCAAAGAGGTATCAACGGCCATCCCTTTGAGTTGCATCGCTACGAGGCCGGGTGCCTCTGGGCATTCCTCCAGAAACCATGTTGACGTTGCAATGACATCACCGGCCTGCTTGATGCCGAAGTGCACGACATCGGGGTAGTCGTCTTCAGAATAGTTTGCATGAGTTGTGGGTGTTCCTTGTCGGAGCACGCGAATGCGCAACGCCATGATGTCGTCGAGGGAAAACTGCTGCACCATGGTTACTTCACCGAAGAAACATCGATGGAAGCACCGCCGGCTCGCGCACTTACATACATTGCTTCCACAATCCGGTGGGCTTCGAGGGCAATAGAGAAATCGGGGAATCCAGGTTCTTTCTGAACTGCGGAGAGAACAAATGCTGCATCAGGATTCTCGTGGGTGTGAGCCAATGGCGCAGTTTTTGCGAGCAACTCTTCGCCTTCTAGTGAGCCTGTACTTCCGTCTGTATCGCTCCACGTCACGGGGCCGAACCAATCATCTCCAGCAATGATGACGGTGCGGTTCTCGCAGAACACTTCAACGTGTCGCAGGCTGGGTCGCGAGAGGTTGTCATGCCAGATGGTGGTGAGTGTGCCGATTGCACCGTTGGCAAACTGCACGGAAGCCGCAACACAATCTTCGATGCCTGCAATGCCGTGTTGATACGTGGCTCGTGCGCTGACTGAAGACACATCGCCGACAAGGAAGCGCAACATGTCGACATCGTGAATGCTGTGCTCAAGCAAGGTGCCGGCGCCTGCCTTCTCAACATCTCCACGCCAGGTTGATTTGTAGTGACCTTGAATAGGAATGAACTGATCATCGCGAAACACCACAGCCATTGGTGCGCCAGCGGCGGGGTCGGTGATGAGCTCGCGAGCCCACAGATAGGCAGGTGAACGGCGAAGAATCAGACCGCATTGATGTGTGAGACCTGAACTCTTTGCTGCTTCATACATCTCGCGCGCTTTATTGAATCCTGTACTCAGCGGCTTCTCGCAGAAGAATGGCTTTGCTTCTGCAATGCACATATCGACGAGTCGTTGATGTTCATTTGTCCACGTGCAGATGTAGACAATGTCGCTGCTTGCAATGACTTCTTCTTCAGAATTCATCACGGTGCTTCCTGAGCCTTGTGCGAATGCTTCTGCGCGCGCGATGTCGATGTCGTAGCAGCCACCGCGAATCATCTCGACACCTGATCGTCTCAGCATCTTTGAGTGGAACGTTGCGATATGGCCAGTCCCAATGAATCCAACAATGGGCGGGTTCGTTGCGGTACTCACGTTGATGACGCTAGTAGTTCAATGATGGGCGTTTCACTGTGGATCTCATATGCAATGAGATAATTGAAAACGCCCGGTGGCTCACAATCTTTCGACTGCAGCCACCGGGCGTTTCCCAGTGCTTGTTAAGGAGCGACTAGCGCTTCTTTGTTGCCTTCTTTACAGCCTTCTTAGGTGCTGCTTTCTTGACAACCTTCTTAGGTGCTGCCTTCTTCACAACCTTCTTAGCGACAGGCTTCTTTGCAGCAGCCTTCTTCTTAGCTGGTGCTGCCTTCTTCTTTGCAGGTGCTGCAGCCTTCTTAGCTGCTGGTGCAGGAACTGCCTTCTTGGTGTTCAGCTTTGGAGCTGGTGCAACGCCAAGTGCAATGTCCTTAAAGCCCTTAAGAGCTGTGATCTTGGCAACTGTTTTTGCCTTGATCTGGATTGTTGCTCCGGTGGCCGGGTTACGGCCGGTGCGTGCTGGACGCTTGATCTTTGCAAACTTTGCAAAACCGGAAATGTTTACGACTTCACCCTTTGCAACATTGGCGAGGATTACATCAATGGTTCCCTCGACCAATTTTGCTGCGGTCTTGTTATCGACCTCAGTGTGGAGTGCTACTGCTTGAATGAGTTCACGCTTCTTCATGGACTTCACCGTATTCCATTCAGCCAGTGAAAACAGGGATTTCCGAGACCTGTTTCTCGTCACACCAAAACCGGGGGACGGGACTACCGAACGAGCAACTTTCGAAGGAAGTCTCAGGAGGTCAGTTACGGCACCATCAGCACTCGACCGAACGCCTGACGACTCTCGATATATCGGTGCGCATCGGCGGCTTCTGCCAAGTTGAAAATCTTGTCGGTGACCACAGTGAGTGCGCCAGTTGCGACCTGATGGAGAAGTCCCGCAATCATTGGATGAGTGCGTCCACCGTTCATCGCCATCTCAGCACCTAAGAAAACGCCATGTATTTCTGCGTTTTTCGCCATTAATCCACCAATTTGAGGCGGTTGTGGCTCGCGGCCTGCATTTCCGACGTAACTCACGCGGCCTCGGTATCCCAACGAAGCGATGCTCGCTTCAAGTGTTTTTCCGCCAACAGGGTCAACAACAAGGTCCACGCCCTTGCCTCCTGTGATGTCCATGATGGTCTTCGCGGTGTCCACTTGCGCGTAATTGATGGCGTGATCAAGGCCGTATTCCTTGAGACGTGCGAGGCGATCATCGCTGGACGCAGTGGCAAACACGGTGGCACCAGCAGCCTTGGCGAGCTGTATGGCAGCGAGTCCGACGCCCCCTGCACCGGCCTGAATGAGGACAGATTCTCCAGCGGTGAGGCGTCCGAACTCGAACAAGCAGTCGTGTGCCGTGCCGAATTCGATGGGTACTCCTGCGCCATGAAGCAATGAAACACCGTCAGGCAATGCCCACACGGACGCTGTCGCAACACTGACAACTTCGGCATGAGAGCCGTATGCCATGGTGGCAACAACTGGCTGACCTTTCACGAAATGTGTGACGCCGTCTCCGACTTCACGAATAATTCCGGAGCATTGGTATCCCACGATGTGTGGGGTAGTCGCAAGTGCACCACCTTGACGATGCAGAAGGTCGCCGCCTTGGATTGCGATGAAGGCGACATCGATGAGTACGCCACCTTTACGAAGTTGCGGTTCTGGCACTTCTTCATAACGGAACACTTCAGGTCCGCCGACATGGTCATACACAGCTGCTTTCATGAGTGTGACAGTAGTGCTGGTTAATGACGGGGTCGTACTTGGGGCACGATGGCAAACACCATGACTACGAGGGCCGCAAGGGCAAAGGCTGATTGGCTCGTTACATCGCCTGGGCGCCCCAATAGTTGCGCAATCGCAATGGGAATAGTGGTGGTGTCGTTGCGTGTGAGAAAGGACGTTGCGCCGAACTCGCCCAGTGACACTGCAGCAGATAATCCGGCTGCTCTCACGAGCGCTGGTTGCAACAAGGGCAATTCCACATATCGCCAACTGCGCCATGGATGAGCACCTAATGAAGAAGCAGCTTGGGAAAGGTCATCAGGAATTGCATGAAGTGCGGGCTGTATTGCTCTGACTGCGAGCGGTAGTGCAAGAACAGAATGAACAACGGGAATGAGCCACCACTGAGATCGCCAGTTCACTGGCCATTGATCGAATGCGATGATGAGGCCGAGACCGAAGGTAACCGCGGAAACGACAAGCGGTAGAGCGGTTGTGCCCATGACGAAAGATGACCGACGGTGCGCCACACTGACGACAAGGGCAGCAAGAGGTGCGAACACTGCGCAGAGAGTTGCAAAAAACAGCGATGTCATCAGTGTTTGTGGAATGTTGACGCCGACAGCTTCTGTAGAACCGTCAAACAGCCATTGATATCCACGAACAGAGAAGTGACCATTTAGTGAGAACGATCGCACAACAACTGCAACTAAAGGCGAAATGACAATGAGTGCTGGAACCGCAACGGAGAAGAACAGGAGAAGCCCAACCGGGGTTCGAGATACGTCAAAGAATTGGATTGTTTGTGGTGGTGTGCGTGTCTCGCGCGAAGAGGGGTTTCCCCACCGCAGAACGAGAAGGACAACAATCGCCTGAACAATCGCAAGTGATGTTGCGGTCTTTGTGTCTCCCAGTCGAATTGCTTGCGTGAAGATCTCTGACTCGATAGTGCGATGTGCGATATCACCGAGAATCGCAATGACTGCAAAACTTGTGAAGCAGAAAAGGAAGATGATCGCTGTGGCATTACGAAGTGATTCTCGAATGTGAGGAAAGACCACATAGAGAAAGGTTCGCAATCGGCCCGCACCTAAATCTGCAGCAGTGTCCTCGGTTGTTTTGTCGAGCAAGGACCATTGCGGACCCACGATGCGCACAACAATTGCAACATTGAAGACAACATGCGCCCACAAAATTGCGGGTATTCCTGCCGCAGGAAGTATTGCTTTGATTCCTGTTGCCACGACCACAGCCGGCATAAAGAACGGAATGGTGATGAGTGCAGTGAGGACACGCGCGGCCCGAAAAGAGTGCCGTGAAATTGCCCATGTGAAGGGCAAACCGACAATGAGGGTGAGCACAGTCGAAGCGACGGCTTGCCACAGGGTGAACCACCAGACTCCTCGCAATGAAGATTCCGTGAGAGTGTCAATGATGCCCTGGGGCCGCGCAAACTCCGCGATCATCGAGAGAACAGGGAATGCAAAGAACAGCGCCAACAGTGCAACGATGAGCACCTGCAGCCGTTGGGCTGTTCTTGCAACTGAGTTCATTACGAGAAGATGTTTCTCCATGCGTCAATCCATTGATCGCGGTTCTTCTCAATCTTTTCTGCAGATGGAGTGTTGCTGGTTGTTGGTCGTACTGCGTGTGTCAGGAATACCTCAGGGAGCACTGCGTCCTTATTGACCGGATACACAAACAATGAAGTTGGCATTGATTCCTGGAATTTCTTCGCCAGCAAGTAGTCGACCAGTTTCTGAGCCAACTCTTCGTTCTTCGAGCCTCGAAGGACTCCAACGTATTCAGTGGCTTTGAAGCATGTTGCTGTCACAACACCCGTTGGTGCGGTGGTGAGTGGAGTCTCTGAGAAGAGGACTTCGGCTGCGGGGCTTGACCCATAGGAAACAACAATCGGATACTTTCCTTTGCCTGACGAACCAGAGAAATCAATGGTGTAGGCGGCAGTCCAGTCGTTTGCAATACGAACACCATTGGCTCGCAATTGCTTCCAATAGTTCTGCCACTTGCCCTCGCCGAAGTGCTCAATGCTGGCGAGGAGAAATGCAAACCCTGGTGCTGAGTTCACTGGATCTGGTGCAGAAAGAAGTCCCTTGTAGGTGGGGAGGGCAAGATCTTCGAATGTCTGTGGCGGCTTGATGCCACGTGATGAAAACCATTCCTTGTCATAGTTGACACAGACGTCGCTCTCATCAACAGGTGTGTAGTCGAGCAACACGTTGCCCGATTGTGCTCGTGACAAGAACGTGTTGTCGATCCCGAACATCACATCGCCCTCGGGGTTGCCAGATGTGAGAATCGCTTTGCTCACCATGGAGCCGGTGTCACCTGCGGTGACGACATTGACAGCGACGCCGTTCTCAGCAGTGAAGTCATCAAAGATCCCCTCGGCGGGGGTGAACGCGTCATAACCAATCAAGGTGATTGCTTGTGGATTCTCTTCGAATGAACTTGTGATGGCAGAGCAACTCGCAAGAGCCGAGCCTGCAACAAACGTGACCACAAGAAATATGGCGACAATTTTTTTCATGATTATTGATTTCCTTTGTTGGTAGATGAGATGACAGCGAGAGCTCCGGTGCGAAGAGAAATTCGCACCTCTGGCGATGTGGTGATGTTGCTGACGCCACGCGATGCGAATGAATGCAAAGTGTCGCGTTGCAGTTCCCACTGCAATCCAGATGTCGTCACGCCTTTGGCATTGCCTCCGAGCGGAATAAGTGACACAGTGCTGCCGACTGCAAGTTCAAGTTGCGCTGCTTCGCGTGGGGTCACGATGTGTATGTAGTGATCGCCAACATGGGCGGACATTGTTGCGTCATCAGCGTGATGTACCAGCGAGTGCACCATGGCGATGAGGTGGTCGAAACGATCTCCGCCGCCAGAAACAAGATGAATATGTCGATACTCAAACTTGCGAGCGAGTTGAAGTGCAAGTTCTGTGTCAGTGAGGTCTTTGTCGGTGGGGTGCTCAATAACTTCGGCATCGCTGGCATGTGCGTCAACGAGATGCTTTGGCTGTATCGAATCCATATCGCCGATGAGCACATCGGGTTGAAAGCCCATGGCAGTGGCGTGAGCCCATCCGGAATCAGCAGCGATGACAAGTGCAGGCTCAGGAAGTTGATTGCGCACGGATGGCGATGGTGAGTAACCGCCAATAAATATGAGTGCGTGGCGTGGAGCCATTTCCGTTTCCCTCCGCCGGCATTACCCGGATCAGGTTGATGGGTCGGTGGCCGCGGCCACCCTCTCAGCCCGCCGAATCGTGCGAGCTCCCCGTGGTGTTATGTCTATTGAACCTTATCGGGAGACGCGTTGCATGTCAGGTTCGATGAAAATGAATCGAGCCGAAGGAACAGCAGACCGCATTGCGGCTTCAGCCTCATCAATAATGCGGCTGATGTCTTGGGCTGAGAGTGCTGGCTCAAAGATTGCTTTGGTAGCGACGAGCAAGGTGTCGGGTCCGAGGTGCTCGGTATGCATGTAGATCACTTCAGATACCTGTGGGTGATTGCGTAGGGCATTGCTGAGCAACAAGCGGTCTGCCTTTGAAGCGGTTTCTCCGAGAAGAAGTGCTTTCATCTCGACGCCCAAGATGAATGCAACAACAACTAACAGAATGCCAATGGCAATCGAGCCAGCGGCATCCCAGCGTGGGTTGTGTGTGTAATGACCAAGAAGCACGCCGGTGAGCGCGAGGAAGAGTCCAGTTTCTGCCGCGATGTCTTCGAGAAGAACAGTGGGGAGCTCGGGTGACTTAGAGGTTCGAATGAACTGCCAATAGCTCTGACCGGCTGGCTTGACATGGCCAACTTCTTTCACTGCGGTACGTAATGAGTAGGTCTCCAACATGATCGCAACGACGAGGATGCCAATTGCAATGCCGAGGCTTTCTGTTTCGTGTGGGTGGCGCAGTTTGCTGATGCCTTCATAGATCGCAAAGAGCCCACCCATGCTGAACAACACGAGTGCAACAATGAATGCCCAGAAGTACCGCTCACGCTGGTGTCCGAACGGATGATCCTCATCGCCTTCGCGAACTGAACGCTTTGCACCTAAGAGAAGCAAGCCCTGATTGCCAGTATCTGCAAAGGAGTGAACAGACTCCGCAACGAGCGCCGCAGATCCAGTGAGCAAGAATCCAACGAACTTTGAAATGGCAATGCCGAGGTTTGCGAAGAACGCCGCGATGATTGCCTTACGGCTTCCTTCATTCATGCGTCTAGGTTGTCATACAGGGTTGGAAAACCCTTCACTGCATACATGGGGGAATGTCATGGGGTATCTCGATAAGAAAATTGCTGTTGTCACCGGCGGTGGTCGCGGCATTGGAAAAGCAATCTCAATCGCGCTTGCAGAACAAGGCGCAACAGTTGCAATTAACTATCGACGCGACAAAGAAGCTGCAGAAGAAACAATGCGTGAGATTCTCAATGCTGGGGGCACAGCGACTGTTCATCAAGCATCAAACGATGTTCCTGCAGAAAACTTCTCAATGGTGCAAGAAATCATCGAGACACATGGTGGCATCGACATAGTTGTTGTCAACGGTGGCAATGCTTCAAAGGGTCGCAGTGTTGTAGACACCGAAGCAGAAGAAGTATGGAATCTTGTGGCAACACATGCGCTTGGTCCACACCAGCTGTGTCGCGCGTTCTTGCCACACATGCGCTCTCGCGGTGGCGGTCATGTGGTGTTCATCTCATCGGTTGCGACTAGCGGCATGTCGGCAAATGGCGCGCCGTACAACATGGCGAAAGCGGCGATGGAAGCCCTCGCTCTCACATTGGCGAAGGAAGAACGGCCCCACAACATTCGCGTCAACATCGTTGCGCCCGGTCTTGTGGAGACAGATATGGGTGTACGTCTTGCTCGAGCCATTACGGGTAACCGTGAGGCCGGAGACCTTCGATTCATGGATGCCGCAGCGCCCTTTGGCCGAGTGTGCCAACCAGAGGACATTTCGCAGGCAGTGCTCTATTTCTGCTCCCCGCAAGCCTCTTATGTCACGGGTCAGCGCATTCAGATTGATGGTGGCGGAAGCAACCTTCGGGTAGGGCAGTAACGGCTGGTAGGTGTCGCTAGCCTTCGTGACGTGAGCAGTCCACTGGCCCCGCAAAACACAGACACCATTGTCGAAATCACCGAAGAAGCCCTCAAGCAACTGATGGTGCTTCGAGATGAAGAACCAGAGAAAGAGCGTCTTGGCCTTCGCCTTGAAGTGATCTCTGAGCCAGGTGAAGAGTTCAAGTACGACCTCTCATTTGAAATCGTGACGCAAGCAGCCTTCAGTGATGAAGTGCGCACAATCGGTGGTCTCAAGGTCATCATTCCTTTGCAGTCATTCGAATACATCAATGGCGCATCACTTGACTACAACGAGCGCCAGGGCCTCATCATTCGTAACCCGAATAAGCCACCAGCACCAATGATCGATGGTCTCATCTCTGACGATGAAACCGCAGCAGCTGTCGAAGCAGTGATCTCAACAGAGGTGAACCCATCTCTTGCATCACACGGCGGGTTCGTCACATTCGTTGGGCACGACGGCGAAGGTGTTGCGTATCTCACGATGGGTGGCGGTTGCCATGGTTGTTCGATGAGCAAGATGACAATGTTGGAAGGCGTGCAGACCACTGTGGTCGAGCAGGTGCCAGCCATTCTCAAGGTGCGCGACGTGACCGACCACGCAACTGGCGCAAACCCGTACTACAAGTAAGTTCGCATCAGCGCCAAGGTGCGTGAAATGCTGTGGAGATGCATGTCTCTCAGTTGTGGTCGTATCCGGTCAAGTCCATGGTGGGCGAAAGTGTTGATTCCATTGAATTGACATCGCTCGGAATCATGGGTGATCGTCATTGGGCGATACGCGACTTAGAACGTGGCGGTATTCGCGGCGGTAAGAAGATTGGCGATCTGATGAAGATGACTGCAGTGCGCAATGGCGACGCTGTAACAATCACATTGCCGAATGGCTCTGAGGTGTCATCAAAAGATGCAGACATCAACGCACAGTTGTCGAGTGCATTGGGAATCTCTGTTGCACTTGAATCTCTCCCTGCTGACGGAAATCATGAACACTTTCGCCGAGGCCCTGGCGATTCAGAGGACATGGTGGAAGAGCTACGCAACATGTTTGGCAGGGAAGCCGATGAACCATTGCCTGACTTCAGTGTGTTCCCACCTGAAGTGGTGGAGTTTGAATCGCCCCCAGGCACTCATTACGACTGCTGGCCATTACTTGTGATGACAACATCTGCGTTACATGCATTGCGCGATGCATTGCCAGAGTCGGTCATCGACATTCGTCGCTTCCGCCCCAGCATTGTGGTGGATGGCGCGGAAGCAGGACATCCAGAGTTCAGTTGGAAGGGTCGCACTGCATCTATCGGCTCGGCAGTGATTGAGTTTCTCGACCCATGCCCACGTTGCGTGATGGTGACACGTGAGATCAATGCAGAGATTCCACAAGATCGTTCCATCTTGCGCCACATTGTGCGTGATCTGAATCAGAACCTTGGTGTGTATGCCCGGGTTAAGACTGCAGGCAGTGTTTCTGTTGGGAGCACGATTCAATTCCTGTAGCAACAGGTAATTGAAGAAGAGTTCCAATGTAGATTCTGTCTGTGGGCTTATTTAATTCTTTTTCACAACGTAGAGCCGAGAAGAAGCATCAGCGTGCACTTGTTGCATATGACGCTGAGTTGGCGTTATGGAATACAGAAGAAAATCAGTTGCTCGAGATGCTGACCATTGTGCGCGACTCGATAGCAGGTAATTCAGCCAAGCATTTTGTTGACATGAACGATTACGGATTCATGATGACAAATGATGAGTTTCCCATTGCGCATCTTGAAGGAGTTGCGTATTTGGAAGTTGTGCGCGCACCTACTACCTATAGCGGCGGATATGGCGGTGTGTCTTTTCCAATATTCGGTCGAGTGCG
>ERZ1022756.364-NODE-364-length-13905-cov-8.042888_pt1 | contig 13905 bp, 9 predicted proteins | sample MGYA00520902_ERZ1022756 | MGnify/ENA primary metagenome ERZ1022756 (study PRJEB33162, sample SAMN09537601) | freshwater metagenome | isolation source: freshwater | place: Canada:Alberta | collected 2017-07 | study: EMG produced TPA metagenomics assembly of the... | reverse complement strand
GATTACGTTGACCCGTCTTTGGTGTGGACCGGCGTGAAAGACACCGGGTCTGGCATTGCGCTCAGCAGTCTGGGCTTTTCACCGTACGTGCGACCAAAGAGCTTTCACCTCAAACACTGATTGGCAGGAAGTGCGTCATGTGACGCGAACTCGTACCGACACGTAGTTCCACATCGCCGCTCCATTGAGTCCACTGATTGGCCTCAACATCCCACGTGCGATACGCATCACGATCCAGCTTCACTACTGCATTCACAGAAGTACCAGCAGGCACGACTACACGTGTCCAACCCACAAGACGTTGGAATGGTTCGTCATTAGCGAGCCCATCACGATTCACAAGGTGCGCATACACCTGCACCACTTGCACGCCATCGCGACCCGAAGAATTCGTCAAAGTGGTGTTGACCATATATTTGCCACTGGTTGCAGCATCAGAAACAACAACATTCGCGTAACCCAAACCGAAGCCGAATGGGAACTGTGGCTCACGACCAATGGTGTCGTACCAGCGGTAACCAATGAGGCGACCTTCGATGTACTTTGCTGCACCATTGCGACCCGGATGATGTTCTGCCGCTGGCGTGTCTTCCATACGGCGAGGCATAGTCATTGGTAAACGACCTGATGGCTCTACATCGCCCATCAAGAGGTCGACGAGTGCATCACCCATCTCCTGGCCGGCGAACCATGTGTAGATCACTGCATCGACATCGTTTAGCCATGGCATCGCAATAGGTGATCCTGCATTGACTACAACAATCGTGCGCTTGCTCACCTTGGCAACTTCGTGAATGAGAATGTCTTGCTTGCCAGGAAGATCAATGTCTTCGCGGTCCCAGCCTTCACTCTCCCAGTCATCATTGGTTCCGACTACAACCACTGAGACATCACACTGTGCAGCGAGATCAATTGCCTCGCCTAATTGATCATGGTCAATCGGACCCATTGCACCGATGGTCAATCCACTAAGTCCACTACCGATAGGCGTATGGCGAACCTCAACGACGAATGAGTATTCGCGTTCTGCTTCCAAAGCAATCTTGATGATTGTTTCTGGCTTACCCATTCCGAAGAAAGAACCACCGGCTGGGACATCAGCATTGTCGAGGACAATGGCGCCATCAATAAGGATGCGCGCTGCTGCAACCGACTCGAGGCTGAAAGACCATTCGCCTGACACGTGCGGCGTGAACACTGTCGACATACGTGCGCCGAAACTGATGTTTGGCTCACGTCGTCCCAATGGGTCACCTGTCCACAACAGACGAAAAACACCAGTTGTTCCAGTCATATCGGGCACAGCACTCGGGTTGTCCATCTGCTCGACATCATTGAAGTAATCCATGCGGACATCACGAAGATTGCGAATATCAAGCTCGGGCAATTTCTTATTGATGTTGCATCCAGGAGAGTGCTGAACATCAACGCCGAGTGGTTGCAATCGATTCATCAACGCATCAAGTGGATGTGAGACACGAGTCGGCGTCACATGGGCGCTACCGCCTCCCATCACAGTGGCTGTTGCCGCATTTGGCCCGAGAACTGCAACGCTCTTCAATGCACTCGCAACTAATGGCAGTGCATTGTCCTTGTTCTGCAACAACACCATGCCAGCAGATGATGCTCGACGCAATGTTGCAAGGTCTTGTACATCATCACGAGTGACTTCAGGTCCCGGAGGCGTATCAAGAGCACCCGTACGTTCCATGAGATTCAACACGGCGCGCGCACGCTCACGAATGACATCAGCCGACACTTCACCGTTGTTGACAGCGTCAACCAGTTTCTGACCACGGAACAATGTTGGTCCGGGCATCTCAAGATCAAGTCCGGCATTCACACCTTCTGCCGTGGAGTGCAAGCCATACCAGTCGCTGATGAATGCGCCGTCAAAGCCCCACTCGTTGCGGACAACATCTTGCAACAACCATTCGGAGTCTGCTGCATACGGACCGTTGATGCGGTTATAGCTCGTCATGATGGACATGACTTCTGCATCAATAACGGCACGTTCAAACGGGAACAGATAAATCTCGCGCAGCGTGCGCTCATCGATCTGTGAATCGATCGTCATCCGCTCGAATTCAGTGTCGTTACCCACTAAGTGCTTGATGCAACTTGCAACACCATTTGATTGCACGCCCTTTACATATTCCAGTGCAGTCGCTGCAGTCAACAAAGGGTCTTCACTCATGCATTCAAAGTTGCGTCCACCCACGGGCGTGCGATGCAAGTTCACAGTGGGAGCGAGATGCACACGAGCACCTTTTGCTTCCAACTCTCTTCCCAGCAACTCGCCGACTTCGCGCACGAGCGACATGTCCCATGAAGCGGCGATGGCAGTGCTGCAGGGAATGTTCATTGAAGCGGGGCCATCAAAACGACTGCCACGCACTCCGGCAGGACCATCGCTCACGCGCAACTTCGGAATGCCCAAGCGTTCGTTCGGAACTGTGTTCCACATGTTGGAACCGGCCAGCAAGGAGACCTGCTCCTCAAGAGTCATTTGGTCGAGAAGGGCCTCAACTCTGGAGGAACGAGGCATTGTGGGCATGCCGAAACATTAGTCACCATTTCGCTGTTCTCGTACAAGCCGGTCCAACGATATGCAGTGTGTTCTATATGGCCTGGCGGCGTCGGCGACGGACCTGGTTCGGCAACATAAAGCCTGCAAGAACCGCCAATGCAATTGGGATAGCAATCAGTACACGAGTCGTCGTCGAAGTTCTTGCGATCTCGCCAATCGCAATACCCACAGTGAACGTGGCCGACTTTCCATTTGGCAGGAGAGCTGTAATCGCAATACGGTGCGATCCTTTCTCAACAAGTTTTGGAATCGTGAAAGAGCCGCTCATTTGGCCATCGGCATCAACCACTGCAGTGCCTAAACGCTGCGGCGTGGAAAACAACCACACATCAACCTTGGAATTTGGCTTGAAGCCTCCAACATTGAGTTTCACTACGTCACCACCAGCGAGACGTAAGTTTCCATCAGAATCAAGTGCACGAGTTTCGCCGTTGTCATCAAGACCCGACAACACTGCTTTCATTGAACCCGACTGAATCACTAACTGATTGTTTTCTCGAGTCATATCAACCTTGGTTGACACTCCACCAATGTTGAGAGCACTTTCACCCATTGACACTTTTGGAATCACTGGTGGGGCAATTGAGGTTGTTGGCTTTGCCAATTGAGGCGCCATCGTTGTAGGAACAACTGTGCTGTTAACAGTGTTCGCTTTGGGAATAGTTGTTGTTGCTTTTGCACCTGCCGCTGACGGCGCAATTGTTGCAATAGATGCTTGACCCTGTGGCAGGGTCGTCGCAGTAGGGCTTGGTACCTGAATATCAATGACGACTGCTGGTGGGGCCGCGGCAATTGCAGAACCTGTCACAGTTCTTGTTGCCGATTTGTATAGCGCTCGAGACGCAATAACAGTCACCGTGGCCGATGCACCAGAAGACAATCCTGTCACAGTGACCAACTCAGCCGACCGAACAACCGAACCTGACGTTGTTGAAATTGTGTATGTGTACAGGTTTGAATAATTCGAGATCGTAAAAGTGAAACCATTCGCAGTTGCAATAGGTGATGTCACTGTAGGCACAACTGAGTCTGCTAAATCAACGACAATCGAAGTTGCGCCGGACAAAGCAGCACTCGAGGCTCCAACGGCGTTGGTTCCAATGACTGACACCTTGATATAAGAACCAATGTCATTGTCGGTCAATACATACTGATTAGTCGTTGCCGAACCGATATTCGAATATGTTCCATTAGCTGTGCTCGCCTTCATCCACTGATATGAAAAAGCCGAAGGAGATCCAGTCCACGACCCAGTTAATGCGCTCAATGTCTCGCCTGTTCGGGCAATGCCACTCACTGAAGGCGATGAAGAATTAGTTGGAATTGAGCTATTAGCTAAATCAGCAACTTCCGACGAGGAAAGAGCTCTGTTGTAAATCGCCACATCATCGATGAGACCTGTGAAGTACTCAGCGCAACAGGTCTTACCAATGTGAAATTCTTCCGCTGTCGCATTATTCGGTCCATTATTGGAGTCAGAGGCTTTAAGAACTCCATTGAGGTAGAGCGAACGGGTTGTGCCGTCATACGTTGTAACAACGTGGTACCACGTATTGCTAGATAGAGGACATGCGCTTGAAGAACAGTAGAGATCGACGTCCCACCAATAGTTATAGAAGCCGCCAGAACCGTCACCCGACATTCGTAGAGCATTTGTTCGCTTGGTATTTCCATACGTTCCCCAGCCCATCAAACCACCGTTGTTCACTACTGTCGGCCTGAACCACACTGACTGCGTATACGACGAGTTCCCGACTGGGAGATATGCCGGCGATGAAAGGTCGTAGAGCGATTGGCTATTTCCATTCAATGACAAAGCACCTCCAAACTTTCCGGAGGCTGACCACGAGGCACCGTTGCCCTTTGTCAACGTTGATCCACCCACATCTGGAACATTGAAGTTGCTCGACGAATCAAACGACCAGTACGCGGAGAGACCCGTCAGAGTGGTTCCAGCAGGAGGTGCTGCAGATACCGAATTGGTTGAAACAGCCAGCCCAAAAGCGAGCAGCACTGCAACCCCGACCCATAAGCAAAAACTGCGAAAAGAACCTATTGGTTGATGCATGCCCCCAATTTATCCAAAACAGTCAAAGACTCCTAAGACGAGGATGATTTTCGCCCGTCAGTGGAAGGCCAATCATTCAAACGGCTTTGCCCCATCACCCGTAGGCTTTCCGAGTGTCTGAAGCCCCTGAAATCCTGAGCGAAGCTGCCTCCCGGCGCACTTTTGCCATCATTTCCCACCCTGACGCGGGCAAGACCACCCTCACCGAGAAGTTCCTTCTGTATGCGGGTGCAATCCAGACTGGTGGCGCCGTGAAGGCCCGAGGAGATCGTCGTGCCGCCACTTCTGACTGGATGGAGATGGAGCGCCAGCGTGGCATCTCGATTTCGTCCACCGTGCTGCAGTTCCCGTATCGCAATTGCATCTTTAATCTTCTCGACACCCCTGGTCACCGCGACTTCTCCGAAGACACCTACCGCGTGCTTTCAGCAGTTGATGCCGTCATCATGGTGCTCGACGTTGCAAAAGGTATCGAGCCACAGACCCTCAAATTGTTTGAAGTCTGTCGCTCGCAGAATCTTCCTGTCATCACCTTCTTCAATAAGTACGACCGACCCGGACGAGACCCATTGGAACTTCTTGATGAAGTGGAACAACAAATTGGTTTGCGCCCCACGCCTGCGACGTGGCCTGTTGGTCAATCGGGTGACTTCCGCGGCGTGATAGATCGTCGCACTGGCGACTTTGTTCGTTTCACACGCGTTGCTCGTGGTGCATCAATCGCGCCTGAAGAAATTGTGAGCCCCGAGATAGCTGCACAAGAAGAAGGCGCAGCGTGGCAGACCGCACTTGATGGCATCGGCCTGCTTGATGCAATTGGTGCCGATGTTGATCTTGAAAGTTTCCTTGCAGGCGAAAGCACACCTGTGTTTGTTGGGTCTGCACTCACCAACTTTGGTGTGCAGATGATTCTTGATGCGATTGTGGACCTTGCACCTGCACCAGCACCGCGCAACGACATCAACGGTGACCCTCGACCATTGGAGAACGACTTCGCTGCATTCATCTTCAAGATTCAGGCCAATATGGACCCGAATCACCGCGATCGCATTGCATTCGCCCGCATCTGTAGCGGCAAGTTTGAACGCGGCATGGATGTTGATTGCGCGCGCACCGAAAAAGCTGTGGGCACGAAGTACGCCACCACCGCATTCGGTTCAGAGCGCGAAACAATCGAAGAAGCATTCCCCGGCGATGTGATTGGTCTTGTCAACACATCGGGCTTACAGATCGGCGACACATTGCATGCGGGCAAGAGCATTCAGTTCCCTGCTCTCCCCCGTTTCGCACCCGAAGTATTTGCAACTGCTCGCCCGCTGGACTCTTCAAAGTTCAAGCAATTCCGTCGTGGCTTACAACAACTCGACGAAGAAGGTGTTGTGCAAGTGCTCCGCGACCCCGACATGGGTGATGCTGACCCCATCCTTGCCGCTGTTGGTCAATTGCAGTTTGAAGTGCTTGCTCATCGCCTTGCACATGAGTTCAACGCTCCAACTGAAATTCTGACTGCCGACTATCAAGCCATTCGCATCACTGACAAAGAAACTGCGCCCCGCTTACGCGAAATTGGTGGCATTCGTATTCTTCGTCGTAGCGATGATGCTCTTGTTGCGCTCTTCCAAAGCCGCTATCGATTGCAACGCCTCGAAGCAGATGAGCCTTCGCTAACACTCACCCCGATTATCGCGGGCAGCAGGGACTGACATGATTCTGATTGACGCAGAAGGCCTTCGAGCCTCGCGTCCGGGGCGTGCGTTATTCAACGATGTCTCGGTCACCGTGAGTACTGGCGATCGACTTGGTGTTGTTGGCCTGAATGGTTGCGGCAAGAGCACCTTGTTGCGTTTGCTCTCGGGCGAAGATGACCCTGAAGCAGGCGTCGTGCGTCGCGGACGTAATGCACGAATTGGCGTATTGCCACAGATTCCTAAACTTCCCGCAGGCACAGTGCGCGATGCTGTGGGCGGCACATGGCAGGGCGATGCCATGCTCGACAAACTGGGCATGGGCGCAATGGGCGAAGCTGACACCAGTGAACTCTCGGGCGGCCAGCAAAAGCGAGTTGCCCTTGCACAGTTGTTATCGGGTGAATGGGATTGCCTCATTCTCGACGAACCAACAAACCACCTCGACCTTGACGCGATTGCGTTTCTTGAAGAGTGGTTAGCGAAGTACAACGGCGGACTTGTCATGGTTACACACGACCGTCACGTGCTGGACAAAGTCACCAACCGTGTGTTGGAACTCGATCGCGGCAACGGATACGTACATATTCCACAAGGCATCAACGCCGGTTCTGGCTACGCCGCCTACCTCACTGCCCGCGCAGAGCGTGAAGACAATGCAGCAACAGCAGAACAAGTGCGAAAGAACGCTGCGAAGAAAGAGCTCGCATGGTTGCGACGCGGTGCACCAGCACGAACTGCAAAACCAAAAGCACGTATTGCTGCTGCAGAAGCACTCATTGCGCAGAAGGCCGACGGCCCTGCTCGTCAAGGTGAGTTAGGTCTCGACCTTGGAAGCAAGCGACTCGGTTCAAAGGGCATTGAGTTCCATGGCGTGGGCTTCTCATGGCCTGACGGCACGTTGGTGTTGCGTCCGTTTGAACACGCATTGGAACCCGGTGATCGTTTAGGAATCGTCGGGCCAAACGGTGCCGGTAAGAGCACATTGCTCGACATGGTCGCGGGTCGTCTCACTCCTACCGAGGGCAAGATCGACATCGGCCGCACAGTGAAGGTGGGTTACTACGACCAGTTGGGTCGCGATCTTGATCTCAGCAAGCGCGTACGTGATGCCGTTGCCGGCGACAAAGGCGCACCGTCGCTTGAAGACCTGCAATTGATGAAGCGTTTTTGGTTTGACGGTGATGCGCAGTTCGCACCCATTGGCACATTGTCGGGTGGCGAGCGTCGCCGTCTGCAGTTGATGCTCACTCTCATCGAACAACCCAATGTGTTGTTGCTGGACGAACCCACGAACGATCTTGATCTCGACACATTGCGTGCACTTGAGGATTACCTCGACGATTGGCCCGGCATTGTTGTTGTCGTGAGTCACGACCGTGCATTCATCGACCGCACAGTGGAAGAGATTTTCTCTCTTGATGGTGACGGTGCTGCTTCGTTGATGGTCGGTGGCGTAGATGCATGGCTCAAGATGCGCAGTGCACGCCCCGCATCACAAAAGTCAATGCCAACCCAACGCAGTGGCGCTCAGAAAGCCGCAGTAACGGCACAAGTAACCGCTGCAAAGAAGCCAAAGGCCAAGCGCACTCCCAGCACACTGAATCGACTTATTGCGAATAATGAGAAGGATCAAGAGAAGCGCAATAAACGCCGTACTGATCTTGAAGACTCCATCGCGAAGGCCGGCGGCGACCACGAGAAGCTTGCAGCGCTAAGTACGTCGCTTGCGGAAGTGCAAGCCGACATCGAGCGTCTTGAAAACGAGTGGTTGGAATACACCACCGAACTGGAGAGCTAGCCCACGAAAGATGCGAGCTCTGCAGCGGTGATTCCTGCAAGAGTGTCACGACGAATCATGCGGCCATTCACATCGTGACGCATTGGCACATCAACATGATGAGGTACCGCAAGGACATAGGCACCTGCAGCCAAAGCAGATGCAACACCAGTCGGCGAATCTTCAATCGCGACACACTTCGTAATGTCCACGCCGAGACGTTCGGCAGCCAAGAGATAGGGGTCAGGGTGCGGCTTGCCCCGTTCAACATCGTCGCCTACAACAGACACATCAAATGCTCCTGTCGGCAACGCATCAACAACTTCCGTCGCAAAACGACGCCATGACATCGTGACTAGTGCTGTTGGGATTCCTGCAGTGCGAACATCTGCGAGTAACTCTCGTGCACCTGGACGCCAGGGCACTTCACGCTTTAGATCTTTCACCACGCTGTCGAGCATGAGTTCGACTATTTCATGTGCCGTCAACCGAACGCCACCATGTTCAATCATGAAGCGTCCAGAGTCGAGAAGGTCGAAACCAACGACTGATTTCGCCAACTCGTCGCTCCATGAATCACCGTGCTCGGCAACGATGGCATATTCGGCAGCGAACCAATATGGCTCGGTATCGACAATGGTGCCGTCCATATCCCACAACACGGCTTCCAACTGATTCGACTCGTGTTTTGGCACCTCATTGACGATAGTTCTCGCCATACTGGAAAGCCGTGAGCAACATCGTGGTTTCTGAACTTGCCTATTCCCCACCGGGAGCAGAACAGTTGTTTTTTGACGTGAGCTTTGGTGTGGCAGCCGGCGAGCATGCAGCAATCGTTGGACCAAACGGAGTGGGTAAGAGCACCATCCTCAAGATCCTCACTGGACAATACGAACCAGACGATGGCGAGTTCAGCATCGGTGGCACCTTCCTGCAGATGACACAGGATGTCGGCATGAGCAGCCCTGACGACGCATTGCGTGACATGTTGATCGAGGTTGCACCACCTGCATTGCGGGACGCGGGCAAGCGTCTCTTCGCAGCAGAGAAAGCGATGATGGCTGGCGAAGACGACGGCATGGCATACGCCGAAGCATTGGGCGACTGGGGCGACCTCGGTGGCTACGACCTTGAAACACAGTGGGCAGCAGCAGCGCAACGCAGTGTGAAGACACCGATTACAGACTTCGCTTCTCGTCTTGTGCGCGAACTCTCTGGTGGCGAGCGCAAGCGCCTCGTACTCGATCTTCTGTTGAACTCTGGTGCCGACGTGTTGTTCTTGGACGAACCCGACAACTATCTCGACATCCCCACACGCGCATGGCTAGAAGAAGAGATCCGCAAGTGCAAGAGCACCATTTTGATGGTGAGTCACGACCGAATTCTGCTGGAACGAGTCTCAACAAAGATCATCGCGGTTGAAGGATCGGGGTGCTGGGTGCATGGTGGCTCATATGCCACGTTTCCCGAAGCACGCCAGAAGCGTCAAGAATTATTGGGCGACGATCTCAAGCGCTGGAACGACGAAGAACGTCGCTTGTTCCATCACATGAAAATCATGAAGCAGCGCGCTGCACAGAACTTTAAGAACGCCACGAAGGCCAACGGTGCTGAAACACGCTGGGAAAAGTTCGTGAAGGCTGGCCCTCCCCCGCCACCAGTTGCCGACCAACAAATTTTCGTGCGCTTCACCGGAGCAGACTCAGCTCGTCGAGTGGTGAAGTTTGAAAGCGTTGCCGTGGGTGATCTGTTTATGCCGTTCTCCGATGAGATTCACTTCGGTGAACGCGTTGGCCTGATTGGGCCGAATGGAACCGGCAAGACTCACCTCTTGAATGCATTAGATGGCAAGAGCGAGACTCTCATCGGCGACATCACCTTTGGGCCCCGCACCTCTGTCGGAATGTTCAACCAAATCAATGATCGACCTGAATACAAAGGTCGTCAGTGTGTAGACATTGTGCGCGACAAGTTGATTGACGAACAAAAGTCAATGGGTGCACTTGCTCGATACGGATTACGAACAAATGCCAAACAAGAGTTTCAAACCTTGTCGGGCGGGCAGAAAGCTCGCCTAGAAATCTTGATGCTCGAGCTTGCAGGCCACAACGTGTTGTTGCTCGACGAACCAACCGACAACCTCGACATTGAATCATCTGAAGCACTCGAGATGGCTCTCGAAGGTTTTGAAGGAACGGTGATTGCAGTCAGTCACGACCGCACGTTCCTTGCACGATTCAGTCGTTTCATCATGATCACAGATGACGGCGCTGTGTACGAGATACCTGATTTTGATCTGGCACTCGCTGGTCTCAGTGAGCCAGACAAATTGTCAACACTGCGCCTCGCAAAACCACTCCACGTTTAACGCACCCTCGCCGAGGGTTGACTCGCAGTTCTATCGTGCGAAGAAATACAACACAGGCAGAGAAGAGCTCAACGCCGCTGCCACTGCAACGAATGACGTCGAGACTTTTCCACTGGTGTGCTCGCCCATCACATGCTTACGGCGAGACAGGATCAGAATCATCACAATCAATGGTGGTGCAGCTAGTCCGTTCAGAATTGCTGACCAGTACAGCGATCGCACGGGATCAAGTCCGGCCATGTTCATGCCCAGCCCCAACAACATGGACCCAACAATGACCACATAGAAGGCCTTTGCTTGTGACATCTTCATGCTCAAGCCTTCGCGCCAACCAAATGTCTCCGCCAGCGCATACGACGTAGAGCCCGCCAGGACTGGCACCGCCAGAAGCCCAGTTCCCACAATGCCAATGGCGAACAAATACTTCGCTGCACTTCCCGCCAGTGGTTCGAGTGCCATTGCGGCCTCTTCGGCCGTACCAATTGTTGTGATGCCGGCTTTGCCCAGCGTTGCTGCCGAGGTGACCATGATCGCGAACATCACAAAGACACCACTGAACATGCCGGCGAAAACATCTCCGCGCATTGCGCGCAAGTGGCCACCCCAGTGTTCTGGACTCAATCGAGTGGTGCCGTGCTCACGTAGTTCTTCGACTTCTTCACTGGTTTGCCAGAAGAACAAGTACGGAGAGATAGTCGTACCGAAGAGCGCGATCAATGCCGCAACAGTTGCTTTTTCAAAAGTGAACTGCGGTACAAGAAGGCCATGCAATACATCACCCCAATCAACATTCACGATAAACAACACAATGATGTACGAAAGAAGCGAGACACAGAGCCACCGAAGAAACTTTGCATATGTGTGATACGGAACAGCAACTTCAAGGAATGCCATTGCGCCCGTGAAGAGAACAACCAACACAATCTGTGGAATCGGAATGATGAGACGCGTTGCTGCCGCCATTGACCCGAGGTCGGCACCGATGTTGAAAGAGTTCGCGGCAACAACTAACACCACAGCGACGTACAGAACCCACTTGGGAAACTCACGACGAATTAGTGACGCGAGACCCTGGCCAGAGGAAAGTCCGAGTCGAGCTGTTGCCTCTTGAACAGCAATCGCTAACGGCAACGCCACCAATGTGGACCACAGCAAACCGAATCCAAAAGCGGCACCCACTTGCGAGTACGTGCCGATGCCTGACGGGTCATCGTCGGCTGCACCTGTGACTAAACCAGGACCGACGCGCTGAAAGTAACCACGACCGCGAAAACGACGTCGATGTGGATGGTGTTGGACACCGGTCGTCACTGGTCGCGACCTGCGAATGCTTCCCACTCTTCTTGTGTCCAATGTTGACGCAACTCAGTTGTGACGAAGTCTGTTGTCCACTGCACCATCTCAAACCAGGGAAACTCCACCGACATGATTTCGGTGAATGCCATTCCTTCTAGAAGCAAAGCCGCATCCTCAATACCAAGAGTGATGGGTTGTCCATCTTCATGTGAGAAGAGTCGCTCATCAAGATCAATAAGATGCTCCACATTCCACCGTGTGTGGCGTTCTGCCAACTGCACTTGGTCAGTCATAATGCCGACGATCTGCGCCAGCGCAGCAATCGCTTCCTTATCGAAGGAGATTTTTCGTGGGTCAATCACAACTCAGTTCTAGCCCAGATTGAACCTGATGTGAAGCGGGAACCCTCAATCACCCCTAGGAATTAGATTGGTTGTTCAGCGCTTCCAAAAATTGCATCAAGACTCGCCCGCTTTGTGTGAGCATTCCAGCTCTTCAATGTCTCAGAGTTGGGGTCACAGTTGAATTCCATCATTAAACGAGTGTCAGTGATTGCAATGCACCACATCGTGACGTCGACCATCGGTTCACGCGGCTTTATCCATCCACTTTGAATCGCATGTTCGAATTTCTCAGCAATCGTTACTGCATACTCTCGATACACATTTTGCAGCATTTTTTGCAGTTCGGGACGAGTAATGGCTGAACCAAGCACCTGTAGTCGAGTTCGACGATGAGGAATTCGGTCAGGTAAAAAGATCATGTCAAAGATGTTCCCCATGTTGCTGTGGAGTTGATCTCGTGTCTGCGATTTCACTACTGATTCCATGATGAAATCTGCTGCGGTTCGTAGAGATCGCCGAAATCGTTCTGACTGAGCCGCAATGATCAGGCCTTCACGACTTCCGTATGCTCGGTACAAAATCGGAGCCGTCACACCGCATTCATGAGCAATCTCATTCGTGCGAATGGCAGCTTCGCCCTCAGCGTCAATCACCTCGATGGCCCGCTCCAAAATGCGCTCTACCGAGGTCAGTTTCTTCGAAGTCGCTGAACTGCTGGAATTCTCGTCTTTCTCCACTGCGGGAAAGTATGACACAGATAGCAGACATTTCGCTTATTTTTTATAAGTCATTGAGCGCACCGTTCATGGAGATGACAAAGGGCCCAGAGATTCATAGGAATCCCGGGCCCTTCGTCTGATCTCGGTTCTTAGAGGCACCAAGAACCGAGTCGATTTATCTCAGCTGTGTCTTGCGACGCCAGATTGTCGAAGCGACAATCGCGCAACAACCAATGATTGAAATCACAATGGCAAACATGGTCAACAATCCCATGCCTTGAGCACCTGTGTCAGGCAAAGTACTCGCAGCAGCGGAGACACCAGCGGGAGTAATCGTTGGTGTGTACGTTGCATTTGCCGTCTGACCAACCGAATCCGTCACCTGATAGCGAATCGGTGTTGCGGTTCCTGAGAACCCCTTCACCGGCGTGAACACAATCTGGCTTCCAGAGATTTTGTACGTTCCCTGTTTTGCGATGGTGACTGATGACGTCCCGTACGTATTCGTTGCAGGATTCAACAACTTGATTGTTGACGCAGCAATTGGCGTGCCGGTTGAAGACTTGTCATTAGCAAGAACGTTCTTGCTTTGTGACTTATCAATCGGTCCACTTGATTCATCGTTTGAAGCCTGAGGGGCAGCAGCGATGGTTGGTGTGTATGTCGCATTTGCAGTGCTACCCAATGAGTCAGTCACCTGGTAACGCACCGGAGTCGCAGTACCGACATAACCAGTCACAGGAGTAAACACAATACGGTCGCCAGAAATTGAATACGTCCCCTGATTCGCAATCGTCACAGGAGATGTTCCATACGTGTTGTTCGACGGATCAAGCAACCGAATCGATGACGCTGCCAACGGCGTACCAGTCGTCGACGAATCATTCAACAGAACTTGCATGCTCTGCGGCTGATTCAACGGACCACTAGAAGCATCATTTGCAGCTGTCGGCGGAGTTGGAGGAGTAATCGTTGGTGTGTATGTCGCATTCGCAGTCTGACCCAATGAGTCAGTCACCTGGTAACGCACCGGAGTCGCAGTACCGACATAACCA